>MDTB01130011.1_pt1 | contig 31118 bp, 36 predicted proteins | sample 811161 | NCBI WGS metagenome assembly MDTB01 (sample SAMN05326650, study PRJNA326480) | marine metagenome | isolation source: seawater | place: Mediterranean Sea | collected 2009 | reverse complement strand
TACATTCTCATACTGGTATTGAATAAGTATTGTTTTATCTAACATATCTGAAAATCCTTCATCACTCTTCATCACTATATCAAGCAATTACAAAGCAATTCAAAAGGAATTAAGAAAGTTTTTCATCGATTTCTTTTTTAAGACTAGATAATTTAGTAATTGTAATAGTTTGTTTGTTGTCCCTTTTTGAATAATTGCTTACATTTTTAGCAGTTTTAAAGTCACCATAGTAAATTTCATTCCATTCTCCTTTTTCATTTACATGTAATACCAAAAGTAAATCTGCATCTCCCCTAAATCCAATCATACTTGCTGCATGATTTGTTTTGATTTGAACTGTTTTTCCTTCTTCAGTTAGAGCGTCATAACCATTTGCTCCCGGAGGTGCTTTTTTTAAATTATAATAGTCAATCCCAACGCACTCTCCATAATCTCCTAATAAATTCCCAAGACCTGCCCACTTAAATTCTGGCGCTAATGTTCTCAATGCATTTTGTGCAGAAAACACAGTGTCCATAATATGCTTGATTGCTTGAATTCTTTGTTTACTGTCTTTTTTTTCCATAAATTAATTTAATATTATACAACAAAAATTTTTAGACCTTCATCATACCTTCATCACTCCTTCATCACTAATGATTTTCGTGTAGATAAAAAAAAAGGGCAGTAAAAACTGCCCTTTTTGAATTTTTGTTTGAGATTAACGGGGATTACATTCCCATACCACCCATTCCTCCCATACCACCCATTCCTCCAGGAGGCATAGCAGGGCCCGAGTCTTTTTCCTCAGGTTTGTCGCTAATCATTGCTTCAGTTGTTATCAATAAACCAGCTATTGATGCAGCATCCTGTAAAGCAGATCTAACAACTTTAGTAGGGTCAATTATTCCCTTAGAAAACATATCAACGTACTCTTCGTTTTGAGCATCGTATCCTTGAGAAGATTTTTTAGCCTCTAATAGCTTACCTACAATTACAGACCCATCAACACCAGCATTAGCTGTAATCTGTCTAATTGGAGATTCTAAAGCTTTTTTTACAATTTCAATACCAGCTTTTTGGTCATCACCTTTAACTTTAAGATTATTTAAATCTTGAGCAGCATAAAGTAATGCACAACCACCACCAGTAACAACTCCTTCTTCTACAGCAGCTCTAGTTGCGTTTAAAGCATCTTCAACACGGTCTTTTCTTTCTTTAACTTCAACTTCAGTTGCACCACCAACTTTAATTACAGCAACGCCTCCTGCAAGTTTAGCTAATCTTTCTTGAAGTTTTTCTTTATCGTAATCGGAAGTAGTCTCATTTATTTCTGACCTTATCTGATTACATCTAGCTTCTATATCTGCTTTTTTACCTTCACCTGCAACTAGTGTACTATTTTCTTTATCGATCTTAACTTTTTTACATGATCCTAAATCATTAATTTTAACGTTTTCAAGTTTTATACCAAGATCTTCAGAAATAACTTGACCACCAGTTAATATCGCTATGTCTTCAAGCATAGCTTTTCTTCTATCCCCAAAACCTGGAGCTTTTACTGCTACAACTTTTAAACCACCTCTTAACTTATTTACCACCAAAGTTGCTAAAGCTTCTCCTTCTACATCTTCAGAAATAATCATAAGCGGCCTATTAGCTTGTACAACAGATTCTAAAAGTGGGACCATCGGTTGTAAGTTTGTTAATTTTTTTTCAACTAAAAGAACAAGAGGATTATCTAATTCAGTGGTCATTTTTTCAGTATTAGTTATGAAATAAGGTGACAGATAACCTCTATCAAACTGCATTCCTTCTACAACATCCAGTTCAGTTTCTATACTCTTAGCTTCTTCTACAGTAATAACACCTTCATTACCTACTTTTTGCATAGCTTTTGAAATCATATCACCTATTGATTTTTCACCATTAGCAGAAATTGTTCCAACTTGAGCAACTTCTTCATTAGTTTTAACCTTTTTAGATGTAGATTTTAACTTTGCTATTACATTTTCTACTGCTTTATCTATTCCTCTTTTTATATCCATTGGATTCATTCCTGCAGTAACGTATTTTAATCCTTCTGAAACTATTGATTGTGCTAAAATAGTTGCTGTAGTTGTTCCATCTCCGGCATTATCATTTGTCTTACTAGCTACTTCTTTAACCATTTGAGCGCCCATATTTTCAAATTTATCTTCTAATTCAATTTCTTTTGCTACAGAAACTCCGTCTTTAGTTGTTCTTGGGGCACCATAAGATTTATCCATTACTACGTTACGTCCCTTAGGACCTAAAGTTACTTTAACTGCGTTAGCTAATGTGTTGACACCATTTAACATTTTTGTTCTAGCGTCAGTGCTGAATTTAATTATTTTTGGCATTTTTATCTCCTTTTCTAATAGATTAAATTATTTACTTTTTGAAACTCCCATAATATCGGACTCTTTCATTATGCTATATTCTTTACCGTCTATTTTTACCTCAGTTCCAGACCATTTACCAAAAAGTACTCGATCTCCAACTTTTACGTCCATTTTAATTATTTTACCATCCTCTGTTTTAGCCCCGTTGCCGACGGCTACAACTTCTCCTTCTTGAGGCTTTTCTTTTGCTGAGTCTGGGATTATTATTCCACCTGCTGTTTTTTCCTCACTATCTAAGACTTTGATAAGCACTCTGTCATGCAAAGGTCTAAATTTCATTATTTGCTCCTATAATTTATATGTAGGCATTGATATGGTATATTTTTGGAAAATTTCAAGTCATAAATCAGCATTTTTTTGATCGAAAAAGCCTTATATTGCTATATTTTGATATCTTTTCTATAAGGATTGAATAAGGAACCTTTAAATTGAAAAAACTTAGTCATTTATCAGAAATCTATAATTCATATGACACTTTTATAATTGACCTTTGGGGGGTAATGCACAACGGTATTGAGCTTAACAAAGGTGCTGTGGAGGTGGTTGAAAAATTAAATAAATATAAAAAAAAGATTGTATTCCTTTCAAACGCACCAAGACCAAGTAAACAAGTTGTTAATTTTTTAAAAAAAATGAAATTTAATGAAAAATTTTTAAATAACGTTTTAACATCAGGTGAAGCAGCCATAGAATCTATTAAATCTAATAAATTCGGAAAAAGCTTTTTTCACCTTGGCCCTCAAAGAGATGAATCTTTATTCGAAGATTCTAAAAAAAACAAAACATCAATTCAAGATTGTGATTTTATATTATGCACCGGACTTTTAGAAGGGTACGAAAATGATTTAAAATATTATAACGATCTTTTAGCAGAATATGTAAAAAAAAAATTTATTTGTACAAACCCTGATTTAGTTGTTCATAGGGGTAATGTCTCAGAGCATTGCGCAGGAGCTATAGCTGAAATTTTTAAATCACTAGGAGGTGAAGTCATTTATTTTGACAAGCCTCATAAGGAAATATATGAAATTTTTTTAAAAAAAAATGAAAAAGCTTTAGCTATCGGAGATAATTTGAAAACTGATATTAAAGGTGCTAACAACTTAAATATAGACTCTTTGTTTATCACTAACGGTATACATAAAGCCGAAATTAAATATGATGAAGCATTAAATAATTTATTAAAAAGTTACAATGTTAAAACCAAATACTTTCAAGAAGATCTAAACTGGTAATATGATTTTAAAAAAATATCAAAACTCAGTAATTGCAATTGGAAATTTTGATGGCGTGCATTTAGGTCATAAAAAAGTTCTTAAAGAAGCAAAAAAGAAAGCAAAAAAGAAAAAACTAAAATTAGGAGTTCTTACGTTTGAACCAGTTCCTGTTATGTTTTTTAATAAAAAAATTACAAATCATAGAATAAATAATTTAAGTCAAAAAATTGAGTGCTTAAAAAAAACAAATATAGACTTTTTAAAGATAATAAAATTTAATAAAAGTTTTTCAAACTTAACACCTGCTGACTTTATTAAAAAAATAGTTTTTAAAAAATTAAAAGCAAAATATGTTTTTGTAAGTAAAAATTTTAAATTTGGAAAAAATAGAGAAGGAAACGTTTATACTTTAAAAAAATATGAGAAAAATTTTTCTTACAAAACAATAGTATCAATTCCATTAAAAAAAAATAAAAAAGTTTTATCTTCTACAATCATAAGATCAAAAATTTCATCAGGGAAAATAAAAGAAGTTAATAAATCCTTAGGAAGAAACTGGTGTATTTATGGAACAGTTATTAAAGGACATATGAGAGGAAGAAAAATAGGTTTTCCAACATGCAATATAAGATTAAGAGATTATGTGATGCCAAAATTAGGAGTTTACTCTGTTATAATCAAATTTGGGAATTTTAAAAAAAAAGGTATTGCAAACATTGGTTATAGACCAACCTTTAGTGGCAAGACTTTGCTTTTAGAGGTAAATATATTTGGCATTAAAAAAAATTTATATAAAAAGATGTTAAGAGTGGAATTTATTAATTTTATAAGAAGAGAAAGAAAATTTAAAAGTATCAATGATCTTAAAAAACAAATTAAAAAAGATATTATGAAAGCAAAAAGTTAAAATTTATGTCTAAAGAAAATTTACAACTGCCAAAAACAGCTTTTTCAATGAAAGCTAATCTGCCGGCCAAGGAACCACTTATTATACAAGATTGGGAAAAAAATAAAATTTTTGAAAAAATAAGAAATAACTCTAAGGGCAAACAAAAGTTCGTATTACACGATGGCCCTCCTTACGCTAATGGTCATATTCACATGGGAACTGCTTTAAACAAAATTTTAAAAGATATGATAACCAGATTTCAACAAATGAGCGGAAAGGACTCGATTTACGTTCCAGGTTGGGATTGTCATGGCCTACCAATTGAATGGAAAATTGAGGAACAGTATAAAAAAAATAAAAAAAACAAAGATGAAATTCCGATAAAAGATTTTAGAAATGAATGTCGTGAATTTGCAAAGAAATGGATAGAGATTCAAAAAAAAGAGTTTAAAAGACTTGGGGTAGTTGGAGATTTTGAAAATTACTACTCTACGATGAGTTTTAAAGCAGAGGCACAAATAGTTCGAGAGTTAGGAAAATTTTTACTTGATGGTAGTTTATACCAAGGTTTTAAACCCGTTTTATGGTCCACAGTAGAAAAAACTGCTTTAGCTGATGCAGAAGTAGAGTACAAAGATCATACCTCAAACACAATTTTTGTAGCTTTTAAAATAAAGAAAACAGAAACAGATTTTTTAAAAGATGCAAATATAATAATTTGGACAACAACACCTTGGACAATACCTGCTAATAGAGCCTTAGCCTACAATAGTTCTTTGGAATACTCTCTTATTGAAATTTCTGACCTTGAGAATTTTAAAGGAAAAAAAATTATTGTAGCTAAGAATTTAATTGAGTCAGTGGTAAAAGCTTGTGGAATTGAAAAGTTTAAAATTATTAAAGACTTTAAAGGCTCAAGTTTGGATAAAACTTTATGTACTCATCCTTTTTTAAAACTTGGATATAATTATGATGTTCCAATGTATGATGCTAAATTTGTTGATTTGGAGCAAGGAACTGGGATTGTTCATTGTGCACCAAGCCATGGAGTTGATGACTTTAATCTTTGTCTTAAACACAACATTCCGTCAAAATATACCGTTGATAATTCAGGTTATTATACTTCCGAAATACCTAAATTTGATAAGGTGCATATATTTAAAGCAGATCCGATAGTCATAGAGAAACTTAAAGAAACAAGCACTTTACTAAAAAGTGATAAATTACAACACAGTTACCCTCACTCATGGAGATCCAAGGCACCATTAATTTACAGAGCAACACCACAATGGTTTATTTCAATGGAAACTAATTCTTTACGAAATAAAGCAATCAAAGCTATTAATGAGACAACCTTTTATCCCTCAAAAGGAAAAGAAAGACTTTTATCTATGATCTCTGATAGACCAGACTGGTGTGTATCCCGTCAAAGATCATGGGGAGTTCCGCTTCCAATTTTTATAAATAAAAAAACAAAAGAACCTTTAAAAGACAAGAAAGTAATAGAGCGAATTGCTGATATCTATGAGAAAGAGGGATCAGATTGCTGGTTTGATGACGATAAAAAGAAATTTTTGGGAAATGATTATAGTTCTGATGAATATGAAAAAATTAGAGATATAGTTGAAGTATGGTTTGACAGCGGGTCTACTCATAGCTTTGTTTTAGAAAAAAGAAAAGATCTTAAATGGCCAGCGGATATGTATTTAGAAGGATCAGATCAACATAGAGGTTGGTTTCACTCCTCTTTGCTAGAGTCTTGTGGAACAAGAGGCAAGGCACCTTTTGAAAGTATTTTATCACATGGTTTTGTTGTAGATGGCAAAGGAATGAAAATGTCTAAGTCATCCGGAAATGTTATATTACCTGAGGAAATTCTCAAGAATTACGGAGCTGATATACTAAGAGCATGGGTTGCGGCATCTGATTATTCTGAAGATCTTAGAATAGATAGTTCTATACTTTCGCAGCATGCAGAGTCTTATAGAAAAATCAGAAATACTTTCAGATTTATACTTGGAAACTTAAAAGATAATTACAATGATTTAAATTTTGAGACAGTCAATATTAATAACTTTAGTGATCTAGATAAGTATATTTTGAACAGAATTTACGAAGTTGAAAATTCATTTCAAAAAAATTTAAAAAACTATAATTTTCATAAACTTTACAAAGATCTTTTAAATTTTTGCAATCTTGATTTGTCTTCATTTTATTTTGATATAAGAAAAGACGTTTTATACTGTGATCAGATAAGCTCAAAGAAAAGGAAAGACTGTATTGTAATTCTCAATATTTTGTTGAAATGCTTAATACACTGGTTTGCACCCATATTTGTTTTTACAACAGAAGAAATTTATAATTTAGTTAAAAAGGATAATAAAAGTATTCATCTTTGCACTTTTCCAAACATTCCTAAAAACTGGAAAAATGAAACTTTAGGAAAGAAATGGATAGAGCTGCAAAAAATTAAACAAAAAGTAAATATCGCTGTTGAGGCAAAAAGAGCTGTGAAAGAAATTGGTTCAAGCCTAGAGTCATCAGTAGAAATTTCTACTGATAAGAAAAATTTTGATTTAATGGAAGACCTAGATATGGCTGAATATTTTATTACATCTAAAGCAAAAAAAATTCTTAATAAAGATGATAATTTAGAAACTAAAATTTATGTTAAAAAAGCAAGTGGAGTAAAATGCCCAAGGTGTTGGAAAATAGTTGATGATAAATGTGATAGATGTGAAAAAGCAAAGAAGGAGCAAGTTTAAATTTATTTAATTTATGGATCATAAAAAAATCGCAAAAGAGAATCTGATTACACTTTTTATAATATTCACAGCCTTTGCTTTAGACAGAATATCAAAAATTAATATAATTAATAATCAAATTAATAACGGTCCAACTTTTGTAAACGACTTTTTAAATTTACAACTAGTTTGGAATACCGGAATAGGTTTTGGATTGCTTAATTTAGAAGCAAATTTATTTTATCATTTTATTTCAGGCCTTATAGCCATAATTATCTTAGTGATAGCTTATATTTGTATCCAAGCCGATAGATTTGAAAAAATATCCTACGCAATGGTCATTGGTGGTGCTATAGGAAATCTTTATGATAGGTTAAGTTATTTTGCTGTTCCTGATTTTATAGACATACATATTGGCAATTATCACTGGTTTACTTTTAATATTGCAGATATATTCATTACAATAGGTATAACCATTTTATTAATAAAAGAATTTTTTTTTAAAAAAAAATGAAAAAAATAAACTCAATAGCATTGTTAATTTCCTCTTTTTTTGTTTTAACAAATTGTACCGGTTTAAGTGATGCTGGAAAAATTTTACGAAATGAGAAAATTAGCAATACAGATGAATTTCTTGTTAAGAAAAAAGAACCTTTGACACAGCCTCCAGATTTTGATGTTTTACCTACACCTGGAAGTGAAACAAGTAAAAATGAAAAGACGGATGAAGATCTTACAAAAATTCTAAAATTTCCTTCACAAGAAAATGCGGATCAAAACCAAAATTCATCATCTACAGAAGAATCTATACTTAAAAAAATAAAATGACGAAAGAAAAGAAAATAATTATTAAAAATTTTTTTTCTAATAAATCTTCTAGTAAAAAAAATATAATTTTAAATAAAATTTTTGATGAAATTAATCAAAATACAAAAAAGGAAAAAAATGTTTTTTCTTCATTAAATAGAAATTTTAAATTGAACTTTAAAACCAGAGAATTTAAAAAATATAAAAAATCTAAATTAATTGTTATTATAGGTATGGGAGGTTCAATTTTAGGAAGCGAGGCAATCTATGAATTTCTTAAACATAAAATAAAAAAAGATCTTATATTTTTAAATAATTTGAATTCAGACGAAGTTTTAAAATTACAAAAAAACAAAAATTTTCAGAAAGGTCTTTTCATTCTTATTTCTAAATCTGGAAACACATTAGAAACACTGTCTAATGTAAATTTACTAAATAAAATTAATTTTAACTCTAAAAATACAATAGTAATCACAGAGAAAAAAAAGGAAAATGTTTTAAAATTATTTGCAGAGAAAAGAAAAATTCCAGTAATAGAACATAAAAAATATATCGGAGGACGATATTCGGTACTCTCAGAAGTAGGAATGTTGCCCGCCTTTTTAATGGGATTAAATTTTAAAAAAATTAACCGAGGCTCTTTAAACTCATTTAAAGGAATTAAGAAAGATTTTTTATTAAAAAGTGCAGATCAATTGAAAGAGATTTTTATATCTAAAAAAATTAATTCAATAATTTTTTTTAATTACAGCCCTCAATTGAACAACTTTATTTTTTGGTGTCAGCAACTTTTAGCAGAGAGTTTGGGTAAAAATGGAAAAGGCTTGATGCCTGTTGTATCAACAGCACCAAAGGATCATCATAGCGTGCTTCAATTATATTTAGACGGTCCAAAGGATAAAATATTTTACGTAGTAAGTTCAAAAAGCATTAACAACCTTCAAATTAAAAAAAATTTTTTTTCCAATAAATATGACTATTTAAAAAATAAAAAACTTGAAAAAATTATTTTATCGCAAAAGGACGCTTTTGTATCTATTCTAAAGCAAAAAAAAATTCCATACAGAGAAATACATATAAACAAGTTTTCCGAAGAAGTTTTGGGAGAACTATTTTCATTTTTTATAATTGAGACTTTCCTCATAGCAAAATTAATTAACGTAAATCCTTTTAACCAGCCCTCTGTTGAAAGCGTGAAAATACAAACAAAAAAAAATTTGTCTAGATAAAGGTTCCAAATATTATTCTTGATCTTCCATAATCTTTTATAAATAAAATTTTCAAGATTTTTTCCAAATTTTCTTTACTGTTTATTTCTCTATGAATAATAACTAAGTGATCTTTCTTAAAAATTTTGTTTATAGAAATTAATTTTAGAATTTTAATATAATCTTTATCAGCATAGGGGGGATCAAGAAAAATTAAATCAAATAGGTTTAAACTTTTTACTTGTTCAAAAAAATATTTTACATCCTTCTCAAAAATATTACTTTTGTGTTGAATAGCAAATTTTTTAATATTTTTTTTTAAAATTTTTAAAGGTTCTAAGTTTTTTTCAACAAATTGAATATTTTTCGCTCCTCTTGAGACACATTCTAATCCGAAAGATCCAATCCCGGAGTATAAGTCTAAGACATTGGTATTTTCTAATTTTATATTAATATTTTTTGAATGAGATATTAAATTAAATATATTCTCTCTCACAGAGTCTCTCAAAGGTCTAGTAATTTTATCGTCAAGAAAAGTAATTATCCTTCCCTTCAAAGTTCCACTAATTATTCTCATTTTTAATTGCTCGCCAACCTATATCTTTTCTAAAGAAACCATCTACCCAATTTATTTTTTTTAAATTTGTGTAAGAACTATCTCTTGCTGAAACTAAGTTTTCCCCAGAGCTTGTTATATTAAGCACTCTCCCACCAATTGAAAATATTTTATCTTTTTTTTTGTATGTACCAGCATGAAAAATTTGGTTATTTTTATCGATTATAGCTGATGATAAATTTTTAATTTCACTATCTTTAATATATTTTCCAGGGTAGCCTCTCGCACACAATACTACAGTCATACAACTATTGCTTTTCCAATTTATCTTACAATCCTTGAGAAGATTTTTTGTTGCCAAATCAATAACATCAACTAAATCAGAATCTAATCTCATCATTAAAACTTGGCATTCAGGATCACCCATTCTAATATTATATTCAATCAAAAAAGGTTCGTTGTTTTTTATCATGAGTCCTGCATACAAAAATCCTTTATATGAATGTCCTAACTCCTTCATTGCAGCCAAAGTTGGCTCTATAATTTTTTTTTTTATTTTATTTTCGAGTTCATTATTTAATAATTTTGCTGGAGAGTATGCCCCCATTCCTCCTGTATTAGGTCCAACATCGCCTTCTCCAACTTTCTTATGATCTTGGGCTGAACCAAAAAAACGGTACGAATTTTTGTCTACTATCACAAAATAACTAAGTTCTTCGCCTTCAAGAAATTCTTCTAAAATAACTTTTTTTGAGGACTTGAATTTACCATCTATTATTTCTTTAACATTTTTTTTTGCTTCATCACTAGAATTACATATTGTAACTCCTTTGCCTGCTGCTAAACCATCGGCTTTGACAACTATTGGCATATTGCTTAAATTTATAAAATTCTCTGCCTTATCAAAATCGTCAAATACTCCAAAACTTGCAGTTGGAATTTTAAATTTTTTACATAAATTTTTCATAAATCCTTTTGAACCCTCAAGCTGAGAAGCAAATTTATTTGGGCCAAAAACTCTTATTTTTTTTTGTTCTAAATAATCAACAATTCCATCTACTAATGGTTGTTCTGGGCCAACAACCACAACATCAATTTTCTCCTTCGTTAAAATTTGGTAAATGCTATCGAAATTTTTTAGATCAACGTTTATATTAATTGCTATATTTTGAGTTCCTGCGTTACCAGGAATACATATTAATTTATCTAGTTTTTTAGATAATTTTAGCTTGTAACATAACGCATGTTCTCTGCCACCACTTCCTAAAACTGCTATATTCATATATTGTAGATATATCAGTAAACAAACTAGCATGAACAGAAAAAAAGCAAAGCTAAAATTTCACCCAAACAGTTTTGAGATTGTTGAAGAAGGGGACCATGTTATCTGTGCTGTATCAGGAAAAAATATTCCAATTAAACAGTTAAGTTATTGGAATGTAGAACTTCAAGAACCTTATTTTTCACCTATTGAGGTAAAAAAAAGATACGAAGAGTTAAAGAAGAAATAATTTTACTTCCAACGATTGTGAGTAAGTATCCACTGGCTTGGATCTCTGATTATCATCTTTTCTAAAGATTTGTTAAGTAAATTAGAAATATTTATTTTATTAATTTCATTATTTTCTAAATTATTTGTCGATATCGGCTGAGATATTTCCATCACAAAGTTATTATTTTTTTCTCTCGATATATATACAGGGAAAATATCACATTTATATTTGAGAGCTAATTGAGCTGGCAAAGTAGTTGTTAAAGCTTTTTTATTAAAAAATTCTAATCTCTCACCCTCACTTACCCTTTGATCTATCATTAATGCAATACTGAAATTCTTATTGACATAATTAACAGCATCTCTAATCCCAGCAACTCCTTTTTTAATTTGGTTTTTGCAAACATTTTTTCTTCTTACATATTCCATAAATGGATTTACTAAAAAATTATTTAATGGCCTATAAATAGTTGCTAGGTTTATACCTCTTTTTACTAACTCCATTGACATAAGTTCATAATTAGCAAAATGTCCAGAAACAAAAACTACGGGCTTGTTTTTATTTTTGATTTTAGTAATTAACTCTTCACCTTTGATTTTAATATGTATATTTTCATTTTTAAATTTATTAAGAAACACATACTCAACAAAAGTCATTCCATAATTTGACCACATCTTTTTGTGTATTTTATTTTTTTCAAGATCCTCGATATTTCCAATAATCTTCTTTATATTTGAATCTACAACTTTTTTTGATTTCACTAGAAAACCAATATTTTTAAAAATAAAAGAAAAAAGTTTTCTACTTAAATCTAATCCTAATAATTTTATAATAAGTAAAAAAAAATAGATTATAACAGCTTCGAATAAATATTTTATTAATTTCATTAAATATATTTTTTTAAGTTTTTAATAAACTTCTTTTCATCTTCAATTTTAAAAACTGTAGGTATAAATTTAATCATTTTTAAACCAAATTTTTTAATTCTTAAAAAATCTTTTTCAGTTGTTACTAATTCTAATTTATTTTTTTTTGCATAGTTTATCATTTTTTTTAATTCTTTAATTGAATATTTGTAATGATCTGGGAAAGAATTTTCTTTTTGAATCTTAAGGTTATAACTTTTTAAAAGGTTAAAAAACCTGCTTGGATTACCTATCCCTGCAAATGCAAAAATTTTTTTATTTTTGAACTTTTTTATTGAAGGTTTATGAAAAAAATACTTTGTGTAAAAGATGTCTAGATTGTTATTAATTTTTTTTATTTTTTTTTCAAATTTTATATTTCTTTTGTCTTTATTATTAATATTAATTGCTACCATTTCGCAGTTAATCAGTCTGTTAAGGTTCTCTCTTAAAGGCCCTGATGGTATTGTTAATCCATTACCATCTTCAATAGCCCCATTAAAACAAACAATATTCAAATCAGTCTTAATTGAGCTATCTTGTAAACCGTCATCTAATATCATTGTGTCAAATCCTTTTAAAGAAGCCTCATTTAAACCATTAGCTCTACTTTTATCCACTATAAGATTCTTACTAGTATTTTGAATTAAATTTATCTCATCAATTTGATCTGAGTGAAATTTCCTAATAATAGCTGGTTTTTTTTTATTTTTTTTAAGTATTTTACTTATTTCAATTGATAAAGGCGTTTTACCTGTTCCTCCTAAATAAATATTTCCCACACAAATAATTGGAATGTCAAAATATTTCTTTTCTACAAAGTTTACCTTTAGAAAAATAATGACTTTAATGACAATTGATATTGGTAATAAGATTATTGAAAATAAACTTAGTTTTTTTTCATCCCAAAATTTTGGCTTAATAAATTTCATAACTTGATAATTTTATCAATTTCTTCCATAGTTTTATTAAAAATGTCTTTCCCATATAAATCAATTTTATTTATGTTTTCAGAAATATTTTTGTTTGAATTATCAAAATCCTTTACAATCTCAGCGGCTAAAGAATTTTCATCAACTATTTCTTTTGATATATTTTTTGAATTTAATAAATCATAAACTTCTTGAAAGTTGTAGACAAATGGTCCGTGATAGATTTTACATCCAGCTCTAACTGCTTCAAGGGGATTTTGGCCCCCTACTAATTGCAAATTTTTAATCATAGATTTTCCAATAAAAACACTTTTACAAATTTTGAAAAATTTTTGCAGTTGTCCAAAAGTATTTATTAGAGCTATTTCAGTTTCAGGATTAATTTCTTTTTGGTTATTGAAAACTTCTGTTTTTAAACCATATTTTTTTGAATTTTTAAGAATACTTTTAGTCCTATTAATATGCCTAGGTATAATTATTGTTAAAACATTGCTAAATATTTTCTTAATTTTAATATGAGTTTTGAAACAGAATATTTCTTCATCAAAATGAGTGTTTGCTGCACACCATACTTTTCTATTTTTCAGGTATAAAATTTTTTCATCACTATTATTATAAGAATTAGATTGAGGGGCAAACTTTAAATTTCCAAAATATTTAGCATTTTTAACATTTAGGTTTTTTAAATACTCTAAGGATTCTTTACTTGAAGCAAGACACAGGTCAAATGAAGAAAAAATTTTATCAGCAAATTTTTTTACCTGTAACCAACGACTAAATGTTTTTCTTGTAATTCTTCCATTTATAAGAGCCAAAAAAATATTTCTTTCTTTTAATTTAAATATAAAATTTGGCCAAATTTCCGAGTCAATAAATAAAACAGAGCTAGGCTTCCAATTATTTAAAAACTTATTAACTAAGAAAGGAATGTCCAAAGGTAAAAACTGATGAATTACTTTTTTTTCATTTAAAAATTCTTTTTTGATAATTTTTGAAGAACTAAGCGTAACTGTTGTTACGAGTATTTTTAATTCACTATTTTTTTTGATAAGATTTCTAATTATTGGGAAAATGCTTGTTACTTCTCCAATACTAGCAGCATGAAACCAAATAAGTTTTCCATGATCCGATAGATTTTCTTTATAATCAAATAAAAATTTTTCTTTAAAACTTTTCCAATTTTCTTTAGCTAATAAAATTCTTAAAAAAAATATTGTTAAAAAAATAGGATAAAGTACAAGACTCAAGAATTTGTATGTAAAATACATCAATTTATCTTAACTGTTTCTGGTAAAGGGATTTATATTCATCGCATTTTTCTATCAATTCAGAATGATTTCCGTGATCAACTATCAGACCGTTTTTAAGTACATATATTTTATTTGCGTTATGAATGGTTGATAGTCTATGAGCTATTACCAAGGTAGTTTTATTTTTTATTAAATTTGAGATAGCGTTTTGTACAATTTTTTCAGACTCAGTATCTAAAGATGATGTGGCTTCATCTAGAAGGATAATTGGAGATTTTTTCAAAATAGCCCTAGCTATAGAAATCCTTTGTTTTTGGCCTCCTGACAATCTCACTCCATTCTCTCCGATTTTTGTGTCGTAGGAATTTGGAAGATCTTTAATAAAATCATCTGCTGCAGCAAATTTGCAAGCTTCAATGATCTCATTTTCACTTGCATTTGTCTCAGCGTAAGCAATATTTGCTTTGACTGTGTCATCAAACAAAATCACATCTTGGCTCACCAAAGAGATATTTTTTCTTAAAGAATTAAGAGAAACAGAACTTATATCTTGATTATCAATTAATATTCTTCCATTTTGAGGATCATAAAATCTTGGTAACAGGTTGATTATAGTACTTTTACCTGCTCCACTATGTCCTACAAAAGCTGTTATTGATCCACCAGTAATATCTAAATTTATATTTTTAACAGCTCTATCTTTTGAAACTTTATATTTAAAACTAACATCTTGAAACAAGATATCTGATTTTTTAATTGAAATATTTGGCAGATTTTCTTCATGTTTAATTTTTATTGGAGCATCAATTACTGTAAAAATTCTTTTAGCTGCAGCAGAACCCTGGTACGCAACCATATTTATGGTAGCCAAAGATCTTATTGGTTGATATGCGAGCATCATTGCTGCTAGGAATGAAAAAAAATTGTTTACCCCAAGCTCTCCCACAGCAATTAGTTTTCCAGAAAAATATATAAAACCTGCTATCATAAACCCCGTTAAAATTTCCATGATTGGAGTTGCTCTTACAATAACACTTGCAATTTTAATATTCTTTTTTATCAATTCATCTATTACATTGCTTGCATTAACACTTTCCCTATTTTCTTTTTGGTAAATTCTAATCATTTTTGATCCTTTTAAAATTTCAGAAAGGAAAGAAGTTAATCTTCCTGAGATTTCACTAGCTTGACTTGTGCCTTTTCCAATTTTTTTCCCTAAAGTTTTTGCTAATGTCGCAGCGAGAGGCATCATGATAAGCGCGAATATAGATAACTTCCAATTTTGATAGAACATAACTGAAACCAAAGCTATTAAAGTTAAGGAGTCCTTCATAATATTTAATACACCTGTGCTTACTAAATGCTGGACTTGACCAGCATCAAACATAACGTTAGATATATATTTTCCTGAATGTCTAGCTTCCAAAGTTTCTATGTCAGTTAATAATATATTTTCAGCTATTTGTTTTTGAAGTTCTCCCGAAATATTTTGTCCTACATGTATTATGTTAATTCTAGCAAAATACAGCGAAATTCCTTTTGCAGAAAAAGTAATAATTATAAGAATAGGAATTAACCAAGCTAGAGTTTTGTCTTGATCGATAAATATTTTTTTCACGGCAGGATCCAGCAACCAAGCAGTTGCTGAAGTGGATGCAGCAACTAACACAGATAAAAATAATGCTAAAATAATTCTCTTTAGATACTTCCTAACGTATTCCCTATAAAGTCTTTTGAGTATAAGTTTAAGTTCGTCTAATTCCATTAAAAATTTAAAAGTTGGGATGCTGACAATATACCTAAAAATATTACAAGGCCGGAAAAATTATTAAACTTAAAAGCTTGTAAACATTTTTTAGGTTTTTTTCTTTCAAAAATCTTTATTTGAAAAATTAAAGAAAGAGTAAAAATAACTATAAAAATAATCGAGTTTTCTAAATTCATTTTAATATAAAATAAATAAAATATTATAATTGAAGTTACAAAATAACATAAACTTACAAAAAGTTTTATATTATCTTTAAACTTTATAGACGTAGATTTAACACCTATTATCTCATCATCAAAAATGTCCTGCACTCCATAAATTGTGTCATAGCCTAATGTCCAAAATATGGCCGCTATGTATAGGATTATTATATCTACTGAGATAAAGTTGGTCATCGCAACCCACGCCATGATTAACCCCCAATTAAATGTAAGGCCCAAAAATAATTGAGGCCAGTACGTAAATCTTTTCATATAAGGATAAGAGAAAGCCAAAACCATTGATGACATACCTAAAATTATTGTTAGCGTATTAAATTGTATTAAAATTAAGAAAGCTATAAAGCACAAGACTGCTACATAAAAAAACGACTGCTTGATACTGATTGTGCCTGATGCTATTGGCCTCTTCTTTGTTCGCTTCACTTTTATATCAATATTTTTATCAACAATATCATTAACGATACAGCCAGCACTTCTCATTAAAACTGACCCCATTAAAAAAAGTGTTATAAAATAAAAAAATTGGTTAAAGTTTTGGTTTTCCACATACCCTAGTGCAAGACCCCAACTACAAGGCCAAAATAGAAGCATAAAACCAATAGGTTTATTTAGCCTAGTTAGTTCAATAAATATTTTTAATTGCCTCATTTTGATTTATGACTTGTAAATATCAAACGTAATCTTCATAATCAATTTGATTCGATATGGAAATTGATTACACAGTAACAGCCTTAATGTTTCCTGCTATCCCGTTGATTATGAGTGTTTATAGCAACAGGTTTCATACCTTAAGCGCATTAATAAGAAAACTTCATGACGAATACGTTTTTGAAAAACATATTCCTCCTGAGTGGGAAAACCAACTGCATAATTTAAATAATAGAACCAATTTATTAAAATACACTTTGGGTTTTGCAAGCTTTGGTTTTTTATTTAATATGCTTACTGTTTTTGCTCTTTATTTGACCGAAATTCAAACAGCTAGGCTTATTTTTGCTGCATGTTGTGTATGTATGATTGTATCAATCTTTTTATTTTTACAAGAGATAAGATTGTCTAATAAAGCACTAAAGTTTCATTTAAGCGATATGAAGTCTATGAGTGATGATTTTAATTAATATTTTCTAAAGATTTTTTTTTAAATAAAGAAATACCTTCCTTTACTTTATGAGAATAAGATTCTTCAAAAGTATTTAATTGCCATCCGCTCATCCTTTTTCTAATATCTTTTAAATTACTTTTCTTCCAATTGTCACTTGTATCATTTTCCTTCCAATTTTTTTTTTCTTCATTGGTTCGTGCGCATCCATAACAATAACCAGTTACAGGATCAGTTTTGCAAATACTTATGCATGGTGAAATAATATTTTTTAATTTCATTATGGTATTAAAATAGCTGGACCGGTAATTTTTCTAGCCTCAAGATCCTCATGTGCTTTTTTTGCATCTGCGAGTTTATATTCTTTGTAAATTCTAATTTTGACTTTTCCGAATTTAATTTTTTCAAATATTGTATCAGCTCCTTCTTGAAGTTCTTCTTGATTGGTAAAGTAATGTCCAATTGTTGGTCTAGTCAAAAAAAGACTTTTAGATTGAATATCCTTTGGTACGTTGACAGGATCTAAAGGTCCAGAAGCGTTACCAAAACTTACCAATATTCCTTTAGGCATTAAACATTCAATTGATCCTTTGAAAGTTTTTTTCCCAACCCCATCAAATACTGCTGGTACTCCTTTGTTATTAGTAATTTTCATAACTTCATCAACAAAATTTTGTTTTGAGTAATTAATTACGTGTTGATACCCGTTTTCTTGAGCAATTTTTATTTTTTCGTCAGAACCAACTGTACCTATAGCTTTCGCTCCTATGCTATTTGCCCACTGACCAAATATTTGACCGACACCACCTGCAGCAGCATGAAACAAAACGGTTTCACCTGCTTTCAAACTGTATGTTTTGCTGAGCAGGTAATTAGTTGTTAAACCTTTTGTCATTAGAGTTGCTGCGATTTTATGAGTTATTCCATCAGGAATTTTTACTGCAATTTTTTCAGGAATTATTCTTTCTTCAGCGTAAGCTCCAATAGGTGTTGAGGCATAGGCAATGTCATCTCCAATATTAAATATTTTTACGTTTGAACCGATTTCAATGACTTTTCCCGCACCTTCTAAACCTATTCCGCTGGGTAAAGTTAGCGGATACAATCCTGAACGATGATAAGTATCAATGTAATTCAATCCGATTGCTAAATTTTTTATTTTAATTTCATCAGGACCTGGTGAACCAATTTTAACTTCAGTGAATCCAAGCACTTCTGGACCACCATTTTTTTTAATGATTATTGATTTAGACATTGTTTAAATTACTTGAACTTTTAATATTTAGCAAATTTTCCATTTTTATAGTCTTGAATTGCCTCAAGTATCTCAGCTTTTGTATTCATGACAAATGGACCACCCCTAGCGATTGGTTCACCAATTGGTTTTCCTGCAATAAAAAGAAATTCTGTTTTTTTCTTCGCTTTGACTTTAAGTTTATCGCCTTTCTCTAGTAAAATTAAATTTGAGTTATTTGTTTTTTCATGTTCTTTTTCTCCAACCTCTAATTCACCTTTTAATAAATAAATGAAAGCATTATGTCCTGTTGGCACTTCGCAACTAAATTCTTTTCCTTCATTTAAAACAATGTGAAAATAAATTGGTTCTACATTGTGATTAGTTTGTGGTCCCTCAGTTTTTTCAAACTTACCAGATATTACCTTCACTATCTTTTCACCATCTTTATGAACACCAAGTTCATTCCCTTTAATATAAATGTATTCAGGTTTATTCTTTTTTAATTTAGCAGGCATATTAATCCATAGCTGGAAGCCTAATAGTTTACCACCTGCCATGGCTGGCATTTCGGAATGTATAATGCCTCTTCCTGTTTTCATCCACTGTACATCACCTGGTTCCATTTTACCTTTTGAACCAGTGCTATCTTCATGCTCAAACTGACCATGCAACATATAAGTTACAGTTTCTATTCCTCTATGTGGGTGTGGAGGGAAACCAGCTACGTAATCGTCTTTATTTTCAGAACCAAATTCATCTAACATTAAAAACGGGTCTATATAATCTGCTTCTGGAGTGCCAATGCTTCTTTTTAATTTTACTCCAGCGCCATCTGATGTGTTTAAAGATTGTATAATTTTTTTAACTTCGATTTGTGACATATGACAAATATAATAAAAGTTTAAACGATATCAAGTAGCTGCGATAAGTTGCCAATTTCTTTTTTTGGTTGATAATCAAGGTTATCAAATTGAGATTTATTTCTATTTACCCAAACAGAATTATAACCATAGTTTCCACCTCCGGAAACATCCCATGTATTAGCACTTAAAAAAGTAATCTCGTTAGATTTTACTTTATATTTTTTCACAGGAAGATCATAAACTTTTGAGTCTGGTTTATAAATTTTTACTTCCTCAATAGAAAAAAGATCGTCAAAAAGACTACTTAAATCATTAGTTCTAACTAATTCATTTAGGAGACTCGGTGTGCCATTTGAAAGAATAGCTAGTTTTAAGTTTTTCTTTTTTAAATTTTCTAAAACTTCTTTTACTTCTGGATATGGAGATAAAACTTTATAAAGATTTAGCAATTCATTTTTCATACTTTTATCTATATTAAAAACTTTCATAGATTTATCCAAGCTATCCTCTGTGATTTGCCAAAAATCTTTATGTCTTTTCATCAAACTTCTAAGCCAAGTGTACTCAAGTTGAGTGGTTCTCCAAAAGTTAGCAAATGTTTCCCACTTGTCTCCAATTTTATGTTTGCATTTTTCAGCAGCAGAATTAACGTCAAACAACGTCCCATAAGCATCAAATACTATGGCTTTACTATTCATAATTATTTTGCATTATGGGAGCCGTCACACAAAGGTTGATCGCTAGTTTGTTTACAAGTGCAGAAAAAAACTTTTTTAGACTGATCTGCTTTGTAAACTAAAGATTTGAATTCAGTCCCTTTGTGAGATCCGTCACAAAATGGTTGTTTAGAACTTTTTCCACACGCACACCAAAAATATGATTTTCCCTCAATAACATCTACACCTATTGGAGTGTCTCCAGCCCTTTCCCCTTTTGCCATAATAAAGCTCCTTTAATTAGTTTAATTTTATTTATAATATAAAAATTATTTATGAATATTAGATTATATCATCCTAGCAGTATAGTTGAAAATTCCACCAGTTTACTCTCAAAAGAACATACTCATTATATTGTAAATGTAATGCGACTTAAGCGAGGATCTAATATAAATTTTTTTAACCAAGATGGCGAATGGAGTAGTGAAATTATTTTTTTAGATAAAGATAGAGTAGAGGTAAAATTTTTAAAAAAAGTTAAACAAACTGGCATTTTATCTAAAATTGAACTGGCAATTTGTTTAGTTAAGAAGAATCCAATGGAGATTATTCTTCAAAAGGCAACGGAACTTGGGGTAAGCAAAATTATTCCAATTATTTCGGAAAGAACTGAAATAAAAGATTTAAATTACTCTAGAGCCAATAAGATTATTATTGAGGCTACCGAACAGTCGAACCAATTAAATATACCAAAATTAGAAGGAGTAAAAAAACTTAAAGATTTTATATCCTCTTTAACAGATGAGGAGACCGTTCTTTTTGCAGATATTAATTCAAATAAAAAAATTGATTTTAAAAAATTAGATAAAAAAAAAAATATCATTCTTCTTGTTGGGCCTGAAGGAGACTTTTCTTCTAAAGAAATTGAACTTATATTGTCGAAGAAAAATACATCAAGCTTCTCACTCTCAAAAAATATTTTAAGAACAGAAACTGCTGTTATTAGCGCTCTGTCAATAATTAACTATTTGCTAATATTATAAAATTTTTTTTATTATCTTTATGGAGTCCTCAAGATTTTCTCTATGAGTTATTCTATTAATGTACTTCCCATTTTTAAGTAAAAGAACCGGAGAACTATGATCGACTGTATATTCTCCATTTTCAGAAAAGATTTTTTGACTTTGAATTCCCCACGATTTTGAGAGAAGAAAAATTTTTTCAGGATTGCCTGTAATTCCAACTATTCTATTCCCAAAGGAATTTAAATAATTTTTCATTACTTTAGGAGTATCTCTCTCAGGATCAATACTTATAAAAAAAACTTTTAACTCTTTTTCGTTTTCCATTTTATTCAAAATTAAATTTAATTTATTTAAAGTAATTGGACAAACATCAGGGCATTTCGTAAACCCAAAGAACAAAGCTGTTGCAGGACCTTTGAATGATTGGTCAGTTATTTGGTTTCCATTAACATCCTTTAAAGAAAAAGTTGATCCAGTAAGTGATGCGGCATATTCGTCTTTTTTACTTTCAATAGATAAAAACGTTGGTAACAGGATGAACAAAAAAATTACTAAGCAACCAACAAGAATTGAAATGGATGTTTTTAGTTTCATTAATGATATAATGAATTAGATGGCTGGTTTAATAAAGAAATTATTTGGCGCACTTGTCGAAAAACCTTGGGAAAGGGATCAGGTAGCTATTGATGATTCTCACGAAGGACGTTCGTTTAGTAAATTATCCCCCCAAGTATCTGCAGTTATTGTTATTTTTGGAGTGAGTACGGTTTTATTTAGTTTAATAGTTTCAGGCTATATTTACACTATTCCTAGCGATCAAGACACAATGTTTCTTTTACAATCAAACCTTCTTTGGTTTAATACTTTTGTTTTAATTTTAGTTTCATATCTTTTTAACAAAATATCAAACGATCTCAAGTTTGGAAAACTTGAAAAAATTAAAAGAAATTTAGTTCAAGTCGGAGGACTTAGTTATTTTTTTTTATTTGGTCAAGTTTTTTTTTGGTATCATTTAATGAGTACCGGAAAGTTCGTTTCAACTAATTCTTATTTTTCTTCTTTTTATTTTTTTACTGCACTTCATGGATTACATCTTCTAGGCGGATTATTTTTTTGGGGGTCAGTCTGTTCAAAAACTTTAAAGATTGAAAAAGAAAAAATAGCAGAACAGAAAAAAAATATTGAAGCGCTCTCACTCTATTGGACTTTTCTTTTAATTATTTGGTTAGTATTTTTTTTAATAGTATTTGTGTTTAACGATGCTGTAATAGCCTTTTGTAAATCATTATTAACTTAGACTGCAAAATAAATTACATCAACATTACTAATATAGTGCCAACTAACGCAACCAAGATTAATAAAATATTTACTGATCTGAGATATTTTTTTGTTTCTGGTTTTCTCTCTTTTTGAGTGAAGACTCCAGCGCCAAAAGATATTACCAAATAGAAAAGTAATACAAGTGAAAGTATAGCTACTAAAATTCCCAATTTTCCAAGCATTTTAGTAAATAATATATCTTTATTAAGACATTTTGTCCCTAGGTAATTATATCCTTTTCTTTTATAAGTTTCTCATGTGGACAGGTATCGTATTTTTAGCGGTTATAGTAGGATCAATCTTATTTCATATTTTCACACCATGGTGGTGGACTGAAATTGCTTCTAATTGGGGAGCAATGGACGACACAATAATCCTAACATTTTGGATTGGTGGCGGTGTTTTCATTTTAGTTTGCCTCTTCATGGTTTATTGTATTTTTAAATTTTCATATAAAGAAAATCGTAAGGCTGAATACAAACCTGAAGATAAGAAACTCGAAACCAGATTAACTTGGATAACTGCCTTAGGAGTAGCTGCACTTTTAGCACCAGGACTTTTAGTTTGGAACGAATATATAAGAGTTCCACCTAATGCAATAAACATTGAAGTCATGGCTTGGCAATGGGGTTGGAAGTATAGACTTCCAGGAGAAGATAATAAACTTGGGACAAGTAGTGTTAAAAACATTAGCGATGACAATCCATTTGGAATAAATAATGATGATCCATATGGCAAAGATGATATTTTAATTGAGAGCAGTGAATTACATTTAGAAAAAAACAGACCTGTTAAAATTTTATTAAGATCAATCGATGTCTTGCATAATTTTTATGTTCCCCAATTCAGAGCAAAAATGGATGCAGTTCCGGGGGTTATTACATATTATTGGTTTGAACCTAACAAAAATGGTGAGTACGAAGTTTTGTGCGCCGAGTATTGTGGTGTAGGCCATTATGCTATGAGAGCATCAGTAGTTGTTCAAGATAAGAAAGACTATAAAAAATGGTTAACCCAACATAAGACTTTTTCGAATTATCTAGCCGAAAAATTTGATAAAAACAGTATTAAAAATGCAAAAATAGTTAAATTTAATAATTTAATAAGTAGTGAAAAAAGTATATTAAAAGAGAGCAATTAATTTATGTTAGATGATATTAACAAAGACAAAAAACATTCTTCACCAAAAACTAAATCTTCAAGTATTTCTGGTGGAGAACGAGACGTAGACTATGTAAGACCGGCAGATATACCTGAACAAGAATTATATCACGGTCACAGTTTTTTAACTAAATGGATATTTTGCCAGGATGCTAAAGTTATAGGAGTTCAGTATACTCTTACTGCAGTATTTACCGGAGTTGTAGGTTTGATCCTATCTTGGATGATGCGTATGCAACTTGGTTTTCCAGAACTATTTCCTTTTTTAACAGCAGAATCGTATTATCAAATGGTGACAATGCACGGAATGATTATGGTCGTGTATTTATTAACCGCATTATTTCTCGGGGGATTTGGAAATTACTTGATTCCTTTAATGGTCGGAGCACGAGACATGGTATTTCCTTACGTCAACATGGTAAGTTTTTGGATGTTTTTTGTGGCCGTCGTAGTTTTGATGGCTAGCTTTTTTGTGCCTGGAGGTCCAACAGGAGCGGGATGGACTCTATATCCGCCTCAAGCAATTATAGAAGGTACACCGGGATCTGGAGCAGGTATTCTTTTAATGTTGGTGTCACTGTCATTATTTGTAATTGGATTTACTATGGGAGGATTAAACTATGTAATTACCATCTTGCAAGCAAGAACGAGAGGAATGACATTAATGCGTATGCCATTAACTATATGGGGGATTTTTACAGCTACTGTTTTAGCCCTTTTAGCTTTTCCTGCATTGTTTGTAAGTGCAATTATGATGACCTTAGACAAGGTTTTAGGTACAAGTTTTTTTATGCCAGTAATGATGAAAGCTGGCGAACTTTTAGCTTACGATGGCGGTAGTCCAATACTATTTCAACACTTGTTTTGGTTTTTTGGCCATCCTGAAGTTTACATAGTTGCTCTACCTGCTTTCGGTATTGTTTCTGATTTAATTTCAGTTCATTCTCGTAAAAATATTTTTGGTTATAGAATGATGGTTTGGGCTATCGTTGGAATTGGTGCACTGAGCTTCTTTGTCTGGGCACACCACATGTATGTAAGTGGTATGAGCCCATGGTTCGGTTTCTTTTTTGCAACAACAACACTTATTATTGCAGTCCCAACCGCCTTAAAAGTCTATAACTGGATATTAACTCTTTGGAGAGGAAATATTAGAATAAACGTTGTGATGCTTTTCTGTTTAGGTTTCATTGTCACTTTTGTAAATGGTGGAATAACAGGTATTTTCTTAGGCAACGTAATTGTAGACGTTCCATTGTCTGATACGTATTTTGTAATTGCTCATTTCCACATGGTAATGGGAATTGCTCCTTTAATGGTAATTTTTGGCGCGATATACCATTGGTTTCCATTAATTACAGGAAGATTTTTAGATGAAAAACTTGGAAAACTTCATTTTTGGATAACTTTTTTAGGAGCTTACTCAATTTACTTTCCGATGCACTATTTAGGTTTTATAGGTGTCCCACGAAGGTATTTTGAGATGTATAACAGTCCTTATATGCCTTCTACTATCGGAATGAATGAGTTTATATCTATTGCAGTTTTTGTTGTTGGCGCTGCACAGTTTATCTTCTTCTTTAATGTTGTGAAAAGTATTCGATTAGGTAAACCCTCTGGAAAAAATCCTTGGAAAGCTAATTCACTAGAATGGCTTACTCCTGATGTTCCGCCAGCTCACGGTAACTGGGGAGAAAAACTTCCAGTTGTCCACAGATGGGCTTATGATTTTAGTGTTCCTGGAGCTAAAGAAGATTACATTCCTCAAACAACACCTCCGAGTGAAGTTATTGATGCGGAAGTAGAAAAAACTTAAAATTAAAAATGACAGATCCAAATCCAAATAAATTGCCAGGCGGATTTAAAGGTATGTCCACCGACATTGGTTCTGACCAAACAGCCTTTAAAGGTGTTAATTGGGGCAAGGCGATGATGTGGATTTTTTTATTGAGCGATACTTTTGTATTTAGTTGTTTTTTAATTGCTTACATGAAAGTTAGAGCCTCGGTAGTAGACGAGTGGCCTTATCCTAGTGAAGTTTTTGGTTTAGAAGTTGCTGGAGTTCCAGTGCCGCTTTTATTGATTGCAATAATGACCTTTGTTCTTATTACAAGTAGCGGGACTATGGCTTTAGCCGTAAAATATGGTTACGAAAAAAACAGAAAACTTTGTGGCTTGTTTGTCCTTCTAACTGCAATAGGAGGCTTAACTTTTGTAGGAATGCAAGCTTTTGAATGGTCCAAACTTATTTTTCATGATGGAGTTAGACCATGGGGCAACCCATTCGGCGCACCACAATTTGGAGCTTTCTTTTTTATGATTACAGGTTTTCATGGGACCCACGTTTCTATAGGTGTAATTTTCCTATTTATATTTGCAAGAAAAGTATACAGGGGAGATTTTGAAACTGGCAGGAGAGGGTTTTTTACTACCATGAAATCAGATTACGTAGCTATTGAAATACTAGGGCTTTATTGGCATTTTGTTGACCTGGTATGGGTATTTATTTTTGCATTTTTTTATTTATGGTAAACTAAATTATGACTGAAGCTAAAAAAGAACAATCATCTACACATAAAATAGGTATTTATCTTTGGATATGGATGCTGCTATTTGTGTTGAGTTTTTTTTCATACATGGTTGATTGGTATAACTTTCAAGGCTTACTAAGGTGGTCTTTAATATTATTTTTTATGTTTATGAAGGCTGGTTTGATTATGGCATTCTTTATGCATTTATTTTGGGAACGTTATGCATTAGTAAATGTTCTTTTATGGCCTATGACAGCAATAGCGTGCTTTGTATGTTTAATGGTAGCAGAGGGCAAATATACGATTTTTACTAGATTATTTTATTTTTTTGTTGGAGGACAATAATTTTATGGGTGGTGGATATAACATAGTTGCAAGTTTCTTAATTTTCTTTTTTCTTTTTATTTATTTTACATGGTTTGGGGTTTCCATGATGATTGAAAAAGATAAAGAGAATAAGATTAAAATTAACCCATATGATAAACTACCTTTACATAGAAAATTTATCGATAAGAAAAACAAAAAAATTGGTTTTTTCGACTTAGGCAATCATATTTTAATTATAGGAATAATATTCTTAGCAATATTCATTTCCCTAAACGCAGATTAAATTGTCACAAAATCTTATCAATAATAGATCGGCCGCTCTCAATTTTAGAGCTCATTTAAAAGCTTTTATTTTACTTATGAAGCCGCGAGTTATGTCTTTAGTTATTTTTACTTCAGCAGTTGGCTTTTTGACTTCGGGGGCTAGTCTGAGCACTATGTACGCAACGATAGGTATAATTTTAGTAGCTGTGGGTGCCGGCGCTGCTGGATGTTTGAATATGTGGTATGAGGCAGATCTAGATGCATTGATGTCGAGAACTTGTCTAAGACCTATACCAACTGGAAAAATTAATAAACAACAGGCATTAATTTTTGGAATTTTGTTATCAGTTTTTTCAGTTGTCGGTTTAAATTTTTTTGCAAACACTCTGTCTGCAGCGCTTCTTTTAATTACAATTCTTTTTTACTTATTTGTTTATACGATATGGCTTAAAAGAAAAACGCCTCAAAATATTGTAATAGGTGGAGCCGCTGGCGCTTTGCCCCCAGTTATTGGATGGACAATTGCTACAAATAGTATTTCACTTGAACCTTTATCATTATTTCTAATTATCTTTTTTTGGACTCCTTCACATTTTTGGGCGTTAAGTCTTTACAAAGCAGATGATTATAAAAAGGCAGAAATCCCAATGTTACCAGTCACTGACGGTATAGAAAAAACAAAATTAAACATCCTAATATATTCAATTTTAATGATACCTGTTGTTCTTTTTCCTTACTTTATTAACTTTTCCGGCTTAACGTATTTAATACCTTCTTTACTACTTACCTTTTATTATAATTTTATATGTTTTGATTTGTACAATTATGATAAAAATAAATTTGTTTTGAAAAAAGCGAAAAAAATATTTGGCTATTCAATTTCATATTTGTTTTTGATTTTTGTATTAATCTTAGTAGATAAAATTATTTAATGAGATATCACAGTACTAGAAATAAAAAGCTGAATTTCAGTTTTAAAGAGGTGTTTCAAAGGGGTTTAGCCCCAGATGGTGGTCTATTTATTCCTTCTGAAATTCCAAAATATAATACAAATGATCTCGAAAAACTAAAAAAATTATCATATGTAGATCTGGCATCTGAAATATTATTTAATTTTTGCAAACCAGATTTTGATAAAGACACACTTAATAGTTTAATTTCGAAATCTTATAAATCATTTCAATCCAAAGAGGTGGTTACATTGAAAAAATTAAATAATCTAAATTTCCTTGAACTCTATCATGGACCAACTTTAGCATTCAAAGATATAGCTATGCAGGTTATTGGAAATTTATTCGAACAATCTGACATTTTAAAAGAAGAAACACTAAACATAATTGTTGCAACTTCGGGCGATACTGGATCCGCAGCAATCTCAGCTTTAAATGACAGAAAAAATGTGAATTTATTTGTTTTACATCCTCATAATAAGATTTCAAATATGCAGAGAAAAATAATGACAACAATTGGTTCTAAAAATATTTTTAACATTGCTGTAGAGGGAACTTTTGATGATTGCCAGAAAACAGTTAAAGAAATGTTTAGTGATGAAGATTTTAGAAAAAAAATAAAAATGTCTGGAGTAAACTCAATTAACTGGGCAAGAATAATTTGCCAAATCGTTTATTACTTTTTTGTAGCTTTAAAAAACTCGAATGAAAAATTCAATTTTTCAGTACCAACGGGAAATTTTGGAGATATTTTTGCTGGCTATATGGCAAAAAAAATGGGTCTACCAATCAATAAATTAATTGTTGCGACAAACGAAAATGATATTCTTCAAAGAGTCATTAACACTGGAAATTACAAACCAAGTAAAGTTAAATCTTCACTTTCGCCAAGTATGGACATACAAGTAGCAAGCAACTTTGAGAGATTACTTTTTTATATTTTAGACAATAATGATAAAAAGTTATCCGAGTTAATGCGAAGACTTAAAGACAAAGGATCCTTTCAACTTGAAGACTCTTTAGTAAAAAAAATAAAAGAAGATTTTTGTGCTGAAAAAATAAGCGATGAAGAAACTTTAAAAATTATGCAGGAATTTGATCAAGAGCACAACTTTATTATTGATCCGCATACTGCTACTGGGATCGGTGCAGCAAAAAAAACACAAAATAGTAGTAAGACAATAGTCTTAGCAACAGCACATCCATATAAATTTTTAGAAACTGTGAAAAAAGCAACAGGGAAAAGTATTTCTTCTCCACCTCAATTAAAAAGTTTAAAAAACAAAGAAAAATTTGATGTTATTGAGAATAATATTTCCAAAATTAAAAGTTATATTATAGAAAGGGCGATATGAAAATTAAAGAGGGAGATGAACTTCCAAATTCTGAATTTTTTTATTTAGACAATGAAAATGCAGTTAAAAAAATTGATTGCAAAAAATTATTTGAAAATGGCAAGGTAATTCTTTTAGGTATGCCAGGTGCATTTACAAAAACCTGTTCAGCAATTCATTTACCAGGATACGTTAAAAATTTTGATCTAGCTAAACAAAAAGGAATTGAAAAGATTGTCTGTATTGCCGTAAATGACCCGAATGTCATGAAGGCTTGGGGTGAAAATCAAAATGTAAATGGTAAAATTTTTATGGCAAGTGATCCATTTTGTAAATTTACAAAATCTATTGGTGCTGAAGTGGACAAGTCAGAAAAGGGTCTTGGAATAAGATCGACTAGATACAGTATGTTAATAGAAAATCAAAAGGTTAAAGTTATCAAAGAAGAAAAAGAAACCGCTCTTTGTGAAATATCAGCAGCCGAAAATTTTTTAAAAGCCTTATAATTCAAAAAGTGATAAAGTCTCGAATCACTATGAGAAATAAACCAAAAATAATTTCGTTATTTGCCGGTGCTGGTGGCATGGATTTAGGATTTATAAATGCTGGTTTTGAAATTATATGGTCAAACGATATAGACCCAGACTCAGTTAAAACTTACAAAAAAAATATTGGTGATCATATAGTTTTGGGTGACATTGAAAAAATCAGAAATAATAAAATTCCTGATGGGGCAGATATTGTTATAGGTGGATTTCCATGTCAGGGGTTTTCTATCGCTAATAAAGGAAGACATATCGATGATAGTCGTAATAAACTTTACAAGCAAATGCTCAGAGTTATTAGGGTTAAAAAACCAAAGTACTTTGTTGCTGAAAATGTGAAAGGGATGATTACTTTAGGAAAAGGAGCTATATTTCAAAAAATTATTAAAGATTTTAAAAGCATTGGTTACAAAGTAGATTTTAAACTCTTAGATGCCGCTGATTATGGAGTACCGCAATCAAGAAAAAGAGTTTTTATAATTGGCAATAGACTAGGTTTGGAAAATCCTTACCCAACTATATCTCATCAAATACCTTCAACAAATAAAGTATCACTGTTTAAAGATCATCTTGATAAGTATATAAGCGCCAAAGATGCCATAGGCTTTCTGTCAAATGTAAGATTAACTAATAAAACTCTGTACGTAAAAAACCGAACTATAAACAACCACATTGGTGATACGAATGTACATGATGAATTTTGGGGAAGAAAATATGACGTTAATCAATTTGATATTTGTGATTATTTAAAAAAATGGAGAAAAAAAGCAGGCATATCCACTCAAAAGGTTGATGCACATTTTGGTTACGCTCATACAGCTGGTCATTGGTTTAGAAAAGATAATAATTCTGGAAGTATTCCTAACCCGGATGATTGGAGAGGACTAAAAAAACTTTTAAAATTTGATAATAAATACGATAAACAAGTTACAACTTTGGTAAAGAAAAAAATAAGATTTGAACAATCTCTAAGAGTAACTAATTGGGATAGACCAAGCGATACAATAACTGCAACAAGCCCTGAAATACATGTAAATTTAAAAAGAAGATTATCTGTTAGAGAGTGCGCTATTCTTCAGTCGTTTCCAGATGATTTTATCTTTGAGGGAGCAACTTTTAGGAGTATGCATAAACAAATAGGTAATGCAGTCCCAGTATTACTTGCTGAAAAAATTGCAAAAAAAATTAAGTCGATGCTAATTTCAAAGTCTTTAAGAAGAGCTTCTTAAAATATAAATTTTTTTATATCAATAAAGTCTCTATTTAACCTAGCTGCATCACCTCCTAAAATAATGCAGTATTTTTTATCTCGTTCGGACCATACAGCATGCTCATTTGAGTAATATGGATGTGATAAATTTTTATCAATGAAAAAAACTAATTTTTTACCTTTTTCAATTTCTTTAAGATT
>MDTB01134597.1_pt1 | contig 31123 bp, 34 predicted proteins | sample 811161 | NCBI WGS metagenome assembly MDTB01 (sample SAMN05326650, study PRJNA326480) | marine metagenome | isolation source: seawater | place: Mediterranean Sea | collected 2009 | reverse complement strand
ATCGGCTTTGCAGAATCACCAGAAAATATATCCTTAGTTGCACCACAGATAGAAAACGGTATCTGGATGGCTAGCTGAAACTAGTTGATTATTTAATACAAAATATATTTAAGAGTATTTTTTAACATTGAACAGTTTGTTAGATTAATTATTAAAAAATAATAAACTCTTGAGATTTTAATTTTGTTTAAGGTTTATTTGAAGTTAATTTTTATTTGGTACTGCTATGCCCCAGTAATTATAGCCACCAAACTTTGGAATTCCTGGTAAATAAACTTGATGAAGATCAATTATTTCAAACCCAGAACTTCTAATAAGTTCAGGAATATTCCTGTTAAGTTGGCACCCACCAGCAATTTCGCTCCAAATCGGATTAATTTTGTTTTGAAGCTTAGCTACTTTTTTTTCAGTTGACAATCCATGCTCACAAAATAATAACTTTCCCGATGGTTTTATAACTCTTTTAATTTCTGAATTTGCCTTATAAATATCTGGAATAGTACACATGGTGTAGGTAACCAAAACAGTATCAATCTTGTTATCCGGCAATGGTATGTTTTCTGCCTTAGACTCCATAATTTCAATATCAAACTTAAATTTATATTTTTTTATTCTTTTTTTTGCCATCAAAATAAGCTCTTTAGAGGGATCAAGTGCGAATAACTTAATCACTTTTGATTGATCGTAAAATAACAGATTTAGTCCTGCTCCAAATCCAATTTCAAGAACTGTTCCTTGCGATTTAGGAACAATTTTTTGCCTTTGAATTTTTGTAGCTTTTGAACTGCAAGCACAAGTTAAAAAATAAGGCAGAATAAACTTTTCATAAAATCTTTTCATAGTTACGATTCTTCTAACTTATTAAGTTCATTATTTTCTTTAATAATTCCTAAAAATTTATTTATCCCTCAATATAATTTCATTAAATGATATATTTTCTGGATCCCACTCGAAACTCTCAATTTCATCAAATCCTTTTTTTAAATGTTTGCTCCAACTTTCTTTCATTCGGAGAAAATATAAATTATTTTGATCAATAAATTTATATTTAATTAATTCAGGTTCGTTAACGTCATACAGGAACAGATCAAGTGGTAGACCCACAGATATATTTGACCTAAGTGTAGAATCCATAGACAAGAGAGCGCACTTTGCTGCAGACTCGAGAGACATGTCTGGAGATAAAACTCTATCTAAAATTGGTTTGCCGTACTTTACCTCGCCAATCTGAAAATAATTACAGTCTCTTTCAGCCTCAATAAAATTTCCTGCTGAGTAAATTTTAAACAACCTAGCATCTTCACCAACAATTTGACCACCTAGAATAAATGAACATGTAAATTCAATTCCTGCTTCCTCAAGAGCTGCTCCATCTCTTTTCTTTACTTCTCTAATGCTGTTTCCTATAATTTCGGCAATTTGATACATGCTTGTTGCATTCCATAATTTTTTTCTTGACTGTGTTGTGTTTAATAGAGTCCTTACACTCTGCGTAATTGCAAGATTTCCAGCAGACAAAATAACAATAGTTCTGTCCAAACGTTTTTTAAAAATTAACATTTTTTTTGATATGGATATGTCATCCATACCAGCGTTAGTTCTTGAATCACTGAGAAAAAGAACTCCAGAATTAAGCTTTACAGCAACACAATAAGTCATAAAAACCTCAATTTGCTACAGATACATTTACTGACATCTTTTCTTTTCCGCCTCCCTCTCTTATTCCTCGGATTGGGGATACAGAGAGATAGTCAGTACCAACAGCTAAACTTAAGAACTTATTATCAATTAATTTGCCATGTGTTACATCAATAGGAGTCCATTTATTCAACCAGACTTCTACCCATGCATGAGTAGCTTCACTTGCATCTGACTCACCTTGAAGGTATCCACTAACATACCTAGCAGCTAATCCAAGAGATCTGCAAGCGGCTAACATTACATGGGCATGATCTTGACAGACTCCAGCACCCTTATCCCAAGTTTCGATTGCAGTTGTTCTAACTCCTGTTGAACCTTTTGAGTATTTGACCTTACTGTGGATAATTTCTGTTAAATCTATTAAGCTTTTCAACTGTTTTTTTGTGTTAAAAACTTTTCTTGCATTCTTTCTGATTTCTTCGTTTGGTGTAGTAAGAGGAGTAAATCGTTTGAATAAGTAAATAAAGGCTTCTTCCCTTACATTAATTGAATTGCTACCACTTTTGGTTTTTTTTGATCTTCTTGTTCCATTGCTTATATCAACTAATCCATTGACTTGAATAAATATTTTTTGACAAGGTTTTTCAACAACAAGTAAATGCATTATGTTACCAAATGAGTCTTCTTGGTTAGTAAGAACAAAATTTGAAATTACTTTCCAGTCAATTATCCTTAAATTTCCAGTTGATCTTGGAGTTAAATATATACGTTGAATTGCATACCTCAATTCAGTTTCATATACATACTCCGTAGTATGGTGAACTTTAATTCTGTTGAATTTCTCAATCATCTATAACTCTGAGGAAAGATTCGGAATTGTTTTCAGATGATGCAACAGGCACCAAGTATTCATTGCTAATTTCTCCTCCAAGATAATTAATTCGCTCGAGAAAAGACTCAAGAAAATCATGTATGTAATATACGAAATCATCGTCAATTACTTCATATTTTATCTCTGCGCACAACTTACCAACAATCCTGATACTTTTACTATTTTTCTGTTCAATTTTTGAAACTCTGGTTAAGTTTTTCTGAATATTTTGAACACAAACAATCAATGATCGTGGCATATCTTCTCTGTAAATCAGCAACTCTGCGATTCTTTTGGGTATCATTTCGTCTCTGTAAACCATGCTATATATCTCACCTGCCGATAACGACCGAAGAACAGAAACCCAGAAATAATAGTCATTTCTAACATTGTCTTTATTCAATAAATCATGTCTGTCATTATATTCTTTGAATAAATTTAAATTTTCTTTATTTGATGAGCCGTTTTTTTTGCTTGAGGAGTAATTTAACAAAAAATTTATATCTAAAATCCTTGCTGTATTGTCAGCTCGTTCTAAAAACATTCCTAACTTTGTAAAATATAAAAATTCATTTCTCGGCATGGTCCCTTCTAATACTCCGCGAAAAGTATGAGAATACTGTTTTACCCATTCCAATGAATTCTCTAAATCTTTTAACCACCTATTAGATTTAAATATGTTAGGAAACTCTAACCATATTGAATTAATGACTTCCCAAAGTTCAGTAGGTAAACCTCCTCTAATAGTTAGGGCGTTTTCCCTAGCACGTTTAAGACATGAAAAAATACTTGATTCGTTTGTTTCTTCTAAAACCATAAAGTTTAATACATCTATTTGAAAAGACGATTTCTTTGAACTAATAAATTGCATTTCAAGTTCAAATAAGTCAATAACAGCCTGCCATTGTCGGTATGAAGAAAGTTTTGGTTGTAAAAGCATACTTGCTTGGTGTTGAGCGTTCAATAACCTTGCTATATTTTCTGCTCGTTCCATGTGACGAGCCATCCAATAAAGGTTATCAGCAGTTCTACTTAGCATCTTCCTCCCACAGTACCCATGTATCTTTTGTACCACCACCTTGTGATGAATTAACAACCACTGAACCCTCTTGAAGAGCGACTCTAGTCAATCCTCCACGGACAACTGACGACTCCTCTCCGTGCAGAACGAATGGCCTTAAATCAACATGCCTTGGAGCAACACCTTTCTCAACAAAAACAGGACTAGTAGAAAGAGACAACATCGGTTGAGCGATAAATTTCTCAGGTTCAGAGATAATTTTTGATCTAAATTTTGAAATTTCACTCTTGGATGATAGAGGTCCAACTAACATGCCAACACCTCCAGCTCCATGAACTTCTTTTACAACCAATTTTTCTAAGTTAGCGAGCACATAACTCTTGTGTCTTTTATGTCTGCATATGTATGTCTTAATGTTTTTAAGAATAGGCTCCTCAGAAAGGTAAAATTTTATCATTTCAGGAACATAGGGATAAACAGATTTATCATCAGCGATTCCAGTTCCAAAAGAATTACAAATAGTTACACCACCCTCTCTAACAACTGTTAACAAACCAGGTACTCCTAAAAAAGACTCTGAGCGAAAAAATAAGGGGTCCATAAAATCATCATCAATTCTTCTGTAGATTACATCTACTCGAATTGATCCAGCAGTAGTTTTCATGAAAACTTTGCAATCCTTGACAAAGAGATCTCTTCCTTCAACCAACTCAACACCCATTTTTTGAGCCAGATAAGCATGTTCAAAATAAGCACTATTGTAAGTTCCAGGAGTTAACAAAACAACACAAGGGTCCTCAGATAAAATTTTTGCAGAGGATTTTAAATGTCTTAAAAGCAAATCTGGGTAATGCTCAATCGGAGATACAGTTGATCTCTCAAATATTTCTGGAAATAGTCTCATCATCACTTTACGATTTTCAATCATGTAGGAAACACCAGAAGGTACTCTTAAATTATCCTCTAAAACGTAAAAGTCGTTGTTGTTAGTTCTGACTAAATCAACACCACAAATTTGAGCATAAATTTTGTTAGGTATACTCACGTTTTGCATTTGATATCTGTATTGACTATTTCCATAAATAAGATCAGATGGAACAACATTAGCAGCAAAAATTCTTCCGTTATGATAAACGTCGTGCAAAAAGTGATTTAGAGCCTTTACTCTTTGAATTAGACCTTTTTCAAGAATTTTCCACTCGTCAGCTGAAATTATTCTTGGAATTAAATCGAAAGGAATAACACGGTCAAACTTGTTGGTTGCAAAACCATCAGCGTCATCACCATAAACACTAAAAGTAATTCCAAACTTTTTGAAAAGCAATTCTGCGTCATACCGAGCATTCTTCAGATCACAATCAGATTGACTCATGAACCACTTCCAGTATTCAGAGCAATGTCTTTTGGGTTTCATACTTAGCTTTGATTTGCCAAACATCTCATCAACTGTATTTAAATATTTTTTATTTTTATATGGAATCATAAAATCATCTAACATATAGAGTAAAAATTAAAAAAACTCCTAATAAATTTAATATGATTTAAACAAGAAAGATTATTATTAACCCAACTAAAATTAATAAAAATGCTATTTTCATCGATTAACCAAGATACTTAAGATGACTGCAAAATCCATTTTTACAACCAAAATTTCCTTATTCTTCTATTAGCGACACACCATTAATAATTCGACTCAGTTTATGTTCTGTAAGATTTGAAAGTGTAACTTTTAAGTCTGGATTTAAATAACATCTATTAAATAGTTTTTAAGCCAGTCTAAAATCTTTTTTTTTAGCGAAAAATGCCTTTATTCTTTGAATTAAAATTCTTTTCTTCAAAACCAGTATATACATTTTTACCTTTTAAAAAATTAAAAGTACCTAATTTAGCAAATAGAATTGCATTTTCTTTTTGAAATTGATAAATAATTAATAGAATTAGACATATAAATAATAACAACGCTATTATCTTTTTTCATAGTTTTAAATGTATATCATCAATATTTTTAATCTACTACGATTAGTAACTTAACGTTAAAAAAGTATTATCAAAAGGAAAGTAGAATGCCAAAAACTTTCTAAACTAATGAGAAAAAAAGATATATTTAGATTTTTTTAAATATTTCACGAAAATTAATGACAAACACTCCTTCTTAATTAACTGATACTGATCCATTAAATTCTAACTTAAATGAACCAATCTCTTTCTATATCGAATTGGTTTATACCAATCAGCACAATTTGACCTCCATCTTCAAAATCAAGAACTGTTCCCTGGTTGTTTTGCTGAACTCCTGAAAAGTTAGATTGTAAATCAATCAAATCTCCTTCGTTGGCATTAAAATCCCCGATAACATAATTCTTCCATTAAATACAAAGGTATCCGCACCATCACCTCCTGACAAATTATTTCGACCGAGACCATCTTGAATTACATCATCTCCTGCATTTCCATTTAATCTATTATTTTGTTCATCACCAATAATGACGTCGTCATTGATCGTTCCGTTTACGTGGCGAGATTCTTCAATAGAATATGATAATTCTCCAATAAAGGGTATATTATTTCCAATCAACTCTCATGTTAAAAGGTTAACTTCGATAGAAACCTCACTTTCGGTGTCATCTGAAATCACATTAATCAAATTTGGTCTTCCTTCAGCACCTACTATGACCTCGATATCTCTAACAATATCAGTTTCGTTTCGTCCTTTTTGAATGATACCTGCTTTTCCAAGCACTATAGGACGGCCAAGGTCTGAATAATCAACAACATCAACAACATTACCGCCGTCTAAAATGTCTGAACCTCTGCTAAAAGATAAAATATCATCTCCATACAAACCAAATAAACTGTCATCCCCAGACCCACCTATTATATTGTTGGAGCCAAAATCCCCCATAAATACCTCTGAATCTGTAGACAATGCGTCGTCATCATTTTGTCTTGGAAGTCTACCTCGGAGGAACATTCCCTCGTTACTTTCTATCCTATCTGGTCGAGTATCACCTATTTCTTTTTCACACATATTGGAAACTGGTCCATCATCTGAATTTGATTGAGTTCTTGATTGACTTAGAAACTGAATTTGTGCATTTTGAAATCTTTGCATAAGAAAATCCTTGCATTTATATAAAATCAATAAATAACAAGAAAAAAAACAAAAAGTTTTCAAAATGTTATTTGTAGACTTAAGTAAATTTCATGTTTCTGCTGTTTGCAGTAAAGAAGATTAACACCTAATTCTAATTTTAAATTTCGTTTCAAAAAAAATTACTTTACTCTTTTCTAATGAATTATTTTACTGATTTTCAATGCTTAACTTTGAATCTAGCAATTCTTCATATTTTGTGGATTGTGCAGCAAACTTTTTAATAACTGTAATGGCATCAGATACAGTACATTCAAAAAAATCCCTACTTCTATTTTTATTTAAATCTTTAAAAAAAGATGAACTTGACCCAAAATATCATTGTGGTCTTCAACAAAAGCGTAGTATTCCACAGTAAATGGTTCAGGAACACCAGCTGTTTCTAACTCATGTTTGGTTGAAACAGTTAGATCACTATCTGATTTGCCGATCTTTATAAGATCAGGAAAAACAGGATTGGACATAACATAAACAAAACCAAATATAATATGTCTCCAAAAAAAATAGCAAGTTTATCCATCAATAGCAGATTTATAAATTTACATAGGAATGATATTCATTTTTATAATTCATAAAGTATTAAATATTAAAAATTAAACTTTATATGAGTTAATAATTACACAAATCTATAAAATATAAAAAAATGCACATAAAGTTAGTTATTTTTAGAGAATATGTTGTAAAGAAAGTCTCTAACAGTAGGTAGTGAGACAATCCAAGAAATTTGAGGAAAAAAAGTGGTGGTGAAGATTTGTAAATTGTTGTTGTATATTACTAAAATGCAAGAATATTTGAGGTAGAGAATACTACCTCAAATATATATAAATTAAGCTTCTTTGTCTTTTTTCTCCTGTTTAACTTTGTCAACAATATCAGCACCAGACCCACCACAATTGCCATCTGCGAAAGCGCTGCCAAATAATGAAAAAACTGATACAAGAATGATGGATAGTAAATTTTTAGTCATAACAACCTCCTATGATAATTAAGACACGCAATAACTTAAAAAAGTTCAATAGTTAAATGTTCATACAAATTTCTACTTGTATTTGTTATTCTACAGAATTTTTAGGTTGTTGATGTATTATTTATTTTTTCTGTCTATCTTTTCATCAAGTTCTTGTGACAATGTTTTAAATTTTTTTTCAGATTCATCCAAATGTTGTTTTACTTTTGGTTCTTTATCTACCATCTGCTGATCATTGACAAAACACTCCAACCAAATTTCGTTACCATCCTTATTCATTGCAATATTTTCAATTGACAATTGATCTACAGGTTGATCATTGCTTCGCCTTTTTACAATCACGCTGACAGGGATATTAAAAAAATCTTTCGAATCTTTTTTTAATTCATTGGTGCTAATTTTTTCGAAATCATTCCAACATGTCGCAATTTGACCTGTAGTTAAAGTTAAAGATTTTGATTCCATCTTTCATCCTCCAATTAATATTTATTTAATTATTTGTTTATAAGAACTATAACTAAACTTTTAAAGCAAATAAAACAGGAAGAGGTTAAATCTTTTTAATTAAATTTTTTTTATAAAGTAAAGCAAAAAGTTTGCATGTGCATTTTGCGATGTTGGTTTTGTCAATATTTATAGTAATATTTGGATTTTTTGGCTCTTCATAAGGGCTATTAACTCCAGTCAGATAAAAAAATTTTAGCATCCTCGTACAATTGGTAAAGTCCATTGGGGTCCCTTTTCTTGAGGGAACAGATGGATGCTTTAACATAAACTTCGATATTTCTGGTTTTAAAAAAGTTTTTACCAGTTTTTCTGTCAGATTCGCATGGTGATATTGAGGTAACTAACGAAATCAGTCCTAGATCGTTAAACATTTTAGCCAAAACCTAACTCTTTAGAGATTTTCATTTCTACTTTTTGTATCAAATTCTAAATCATTACAAAGTCCGGACCACAAATCGTGAACATAAATTATTAATGTGTGATTATAGTTTTCAAACAATTTTTTATCTACTAATTTAAAGCAGATGAGGACTTGCCTGCACCTGATAATCCAGAGAACCACAAAACAAATACTTTTTGGTTTTTTAGTTGTTCTTTATCATCTTTTTTTACATAAATTATTTAATTAAAACCAAATAAAATTTTAAAGAATTAATTTTAACTAATATTTTCCAAATCAAATTTAATTTTTGTTTTTACTCATTTTAGAGCTCTATCTCACTCTTTGATTTTACTCCAAGTGATGTATTAAATGAAGAAAGTAGTGTTTTTAAAGAAGACAAAAGCAGATTTATAATAAAAATCATGAATAAGTATTTTTTTATTGATAATAAAAATAAATATTTTTTTAAAGTATTTTGCAATTTTATAGAATTCTTCATTTAGAACAATACCCACTAACTAATATGGATGATATCCACTAGCACAAACGTAATCACCAACTTTGGTATAAAAAGTTATTTTTTTTGACTCATCTTTGCTAACAGTCGGAGTACCACTCATGTTGCTAACAGTACGAACAAGCATGTATGACAGAGTTGAGACTTTTCCTTCTTGTGCATTTTTCAACATTATTTCTGAAACTTTGACTCCGTCTGAGCTTTCAAAACTCATCATATCTGTTCCAGATGCAGTAGGATGTGTAACCATAATACCTTTACTATCTACGCAAAAAGGATACAAATCTTTGTTATGAAATCCACCTTGACCAACATTAATCATTGCAAATGCAACAGTTTTGTTAGACTTTACAATATTTATAGCTCTTTCTAAAAGTTGTTTAGCTTCCTTTTCAGTTCCATGAGAATTTTTATGGTCATGGGCAAAAGAGCTAAAATTCATACCGAAAAAAATTGCTGAAAACCAAATTATTTTAGTTAAACTCATAATGATCTTTCTGTAAAAAAATATAATTAATTATTTTGTTAATTTTCGTAGTAACCGCTCATACAAATATAATTACCAACTCTTGTATAAAATACGGATTTTTTGATAGTTGGTTTTTCTAAATATTCATCTGGTGACTCAGACTTTCCAAGAGAATAACGACCAAGTTTGTAAGATATTTGTGAAATTTTTCCCTCTTTTGCAGTTTTCATAACTATCTTTCCAACTTCAATACCATCAATATCAGTAAATTCTTTAATCGAACTTCCCAAGTTGTAAGGATGTGAAACCAATATTCCGTTTTCATCCAAACAAAATGGATAGAGGTCTTTATATATAAAACCTCCACTCTTTACTGTCATCATAGTTAAACCCACAACCTCGTCTACTTTTATCAAGTTAACAGCTCTTTCTAAAAGGTCTTTAGCTTCTTTTTTCGTACCAAAACTATTTTGATGGTTATCAGAGATTGCACCATTGGTAAGCATAAAGGAACAAAATAGTGCGAAAAAACTTAAAAATAATTTCATGAAGAACTCCACATAAGTAAATATTAATTGAAATTATACATAAAAAATATTTAACAAATTTATGTATGAAAAAAAATTTAAATTGTGCACAAATAAATAAAAAATCAGAATAGTAAAAAACAAATAACAATTTTAAATCCTTAAAACAAAGGATGGTCTAAGTAACAATATTTCAATTTCCAGCGTTCGTATGGGCAAGACGAAATGATTTTAACTTTGTACAATTTAAAAAAAACACTCTCACACTTCCGTAAACTATGAAATGAATATAAGATATATTCAGTTGATGAAATGCCTAATAATAAATACAATTTTTTAAATTTTTTTACATCATCAAGCAATGACTATATTGTTGTTAAAATTTACTTGAAATCACTCTCTTGACCTTACACTATTTTAAATCTATTCATAGCAATGTACATCAAAGTTTCTTTAATATTTTTATTTACATCAAATTTTTTAATTTTAAAAAAAATTCTATGTTAGTTACCTCTTTATATTTCCAAACTAATTCTTAACTTTCTAAACTGAAAATAAATTCAAAGAACAGTTATTGATAACTAAACCACTTTGAATTCCTGAAGAAATAAAAATTTGGTTTAGAAATTAGTATATTTGACACTTATTATTTGTATTAAACTAAATTTCTAACCCATATTGTTTTACAAAAAAATTATGTCAATCAGCCAGCTAAAAATAAAGTAAAAAACCTATACTAGTTACTTCTTTTTACTCTGGAAAACCTATTACTCCTAAGACCGCTAAAAGAAATACTCCTATCCATAACAAACCTTTTACTAAAAAAAATGTAAAACCTCCAAACAATAATATTTTAAAAACATTTTCTTTTATTTTTTTAAAGAAATTTTTGATGTTAGTTGTTATTTGCATAAAAAAACTTGTGCTTTGAGAAATACAATTTATTTATGCAGAAAAATTTCATTCTATCTAGTATCCAAATAGAGTAAACGCTTTGATTATTCTTTTTTTCATATCGTCTTTTTCTTCGCTTTATATTACTTGGATTAGCTCTCCAATTTTTACGTTTATCTTGAACAATATCTGACAAATCATCTGCAAATTCAATTCGTTTAGCATCGCCTTCATAAGTTCTTCTTGTCATGATGACTGTATCTTCGAGTCTATTTTAAGGTTTTAACATCATAAACGATTAATTGACTTTGAGACTTTCCATCTTTTCCTTAAGTAATTACAATTTTCACAACTATTCGATGCATTGGGGAATTCATTAGACTTTAATAAAGTTGATGCTTCTTTTACCTTATCTTCAACCCAATTATCATTACAAATAAGTTTGACCATATGCAGTTCAAATCTTAATGTCTGATCAAACATAGCCTCATTTTTTAGACCGTTAAAATAAACAAGATATGCTTCATTGGCGACATTAAAACCATTTTTTCTAAATAGCCATTGATACATCTCCAACTGCCTTTGATATGCTTTGGGATACTCATACCTATTCCAAGTTTCTTCCCAATTGAATTCATTCTTTGAGGTTGCTTTGACATCTGCAAGTATCAGTTGACCGTTTGGTTTTACCCAAACATCATCAATTGCACCACCAAAGTTGTAACCTTCAATCTCATTTACATACCTAATACCCTTAAAATTTGATCTCCAATCATCTAAATTTTTATGAATAAAAGGAACAGCATTAATATCATGCTTAATAAAAATTGGATGAGGTTGCTTTATTTTTCGGTAATGGTCAAACTCGTTTTTACAAAGATTATCTACCGCATTATTAAGAGTAAAAGGGAGTGACGGAGGATAAACTTTATATCTATAATTCAAAACAAAACATCTTTGACAAGATAAATATTTCTCAACACCAGTTCTACTTATTTTGACCATAATTGAAGTATTATATTTTAGTAAAAGAACTAATTTTCTAAAAGTTATTTTCGTTAACGTAAGCTAAACATTTTTTTCTACTCATCCACTATTATATTTTTATACATTCTGGATACTGTTAAGTTGATAGATTCAAGTTTTTCTATAATGTCATAGTGATAAGGGGTCAAATTTAAACTTACCATTTCCCATCTTTCCTCGTCTAAAGTTCCATCACTAAAGATTGGTGCCTGAAAAAGACTATCACCTATCAATTTATACCCCCATCTTGATTCTTGATCTTTAATTATAGTCATGACACACAATATTAATAAATTAAATTTAACTGCTTTTTTTAAAGAAAACACCTTTTCAAACTTTAATTTTACTATAAGGGTTTTCCACAAAGTTATTCTTTATAAATTTAACATTGTATGAGTTTTTATTTTTTCCAAAAGAGATTGCCGTATATGGTTTACCATCTTTAAAATGTAAGGCGGATGAACCCTCGATTGCGAAGCAAAAACTAATTTTTTTTTTAGTTAAATAATTTTTAACAAATGGTTTTCTTTCAGGCTCCTCATCATAATGAGGACAGCAAGTTCCTTTCAAAAAACCTAAACAATTCATCAATCTTAACTCGCCTTGCCAAGAGTCGGTTATGCCTTTTTCAAACCAGCAAATGGCTCCTGCACTTACACCACACATAATAGATCCGTTCTCATAGGCTTCTTTCAATAAAACATTAATTCCCCAATCTTTCCATACAGCCAACATGCTTTTAGTATTTCCTCCTCCAACAAAAATAATATCTTGTCTTTTAATAAGTTTTTTTAAGTTTGGGGTTCTTTTAAATAAATCCAAGTGAATTGGATTACAATTTAATTTTGAGAAGGTGGTGTAGTAATTAACAACATAGTTCGCTTCATCACCAGTTGCAGTCGGTATGAAACAAATATTGGGGCAAACGGTGTTTGATTGATCAAGTATGTATTTCTCTATTAAACCCTGACCTGGATTTCTGCCAAAGCCACCACCGCCAATTGCAATTACTTGTTTAATCATATAATTATTCTTTTATACTTTTGTGATTCTTGTAATGTTCCGAGATCGGAATAAAAAAATCTTTAGAGTCATCATATACCTTCATAGAGCCTAAACCAATATCATAATACCAACCATGTATGTTAATTGTTTTTGATTTTATTTTTTCTGAAATGAATGGATGCAAAAGCAAATGATGGATTTGAAGTAAAACATTTAATTTAGCAGCACTCTCTATATCATTTATGGATTTAGGGTCATTGATTAGATCTCTCGAATAACTCAACCACTTTTTAACATTTTGAAGTTTTTTTAAGATTGAGGTATCAATTACACCTTTCATAGCTCCACAATCTGAATGTCCACAAACAATAATGTGCTTAACTCCTAAAGCATTAACAGCAAATTCTATAGATGCTGAGATACCTTCAGGCGTTGTCGAAGGTGGAGGTATTATATTGCCAGCATTACGGACAACAAAGAGGTCTCCAGGTTCAGCCTGAGTAATTAAATTAGGATCAATCCGAGAGTCAGAGCAGGTTATAAATAAAATTTCTGGAGTTTGATTATTCGCAAGCTTACTAAAAAGAAATTTTTTTTTGACAAATACTTCTGTTTGAAACTTATTAAACCCTGAAAGAATTTTTTTCATAAAATTGTATTGAGATTTACTCTTTAACTTAATTAATAATAGTAAGGCAAAATAATTGCCTTTTTTATTTCAGTCGAATTTTTTATAAAAGAGACTTTTTTAATTTTCTAATAATATTTTAGCAACTAGGTCAGGTTTTTCTAAAAAAGAGAAATGACTGCAATTTTTTATCGTGATGTGAGAATCAAGTTTTAATTGAACTTGTGTATCGATTCTCTCGCTTTCTTTTGACCAGTCAAATTCTCCGTAAATAAGTTTAATTGGAAGATCAACACTATCATATATATTTTTACAAGCTGTCCAAGTTTTAAAATTGGAAAGAACATTTCTAAAATGATATACATAACCAATTTTTTTTAATGAAGTGGTAAGTAGGTCTATGTAGTTGGATGATAATTCAGCTTTGTCATAAAAACCACCTTCTAAAATATTCTTTAAAATAAAACGATTTTCTAATGAAGAGAAGAAATTTCCTACAAAAGGTAATCCAACATGAAAAAGAATAAAGTTTGCGAAAAAATTACCTCGCCTAATACCCTCTGCAAAGCGAGTATCATAATCATATGGGTTGAAACAAAAAATTTTTTTTATTTTACTTGGGATTTTTGATGCAATGGTTATTGGTATTACTCCACCGATAGACTCACCTGCTAAAGTAACATCACTTAATTTTAAATGATTAATGAAATCTATAAGAGAGTTAGTGAAAAATTTTTGATCATAATTTGTTTTATTGTTAATAGGAGAACTTCCAAATCCAGGTAAATCAACTGAGTACACAGTGAAATTTTTGCAAAGCTTGGGTTTTATTCGACCACAGTATTCGAGTCTATTTCTAATGGTATGAAATAAAATAATTGGAGGGCCTTCTCCGACGCAACTATATCTTATATAAGTTCCGTCACTCAAGTTGAATTTATTAATCTTTTCATCTAGCACTTTTCAATCCCCAAAAAAAAATTAAATCCTATTTTGACAAAAATTATTTTTTGTATTTTACTAGTTTAATTATTTAGATTATAGATTTTTTTTGTTATCCTTTATGAATAAAAATAAAAAATACATAATCAAGTTTTAAAGCTAGTTTATTCATAGACTCTTTATTATCAATAAATCAATTATTTACCTATAGAAAAAACCAAGATGAAAGATTTTTTTACTCAATGAATAAATGATGTTAAAAATTGTTCTGTATTAGAATAGTGCAAGTAGAAATACCAAAGAAATTTTTTTTAATAGCAAAGAAAAAAATTAATAAAAATAAAATAATAATATTGATAGACTTAATATTTAAAAAAATGCTAGTAGTAAAAATTTTTAGAAATAGAGTGCTTAATTGAACTTGATCATTTTTTCTACTTCCATCATATGTAATTCTTCCTGGCCAATCATGCTCCTTGCATACTCCTCTAAATATACAGATTTACCATCTATTAACTTGAGCAAATCATAATAATTTCTGACTGCATTTTTCTCATGTTCCAAAGTTTCTTTCAAAATTTCATTTATATCGTGTTTGAATGTCTCTTTAATTTCATTTATATTTAAAGGTGGATGTCCTCCTAAACCAGTTATATGCTCACCAGCGAGATTTGCATGAGCCAATGATTCCTGTGACTGAGACTTAAAAAATTCAATCAAAGGTAATCTATGAGGACCAAATATCATTAATGAGTAATGTGTGTATCGAATGACCCCCGAGAGTTCTAAATCAAATATTTGTGTTAATTTATCAACTATTCTTTCTTTGTTCATTTCAATATTCCCAGTTAAAAATTGGATCTGGTTGATGAGGAATTGTAGTGTTAAATAATATTTTTAAATATATAAATCATAGATATTTCGATTGTTATTTAAATATAATAGTAATTTGATCTACCACTTTTAGGATTTTAACTTAAAAACTAAATAAAATATGTACCATTAACCATATGCAATTAAAGCCATCTTAGTTTTTATTCAAATATTTTGAAAAGATAATAAAACTTGTAAGATATTCCTATTCATAGTTTGTTTCTTGTTAAAAGCATTGGAAATTTTTTTGCCCAAATAATTACAACAACTAGTGTACCGATAGATCCAAAAATTACTGATCCAACAGGACCGAGAAATGCAGCTGTTGCACCAGATTCAAATTCACCCAATTCGTTTGATGCCCCAATAAAAATTGCATTTACTGATGAAACTCTCCCTCTAAGGGAATCAGGAGTTTCTAGTTGTATAAGAGTCATTCTAATTACAACACTTAAACTGTCAGCGGCTCCAGAAATCACTAAGGCTATTACCGAAAGCAAGAAATTCGTAGACAGTGCAAAAACCAACATAGAAAGCCCAAAAAATGTAACTGAAAGAAAAAGTTTTTTTCCTACTTTACGTTTCATTGGCCATTGAGTTACAACGAGGGCACATATTAAAGCCCCAAGTGCTGGCGATGCTCTCAATATTCCTAATCCCTCTGGACCAGTTTGAAGTATGTCTTTAGCAAAGACAGGAAGCAATGCTGTTGCACCTCCAAGAAGAACAGCAAATAAATCCAAAGAAATAGCACCAAGTACAGTTTTGTTGGCGCAAATAAATTTGATGCCCTCAAAGATACCTGAAAACGAAATTTTAGAGTTACTGGCTAAGTAATTGTATTTTATGTTTGTACTTAAGATAGATGCAGAAATAAAGAGTAACATACAAATTGAATAGACAATATCAGGCCCAAGGACATATAGAAAACCACCGATAGCTGGTCCTATAATGATTGAAGAATGCATCGTTGTTGAGCTTAGAGCAACTGCATTCTGAAGTATTTTTTTTGGAACAAGGGCTGGAGTCAAAGATTGTTGAGACGGCATTTGAAAAGCGCGAGTTGTCCCCAAAACACCAGCAAGTAAAAAAATAGTTTCTCTTGAAATAATATTGTATGCGGTGAAATAAAATAAAAGTGAAGCTACTAACGCATGAGATGCAAAGCAAAAAACTAATATCTTTCCTTTATGAAATCGGTCTACCATTTGTCCGGCAGGTAATGAAAGTAATAGAGCAGGAATAAATTGAAACAAACCAACCAGACCCAAATCCCAAACGCTAGAAGTTAAATCATATAATTGCCATGCTACAGTAACTATAAGTATTTGATAGGAGGTGATACCTAATATCCTAACCAATAAAAGAATCGAAAAACTTTTGTACCCCAGTAATTCTCTAAATTCATTAGAAATCATCTTTTGCTCTTTTTATTTTCTAAAAAAACATGTTAAAAACTTTTTTAGAAATTTATAATTTCCAAAAAAATAAAAATATAGATTTAATAGTCATTAAATTAATCAGTAATAAGAGAAAACTGGCTTTTTAAAAAAGTTAATGACAAACAATAGGAACTTGATTATTAACTTACCAATATTTTCAATTTGCATTTAAAGTAAGTTGATCCAACTGGAATATTTTTTTAAATTACAGAGTAAATAAAATTAATAATATCAGACAATTAAACTAAGTATTCTTTATTACAATCCTCTCTTGCTACTTTTTACTTGTTTATCGCGCCAGCAATTCTAAGATTGCATCAATAATTTATGCATAATTAATGACAATCTATTCAAATTTTAGACTTCACACTCACTCGCATTAAGAAAAAATTTTATTGTTATTTAAAAAAAAATAAATAATTTATAAAATGTGATAATTAAATTTATTTTCAATGTAAAAAATTTATGGTTAATCTTTAAAAAAATAAATACCGATTCATGCTCAAAATTTTGCTTTGCTTGAAAGTTTTATTAATTTGTTTATTGATGGCATAATTAATATCGATTCTGATATGCATGATTGAAATATGAGTATAGCAAGTTGTAATTTTATTTTATTATAATAATGCTGGAAATATCTTTATTGAACATGTTTAGTCCAAATTTTACAAAACGTAAAATCATCACATTTTTTAATAAAGTGGTCTATTTTTTATTTATTAATTCTTCTTCATAAAAAAACTCCGTCATTATTTTAAAACTTAATAATAAATATCCTAGTATTAGTAATCGGTAAACAATTAAGTTAGGATAAATAATGTTTTTAAGCATTATTAAAGTCTTTATCTTATCCCAAGTAATTTATGACTTTGAATAGATAATTGCCATTTAGGGTTATTCTTGCAAAAATCTATGGCTTTTTTTGTGTTTTCTAATGCTAACGGGCCATCCATAGGTTGGATTAGAAAATATTTAAAATCAAGATTTAAAAATTTATTAGGGTAGACACCATTTTGAGGAAAAACTAATTTTAATTCTTCACCCTTTTTTTGTATTAGCTTTGAACCATATTTTGGGCTGACACAAATCCAATCAACTATATCAGGACATGAGATAGTTCCGTTTGTTTCAACAGCAACTTCGAATTCATAAAGATGTAAAGCATCTATTAAATTTTTATCAACTTGAAGCATAGGTTCACCGCCAGTAAGAACTACAAATTTTTTAATGTTGTTTTTTTTTGGCCAGATCTCAGAAATAGTTTTAGATAATTTGTTTGCAGAATTATACTTACCACCAAGGGATCCATTGGTTCCAACAAAATCAGTATCACAAAACTTACAGATTGCATTATCTCTATCTAAAGGTTTGCCTGACCACAAATTACAGCCTGAAAAACGACAAAAAACAGCTGGTCTACCAGAATTAATACCTTCTCCTTGCAAGGTATAAAATATTTCTTTTATTTGATATGTCATATTAAAACTTTTTTATTTTTGGGTTAAAGGCATTGCTGGTCCTACAAAGTTATTTTTTAAAATAACACCACTCCCTTCAGTTTCATAAAATTCAATCCCACTAACTTCTGGTAAAACAGTTTGTGTGTTTTTGAGTATCCATTTTGCAATGCCTAATAGACTTTTATTCTCTATGTCTATATTCTCGTGTAATGGATGATGGTCTAATAAGTTAAAGATTGGCCTAAATAATTCTTTAACGTCTCCAAAATCTTTTGTCCAACCCATTACTTTATTAAGTGACGAACTTAGATTAAGTCTCAATAAAAACGTATGTCCATGTAAGCTTCCAATCTTAACATCTGGACTATCAAATTTTATAGCACTGTCAATTGTAAAGTCCTTCCAAATTTTAAATTTTTTTCCATCGAAATGAGCTCCACAGGACTCAGTTTCATATACAGACACACATGAAACACATGGTAGATTAGGTAAAATTTTTTCCCAGATCCATTTCGCTAATAATTCACTAGTTGGATTAGATAGACCCTGAATTTCATTAAGACAACTATAGTTTAACAAATTATCAATGGGCATCCATATTTTAGATAATTGCTCATAGTCTGCTAATAAATTTTGAGATTTTAGATGAACACTTGCATGAATAATTACTCTAAAACTATGTCCGTGCATCCTTCCACATTTGTGATCTTTTTCAACGTTCGGTAATTTATGTGCAGCTTCAAACTGAAATCGTTTCCATACATGCAGATTATCATCGGACCCTAGGTGAACTCCTTGATCTTTTGTGCTTTGAAGACCTGTTATTTGAATGTTCTTTTGCAAAAGGCTTTTACATTCATCTTTAACCCATTTTGCTAAATTTGCATCAGTTGGAATTTTAATAATTCTATTTAAATGAGCGTAGTCAAGGTGTTCTGTTACATTTTCTAAAGTTTTTTTTAATTTAGTATGTTCAGTACCTAATAACGAATAATTGTCTTTGGATTGAGAGATGATACTTGCCCAAAAACTGTGGCCATGTAAATTTCTACTTTTGTGCCCTTTAGGTAAAATTTCAACAGACCTAGCAGCCTCAAATCTTGATGAACCAATGAACTGAATATTTATATTTTTCATTAGTCTATTACGTTCCTACTCTTGAACTCTTTAAAACCATTTTTTCTTAGCTTGCACGCTGGACAGTAACTACATCCAAAACCCCACTCATGAATTTTAGATCTATCACCTGCATAACAAGTGTGTGTGTCCTTAATAATCAGATCAACTAATTTATTACTGCCAATTTTTTTAGCCAATTGCCAAGTTTCAGCCTTTGTAATCCACATCAGTGGTGTTTCAATTTCTACTTTCATATCAAATCCATGAGTTATTGTTGAACTCAAAGACTTGATTGTTTTATCCCTACAATCCGGGTAACCGGAGAAATCAGTTTCACACATCCCTCCAACAAGAGTGGGGATATTTCTTCTATAAGCAATTGCTGCAGCCGAAATGAAAAAGAATAAATTTCTTCCTGGAACAAAAGTATTTGGAAGCCCGTTTTCACTTAGTTTAAATTCAATTTCATTGGTAAGTGACGAATCTCCCAGCTTGGACATAAAAGATAAATCTATTAAATGATCACAACCAAGTGTATTACCCCAATTTAATTTTATTTTCTTGATATTTTCTAAAATTAATTTTCTACAATTTATTTCAACACTGTGACGTTGGTTATATTTAAAACCGATAGTCTCTACTTTTTCATATTTCTCCAACGCCCACGCCAAGCAGGTTGTAGAATCTTGACCTCCAGAAAATAAAACTAAAGCAGACTTTGTCATAAATTTGATAGCACCTTTGTATTTTTAAAAAAGATTTAAGCATTGATATTACGCCCTGGTTAACAAGCCTACTATGATAGTCTGTAATTTGACTAATTTACTATATCATCCAGTTTTTCTTAATTAAGCACCTAACCAAATTCCCTCGTCCAGTTGTGGCGCGACAAGTTTTATGTTCTCTGGCGACTCTGCAAATCCTATTAAAGTTGCAGCCCTTGTCATATTTCCTTCATCAAATTGCTCTTTATACCAATTTATTTCACTATCCACAGGAGTTCTGTCAAGCACATTTTGATAGAGTAAATTAATAAAATCATCGTCGCTTGGATTTTCCCCATACTTTGAATTGAACTCGGGTGAGTCCATAAAATTTTTGGCTACCCGCTCTAAAGTCAAACCATTAACTTCCATGTCGTTTAAATGATACTTTACTCCAGTCATATCTGGAATTCTTGCAAACGCAGCTTGATACAATCGGTAAGCTTGTCCAGCAGGGTCTCCAGCGTCAACGTCTAATGCAAGGGTACCATCAGTAAATTCCAATCTCTCGAATCCAATCAAAGTATCCGTACCAATTTCAGAGCCAGAAATTTGGAGTGAAATATCATCATCTACCTTTTTAATTAAGTAATCATTTTTCTTGGAAGGGATGTATATTTCTGTATATATATCAGTTGAAGTAATAATCTCATTTTCAGATGAAATTACCAAAAAAAATGTATTGGCATTTTCAAAATATTCTCCGTCTTCCCATCGACCTATTTTTTCTTCGCCATTCACATAAGAATAACTTCCAATACCATCAAATTTACCATCTTTATATTCGCCAACATATGTGTCTCCATTAGAGAAGAAAAAACTCCCAAAACCATGAAAGTTATTATCTTTGAATTCACCAACATATTTATCGCCGTTAAAAAAGCTATATTCTCCTTTACCGTGGTAACTGCCAAGTTTAAATTCACCAACATACTTATCACCGTTTACAAAACTGTAAGTACCCTTGCCATGAAAAAAACCTTCTTTATATTCACCTGCATATATATCACCTGTTGAATAAGTATAAGTGCCTTCTCCATGATATTTACCGTCTCTGAATTGACCTTGATATATATCTCCGTTGGCGTATTGGATTGTCTCGGTAACCTCAGATGAAGTTATATATTTACCTTTGCTCCATTGCCCAGAATTTTCTTCACCATTAGCAAGTGTGTATGTTCCTTCTCCGTTATATGCACCATCCTTAAACTCTCCAACATACTTATCTCCGTTTGCAAAAATATAAGTTCCTTCCCCGTTTCTTAGTCCGTCTTTGAACTCACCAATATATTTCTGTCCGCTGGAAAAAGAAAATACTCCTTGTCCGTTATACTTTCCGTTTTGAAAACTGCCTACATACTGATCTCCATTCTCGTGACTATAAGTGCCATTCCCATTAAACTTATCCTGGAAAAATTCACCAATATATTTGTCACCACTAGAAAAAGTGTAATTACCTTGACCATGCAGGTAATCATCTTTAAACCCTCCAAAATAACTATCTCCGAATGACCAAGTAAAAGTACCCTCTCCGTTTCTTAAATCATCTTTAAATTCACCAACATACTTGTCCCCGCTAAGATAGTAATAAGTTCCATTCCCGTCTTTTGAACCTTCACCAAACTCACCAACATATCTGTCTCCATTGGCATAGACATAAGTGCCTAGTCCATCATAAATTCCATTTTTAAATTCACCGTCATATTTACTACCATTTGTAAAAGTATAAGTGCCGATTCCATTTTTCAAATCCTCTGCATATTCACCAACATATTCATCTCCATTGAAAAAAGAGTAAGTACCCTGTCCATCATATTTTCCATCCTTGAACTCTCCGACATATTTGTCACCTCCGGCATAAATAAACATACCTAGGCCGTCAAAATCTCCGTCTTCAAATTCTCCGACATAACTATCACCATTTACATAGGTATATGTACCCTCTCCATTCCTAGACCCATCTTGAAGTCCACCGACGTAAATATCACCATTTGCGTAATTTACAGTCTCAGTTGTCTGAGTTGAACTTGTGAATTCTCCATTACTCCATAAACCAATTTTTTTAGCACCGTTACTATAAGTATATGTACCTTCTCCATCGTATTTTCCATCTTTGAACCCGCCAAAGTAAGTATCTCCATTAGCTAAAGTGTATGTGCCTGTACCATCATATTTACCATTAATAAATTCGCCTTCATATTTGTCTCCACTAGAAAAAGTGTAAACTCCATCACCATTTCTGAGTCCGTCGGTATATTTACCAACATACCTGTCACCAGTTGCATAAACAAATGTGCCCTCACCGTCTCTTAATCCATCTTTAAAATTTCCTGTGTAATTGTCTCCATTTGCATATGTGTATGAACCCTCACCATTTCGCAATCCGTTTTGAACTCCACCAACATAAACATCACTATTATTGTAGTTAATTGTTTGATCAGTCTGTGAGGAATTTCTTGAAGTATCATTTATTTGAACATAAGTACTACTTGTGTTAACTGTTAGATATAAATTTTCAACACCTTCAGAAAGTTGGTCACTTATTATTTTAAAACTGATAAAAGCCTGGCCATTACTGTCAATTGAAACTTTTCCAGCAAGACTGTTTTTTTCGATATCATCGATAGTTACTCCAGAAACTAAATAAGATAATAAAGTTCCCTCAATTAACTGAGTCGTATCTATTCTAAATTTAGCAATCTCACCCTCATTCACACTTTCTGTTAGGGCAACAACATTATATGTAGATAAAGAAGGTCTGTAATCGTTTGAAGAAATTGCCTCAGTTAGCCAACCCCAGTGCTCCTTTATTGAGGTGATTGCGATGCCAGTTGATACTACCCCAACAAGCATTGGGTTACCTGCATCCATATAATAAACTGGCCCACCAGAGTTACCCGAATTTATTTCCAAACCTGAAATTATTTGAATAAAATTTGCATAGGATACTTTTTGAGCAATACCCTCATCGTATACCGGTTGGAAATCATATTTACCGGGATAACCTACAACAGCAACTGGACCATATGAAAAATTAGGATCTGCTCCAAAAAATCCATTCGTAGAACCTACATTTTCCTCAAGTGATAAAAGAGCAATATCTATTTCTGCTCCACCCATACCACCACTACCCGTGTCATTATATTGATAAATTAACCCATCCCCGTCAGGATCAAAATCTGTATAGTAATGAGAGTTGTAAGGCTCAAAATAGGGCTGAAATGGTCCATCGTCAGGATCGTAAGAGGGGTATACTTTAATTACATCAGCAAGGCCACCAAGGTTTTCTTGATAGATAACATGACTTGCTGTCAAGACGTCGTTAGAACCAATTAACGCACCAGAGCCGACGAATGTTTCACCTCCCCATGAGGCTTTTATATGTACTACTGATGTGAATGGATACTCGTCGTCATTAATTTCTATCGTCATAGTAAATGTAAAAGTTTCAATAACACAGTTTTATTAAATCGTAAGAATATCAATATTACGTTTTAAATTCATCTTTTTTTAGAATTGCTAAAAAAAAGGGGAACAATTGATAAGTACTACCATCATACTTGGTTTTGGATTTCTATTAAATTAAATGAATAACAATAAAATAATACTTAAATATAATGCTCAAGAAATCGATATACCGGATTATATGAAAGCATGGATGAGATCTAATCATGCAGGTGAAACCGGTGCTGTTTGGATATATAAGGGTGCTAATTGTGTTTTTTGGTCAAAAAGAATTAGAAAAATGGCAGTGGAACATGGTAAAACTGAAAGGGAACATTTAATTATCATGGAAAAATTAGTACCAAAAAATATGAGAAGTAGGCTTATTCTTTTATGGAAAATAATGGGTTTTTGTTTGGGCTTTTTGCCTTCAATTTTAGGTTTCAGAGTTTTTTGCGCAACTATTCACGCTGTAGAAACATTTGTTGAAAAACACTACAACGACCAAATAAATCTTGTAGAAAACGCTCATCACAATAAAAATTTATTAACTTTGTTAAAGAGATGCCGTGACGAAGAAATCCTTCATCAGATTGATGCTTATGCCAAAATTCTTAATAATTCAAACAACATGTTTGGAAATGCCTGGTTTAAATTAATTGGTCTTAGTTCAGAACTTGCAGTTAACATATCTAAAAGAATTTAACTGTTTAGAATGATTAGATTCTATTTTTACTCCACTATTTTAAAAGTTAAACAGTTTGAAAATGGTAAGGTGTGATGAAAAATAATTATATCAAACTCTGTAATATTCAAAAGAAATTGTATAGGTTATCTCATGCCAGGTCTTTTCTAAACTGGGATAGATCAACAATGATGTCAAGCAATGGTAACAAAGCTCGATCAGAATCACTTGCTGAGATTACCAGTTTTATGCATGAACTATTGTCTAAAAAAAATATTAAAAAATTAATTTTAAATTCAGAAGAAGAAGATCTTAACCATATAGAGTTAGCTAATCTGCGTGAGATTAAACGTTCATGGTTGAGAAAAAGTGTTTTACCAAAAAAATTAATAATCAAAAGTCAGATTTCAAAATCCAATTGCGAGTTTGAATGGAGAGTACAGCGAAAAAATAATGATTGGAAAGGATTCTTAAAAAACTTCAAAGAGGTTGTCAAATACAGTCAAGAAGAAGCAAAGATATTGTCAGATGCACTTAACATTTCTGCATATGATGCTTTAATGGATAGATATGATCCCGGATTAAAAACCAGTGAAGTTGATAAATTATTTGATCAAATAAAAAAATGGTTGCCAACTCTTATTTCTAAAGCCAGCCAAAGGCAAAATAGACAAAAACCAATTACTTTAGGACATAGCTTTAATCGTGTTAAGCAAAAAAAATTGTGTTTGGATGTTATCAAATTACTTGGTTTTAATTTTGAAAAAGGGCGTTTGGACGAAAGTTTACATCCTTTTTGTGCTGGTGTTAGAGAAGATATAAGAATTACCACCAGATTTAATAAAGGTACTTTTTTAAACTCACTATTTGCTGCCATCCACGAAACAGGTCATGCACAATATGAACAAAATTTACCTACAACCTTATTTGATCAACCCGTTAGCAACTCAAGGTCAATGAGCATTCATGAAAGTCAGTCACTTTTTTTTGAAAAACAAATTGGATGCAACCCAAATTTTGTAAGGAGAATATCTCCTCTGATTAAAAAATACTTTGGAGATAAACCAGAGTTGAATCATGCAAATATTTTTTCCTTAGTAAACTCAGTTAAACCAAGTTTTATTAGAGTTGATGCAGACGAAGTGACATACCCTGCTCACATAATTCTTAGATACGAGATTGAAAAAGACCTTATTAACTGCAACGTAAAGGCTGAAGAAGTTCCCTCAATGTGGAATGAAAAAATGGCTGATTATTTGGGGCTTAACACCTCCGGTAACTATAGTGATGGAGTGTTGCAAGATATTCATTGGCCAGGGGGGCAATTTGGATATTTTCCATGCTACACACTTGGAGCAATTTATGCAGCTCAATGGTTTTATTTTGCAAAACAAGAAATAAGAAATATCGAACAAGTGATTCTTAATGGGAATCTTACAAGTATCTTTGATTGGTTAAACACAAATATATGGTCTCATGGAAGTATCTTAAGTACAAAATCATTAACAAAAAAAGCTTGTAAAGGAAAATTGCTGAATGTTAAGTATTTCAAAAATCACCTAGAAAATAGGTATCTTAATTGATTATCATTTTATAGTTTAATTTTTAATACTATTACATAAACCCTCTCCTTTTTATACATTTTCCATTAACCAATATTTCAAGTTGGGGTTTGCACTGTATTTTAATTTTTTTTATGGACTTCATTGTTTTAGAAGGGTAAATTACGTCATTTTTTTTATTTAATGTGCAGGAGCTCATAATAAAAAGCATGAAAAGAAGTTTTATTAATTTTTTTGTCATCTGCCTGAAAAAATTCAATTTTGTTATAACTAACTACAAGTTTTAAGAATTTGCTTCTTAAACATTAATTATCCTATTTTAATCTAGTCGTAGTGATAACAAAATAATTTCATCTACGGTAAATTGTTCAACATTATTAGTAATTTGAATTCTCAAAAATTTTATACATTTTCTGCTTTATATATTAAACATAAAATATATGTATAAAAAAATGAAAAGTTAAAGGTTTTAATCAAAATTTTCTACAATTCAATGAAAAATCGTTGTGTTAAATTTATTAATTTAAGAATGAGTTTCTATTAGTAAAATCCTCAGCACGTTTATAAATAACTTTTTTTCTCTCTTTGTCAATTTTTTCTAGGGCTCTAATCATCATTGAAAGTCTGGGGTTTTTTGAGAGAAAATCCTTATTTTTTTCAATAAATCTCCAATAAAGGCCATCTACTGTATCGCACCATGTTCCTTTCTTGTAATCACTCATCTTAAGAATGTAATTTGAACCACAGATATAAGGTTTTGTAGACATCACTCCTCCATCTGCAAATGTTGACATTCCAAAAACATTCGGTCCCATAACCCAATCAGATGAATCAACAAACATTTCCATGAACCATCTATGTATTTCATTTGGTGAAATCTCAACCAAGTTCATGATATTTGCAATTACCATAAGTCTGTTGATGTGGTGTGTATACCCAAAATTTAGTGAATGCTTAATCGCATCATCCAAAGGTTCGATGTTTGTATTAGCTGTATACCAGTTCTTATTAAGTAATCTTTTATGATTAAAAAAATTACTTTTTTGTTGTAATTCTCCTCTTTCTTGGTATATGCCCCTTATAAACTCTCTCCAACCTATAATTTGTCTTATAAAACCTTCATAGGAGTTTAAAGGAACCAAATCAAAAAAATTTTCAAGTTCTTTAAGCACATAACTTGGATTCAGAAGACCAATATTTAAAAGTGGGCTTATAGCAGAATGAAACATGAAGTTTTGTTTTGAATGAATAGAATCCTCATAGAACCCAAAGTTATTTAATCTTTCCTCAAGAAAATTTTTAAGCCAGTTTTGAGCATCGCTACGTGTAACAGGCAACCAAAACTGGTCACATGATCCAGGATGGTTTGAAAAAAAGGTTTGTACTTTTATTTTCAATTCTTTTTCATATTTAGAGACTTTAACTTCTGGAAGATTCGGAACAGTAACTGTTTTTGGTAATTTTTTTCTGTTATCCTGATCAAAAGACCATTTGCCACCTATTGGTTTGTTATTTTCAATCAACAAATTAAATTTTTTTCTTTGCTTTTGGTAAAAACCACCCATTTGCAAAAATTTTTTATTTTCTGAATACTTACGAAAATCTAACCTTTCAGTTATAAACATTGGACTTTGTATTTGTTCATAAGTAATTGACGTATTTTCTAGAAAGGAGATAATTCTGTGTTCAAAAAACTTATCCTCTATCTCAAAAAAAAATATCTTTTCTACACTAAATTTACTGATAACTTTTGATAATTTTAATTCGTATTTATCTTTAAAATCCGGCTCATCAATTTTTTTGTAGATGACTTTTAAATCTTTCTTTATCAATTCGTCTCTGTATTCACGCATTGCAGTTAAAAAAAATAATATTTTCATCTTGTGATGTTTGTAAAAAGTACACAACTCGTAATCTTCCGCCATAAATACTAAACCTATGTTCTTACTTAAAAAACAATTAGGTTCGAATAATTGATTGCCCAAAGTTATTAAAAGATTTTTTTGTTTGCTATTATCCATAAACATAAGTATTTAAATTGGAAGTTTATATGAAATAAATTTGGAGTTTAAGTTCATAATTTCATAAAATTAATTTTTCTTTGTTATTTTGGCTCTTTTTCTGGAGGGGAAACAGTTTTTGCAGATTTCACATTTAGTTCCATCACAACCTCTTGCTGTACAAAATTGTCTTCCGTAAAAAATAATTTGTAAATGTAGTTTATTCCATGAATCTTCAGGAAATAGTCTTTTTAAATCCATTTCTGTTTTAGCAACGCTTTTCCCGCTTGTAAGTCCCCATCTTTGTGCGAGTCTATGAATATGTGTGTCAACGGGAAATGCAGCTATGCCAAAACCTTGTGAGATCACAACACTTGCAGTTTTATGGCCTACTCCGGGAAGAGATTCAAGGTCTTCAAGATTTGCAGGGACAGAGGAATTATACTTTTCAACTAAAATTTTTGATAATTCATAAATTGCTTTAGATTTTTTTGGTGCCAATCCACATGGTCTGATTATTTTGTATATTTCATCAATTGTAAGCTCAATCATTTTCCTAGGATGATTAGCTTTATAAAATAGCAAGGGTGTAACTTTATTAACTCTCTCATCTGTACATTGTGCACTTAGAAGAACTGCGACTAGTAATTCGAAATTACTACTGTGACTAAGAGGAATTGGAGTGTAAGGATAGAGGTGATCAAGAGTTTTTTGAATATAAGAAACTCTTTCATTTTTCTTCATAATTTACTAAGTGTAAAAATGTTGGTTATATGAATTTTGTTTAGTCATTACTAACCATCTAATTAAAATAATATTATATTTATAATAAAATAATATTTTTTTCATGAAACTAAGGCCGTTAAAATTTAGTAATTAAATTGTATTTTGACCCCAAAAAAAACTCACTATATTATTGATTTATATTAGAATATTATTAAAATTTGTGCAAAATGTTATGAAATCATATATACAATGTAGGGGAAAATATTTTTACGTTCGCTTGGTTGTCCCGCTAAAGCTTAGAAAGCATTTTAACAAACGAGAACTCAAACTATCACTTAACACTACTGATTTTGATGTTGCGCAAGTAAAAGCCCAAGAATTTATTAATAAATGGAAATTTCAGTTTAGAAAATTAAAGAATCCGATGTCTGAAAATATAATTGATAATAATTTAAGTTGTATAGAACCAGGTAGTGAAACTTCTTTTCTATTATTCAAAGAAACTTTTTTCAAACACTGGAAAGTCAATGATCAAACCAAACAGATGGCCAATACAGTCTTGGAGAAAATTGCACTAGTTTTGCCGACAATTGAAAGTGTTGATCGATCATTAGTAAAAAAAATAGTACAAAATGATTTAAAAGCACCTAAAACAAAACAAAGAAACTATGGATTTGCTCATAAATATTGGGAATATCTTAAAGAAGTTGAAGTGATCCCTTTTTCAAGTCATAACCCTTTTTCTAAATTAGGAATTAATATCAAAATAGCTACTGAAAAGAGAAAAGCATTTTCAAATAATGAGATAAATGAAATTTATACTTTTGCTAAAATAAAAGACGAAGCATTGTCTTCGTTAATCTTATTAGCTTTTCATACTGGTGCAAGAATTGAAGAATTATGTCAGCTTAAACCTTCAGATATTATTCAAGAAGACGGCTATTCATGTATTAAAGTTAAAGATCTAAGTAACTTGACTGGTAACAGAATAATACCTATTCATCCCAACATACAATCACTAATTGGAAAAATGTTAAGTCAAAGGAATGATGGATATTTATTAGCTGTGCAAGCCAAAAATAGATTTGGTAAAAGAAGTAATGCTCTTGGAAAGAGGTTCACAAGACTAAAACAAGAACTAGGTTTTGGTCCTGAGCATACTTTTAATTCCATAAGAAAAACTGTCATATCAATATTTGAAAGCAACCTAATAAAGGGAGATTTGATTAAAGATATTATTGGTCGTGTTGGAGGAATTAAGATTTCTGGAGTACGCTCTAGTAAATATAGTGTAAAAACAAAGTTTGAAGTTATTGAGAAGATTAAAATTTAATTTTAATTGGGGTTGCTTTTTTCTTTGAAGTTTTTTTTAACATCTAAGTTTAACAAATGCTATGAATAACAATTCATGCTCTTTTTCGAATATTGTAATTAAAAAATTTTCTTTAAAATTACTACTTATTTACAATATTAGCAAACTCAAAATATTCCTAAAGCCTTAACCACTGAGTTGTATTTTATTTTGTTTCATTCTTAATGCAAAAACACCTATAAGAATTTAAATTATGCTAAATATATATTATTTCTGTAATTTATTATTTTTAAATTGGTAGTTAGGCCCTCTGTTATTCTGAATTTTACATAAATAATTGATTGGGAATTTCAATTAAAAGTGTTCAGATATAAATTTATAAATTTTTTCACTTAAAACTTTTAAATTTTCAGCATGTAAATTAAATTCGTGTCTTAAATTTGAAATATCAATATTATTTTTTCTAAGCTCGCTATAATGACCCATTGACTAAAACTCAAATGCATCAGTGGGTACTTCGCAGTAGAATTGTATTACCAAAATACAATTTTTCATATAAAAAAACCTGATTTTTAGTAATTTCACTTGAAGCAAGATGGAAACAGTTCTTTGGAGGGTCAAAAGTATCAGAGTGACAATGTAACACAGGGATATTTTTAAAAACATGTAAACACGGTTTTTCTTCCATGAGTAGTAAGAAAAATTTTACTCCATCAAATTTCTATTCTATTTGTTTTGTAAATCTTTGATCCTAATGCTTTAGCTATAATTTGAGTTCCCAAACAAATACCCAAAACTGGTTTTTTTATAATTGCTCTTTTTTAAGTGAATCAACAAGAATATTAAGGCTCGGAAAATCATGATGATCATTAACACCAATTTGACCTCCCAAAGTCACCACTAAATTGAAGTCTAAAATTTCGTCTTTTTTTTTGGTAAAATTCTGACAGATGGCAGCATACGATATTATATTTGTGATGTAGAGCTTTCTCTAAAAGCCAGCTCTCCTAAAATATACAAGTAGGCAAGAAGGTCTAATCAAAAAGAGAATTTAGTATTTGTCGTGAACAGCAATATTTTCCATTTACAATTTTAATAGTCAATACTAAAAAAATATAAATTATTTTAGTTTATAAAGTGATTTTGGGTTTTATGACCTTTCAAAAATTATTTGGTACAAAAATTTAT
>MDTB01158988.1_pt1 | contig 31125 bp, 13 predicted proteins | sample 811161 | NCBI WGS metagenome assembly MDTB01 (sample SAMN05326650, study PRJNA326480) | marine metagenome | isolation source: seawater | place: Mediterranean Sea | collected 2009 | reverse complement strand
GTTAGTTCTAGCCTTTCGATTGACATTGTTATGCCGGGCAATAGCTATGAGCTTCTAAGCGGTTCAATTTTAGTACCTAACTCAAAGCACGCAAGAGGGCAAGTTATCTCCAAGCCTACAGCTGGTGGTCCCACTCCTTTCAATGAGGACAATTATAAAAATCGCATGTTTTTGCAAACTTCTTTTGGGCACATGGATAAGGACTTTGAAAGAGTAATGCTGCAGATGTCAAGCTCAAAAGCGGACTCTGAAAGACACATACCCTTTGGTTTTAAATCTGCTCAGACAGGATTTATATTTACTAATGGCGGTCTAAATGTCGATTCTTTAGCATATGGGGGCTTGAAAAGAGATGCCTAAAAATAACAGGCAAATACTTAAAAAATATGATCTTAATCGACCCTTTACCACCAAAGGGGGGTTCGAGTATTATACTGGAAATGATCCGACTGAGCACCTGCAGTTGTGGATGAGAGCTGCAAGTTCAACTCAAATTGACAACAACGGAGCCGGATCCGTAACTTTCACGCAATCAGGGCATGAAGTAGTCAACGATCTTTCTCCCTTTGATAGGAGTGAAATAGGAAACTTAAAGAAAAATCTGTGGTTTAACGACGCAGGAGAAGCTCTAATCACCTCTAAGTTTATGAATGTTGGTGACGGAAGCGGTAACGATACAGCTTTTTCAATCCACATGTGGGTTAAGATTCAATTTGCAGGAACCACGGGATCAGTTGTGGGTACGGCAACTACAGCCGGAACCGGGCTAACTGTTTCTATCCAGAGTGGAAATATAGTGTTTTCACTTTATCAGTCAGGTGCAGGATGCTCTGTGCAGTCGAGCGCAACTGCAGCTCTTACAGATGATGGGTGGACTCACCTAGTCTTTACGTACGATGGAAAATCATCAGGTCAATCAGCACCGTCCCGTATGAAAATATACGTAAATGGATCAGCAGCTACTACGACTTCAAGCGACTCAGGGTACACAGGCCAAGCAAATGAAAGTGCAAACCTCACACTTTCCGCCACGACAATAGCTGCATCTCGTAAAGGCTTAGCTGAACTAGCAGTTTATCATAGCAGAGTTATCACAGCTGAAGAAGTATCCGCTCTTTATGATGTGGCAGTTAACGGCTTGGCCCAGGATTCACTTAAAATACAAGAGCTTAGAGCAACATCAGGTATTACGTCTCTTGCAACCAGAGTTTATCTGAGTGAACGTGACAATATGACGGGGTCCTATCCGGCCACGCTGAGAAGCCCAAGAGATGGCAGATCCGGAGACTATGCCTCTAGGTTCGACGACACCAAGACTATTATCTTTGCTTCTGCTTCTGACATGGGTGTACCAGCCGCAGTCCGAAATCGAGCAGTCGTGCTTGGTCAGCAGCTACCTGTAGGAAGCCAGTACTCAGGGTCGCTAGTATCATCTCCGAACACAGTTCCCGATCTCAGCGCAACAAATTTAAAAACGAGCGTTATTCCCGGGGTGTCTGATCAAAGGGTGAATTTTACGCCAGGTGAAGACTTTAGGCCTTTTAAAGAGCATGACCTTTACGCGGCAGATCGAATCGGCACCTCTGATCCGTTCTGGACCACCGGAAGCTTGATCGATGATGTGGGCGCCGGCTTCATCCAGCCCTTGTGGTCCAAGACGAGCTTTGAAATAAATGTAGAGCCCGCAGAGACGTCAGATGTGTTCTTTAGTACGGGATCGGTCACAGGACCGGTTGGTTCTGGGATATCGTACTTCGACTTTAGTAATCGAAAATTTCAAATGATTGGAGATTTAACTACCGGAGACCATGTTGATTACATGGCTAATCGGTTCGACCGAGTCACGGGATCCATGCTGGCTTTCTCTCCTGTTCACGGCGCGGCGGCATATTTTTCCACAACCACCCCGGGTGCCTTCGCTAACCGAACTGCTGAACAGTACAAGAAAGATGGAACTGTCACACCTGTTGCAGGATTTCCCTTTGCGCAAAAGTTCCACGCAACCAGCTCGCAGCTCCTATCAGTTGACGAATTTATCAAAGCTCCGTTTATTCTTGAAAAAATTGTATATGAGTTTTCAGCCTCTTTGCCAGAACTTCCGGCGATGGGAAGCTACCTAGGATATGAGGCAGACTTCAGCACTCTATGTGTTCGAACTCCTCCTGTAATTCACAACTTTTTCATTTTAAATCAGCGCCCCTTTGATCTGGTCGACCCGATAGGCATAAAAGTTCGTGGACAGTTCCCACATTTAAACGGTGCAGCTTCAGGCCCCAAAAACAAAGTTGTTCATTTCCAGCCTGCATCATCTTCTCAGAGAGACATTGTTTATGTAGGCCAAGTTTCTTGTCTTCAGACTCCTGTCCTGGACGCGTCCGGTGCCCCGGGCTCTACCTCTGTTTTTGAAAGCCAATTTTACACAGCTTCTCTTTATAAGAGGGATCTTAATATATTTCAAAACTTTTCGACCACACAGGGCATCACCAGCTCATTTATTCTATCTGGTGCGGCCAATTCTCCGGTGGCTTCTGATTTTGCATTTAGTATAGTGTCACCAACTTATCGACCTGGCGGGATACTTGTAAACACCGCAATGATCGCTAACTGCCCCAGCGGTGGCGGCCGAACAGGACTTGCCCAGGCCCATAGAGGCTCACAGCTCAGTTCTCCTAGAAGTTTGGTGCGAGGCGCCGCCGGCGGCGTTGCAGAACCAATTTTAAGCAATGCGACCTCCCTCACACAATTCTTTCCCTCTGATAATGCTACTTTCTCTCGATCCGAAAAGTCATATGATGTCTCTCCCTATGTCCTTATGCCAGGAGATAAGTTAATCTTAGGTTGGGCAAATCAGCAGACACCAGTCCCTGCTGAAGTGCGTGCCCAATCCACCAATGTTGAGCAAGCTCTTCAAGATCACCCCTTGCGAATCCTTCCCGGCGCAGGAAAGATCAAGCTGTACGGCTCTCTCCTAAAAGAAGGAAAAGAATTCCACGAAGGGCCCAATCAGCTATTAACATCCGATGCCGTCCACGAAGATGTGTCCTCTAATCTTAATCCTTACGGGCAATCTGTAGGGCTTGACCAAGAAGAAAGGATGTACTACCAAGAGTTCAGCGGTTCGTATGTAGACCGCGTAATCGGGACATTCAATCCGAGATCATCTGGCAACGGCGGTCGAACTGGTCAAAGAGTAGGTTCTGTCCTAGGCGGAGATGCTTCGACAACAGGCTCTATTCTTCGTGCGACTCGCATTGTAGATGGCCACGAAAGATTCCTGGACTCTACTTGGCCAGATCCTTCAGTTATCGCTACTGCTAACGGCACAGGATTTAGGCTTGACTCTGGTGCTGTTCTTGAATCTGCTCTAAATCAAGGAAGAGCCTTTTATCCCATGGGCAGTCTTTCCGCAGGATATGCTGTAAATCCTGATGTCACTTGGCCCAGAGCTTATCCCTTTGAAGAAAAGTATGGTTTTCCCAATGAGGAAAGATTTACAACTATTCCTGCAACGAGAGTTAGAAAAAGCCTGGGTAACACTGCCCTAAGGCCTAACCAAGAGTCAATTGTTAAGATTTTTGTTCCCCTTACGCCCCCACAAGAGCTGGGAGAAACAGGTACAACGCCTTACGTAATCGCCCAGAACACTACGCTGTCTCCAACCCGGCACCAAAATAGAGAATTTTTAAAAATGTTTTTTGGTTTTGGGGATGCACAAACTTTTAATTTAGCTAAAGTGAAGAGCCCACACGCCGCCACAGGCTTTGGAGCAGGCGCATATTTCGGAAAGTTTGTAGAAATTAGAGGCTTTAAATACGGCCTTATAAACACTGAGCCTCAATTTAGCTCTTGCGTTTATCGCTTCGGAAGATATGGCCAGATTAGAGACATGCTAGAGCAGCGCTTGTTTACAGCTTTCCAAGAATTTAGAGTTCCTGACAAGGGCGGCAACTTTGATGTTGCTCTTGAGAAAGAAAATACGATTGAAGCTTTTGGCCAGAAGCTATCTCCTATAACTGCTCAATACAAGGCCATTACTTTTTCAAGCGCAAATGGCCGAATAACGGGTGATGTAACCTTGCAAGCCTTTACCCAGACTGATCGCGACCAAGTAAAGAAAAACGCATCATTCTTAGATGTGAGAGGTATTTGGAATTCTAAGTGCAACATTGATGATTACGCAAGATCTAATAGGCCCTTTGTGGACGCAGATAGAATTATTGCATCCGGATCTCTACCAGGGTCTGATATTCAACTAACTGAAGAGATAGCAGACTTGGCAGGGTAATCAAGTGGCTAGGAGGCTCTGTGTCTGACTTTACAAAGTTATTTGTTAACAACAGAACAGGAAAAGTAGAGTCAATCGGCGCTACCAAGATAACTGCGCTTGACACCCGGGCTAAAAACGTAAGAGTAGGAACTGCATTCTTTCCTGGAAAAGATGTAAACTTCTTTGTATCAGGAACGCAGGGAAGCAAGGCAAGAAATGAAGGAACCTTAGCATCATTCGGCGGCGACTTAATGGTGTCAGGAGCTCTTCGGGCAGATTTTGGCCTGAGCGGATCTTTGACAAAACTCTCGGACGGCTCATCTTACCTCATTGCAGGATCTAATGTTACTATTTCGTCTGCTTCAAACGGCGGAGTCACTATCGCAGCATCATCGGGAGGAGACACCCTAGTTAAATCAGTGCTGTCAGATGAGTCCAATGGGTCTACAAAGGATTATACACTTCCTTCAACTCCTCTCGATGAAACAGCCATCAGCGTTTATGTGAACGGAATTCTTCGTCTATCAGGTTCAGGAAATGATTATGTTTATGACCAGCCTAATAATCAAGTAGACTTTACGCTCGCACCTGCATCTGGAAGCATTATCCAGGCGATTTATACGACCGGTAGTGGCGGATCAGGCGGAGGCGGAGGATCTAGTCTTTGGGTCCAGAATGGCACAAATTTATACCCAGTTACTCTGGCAAGCAGTGTGGGGATTGGAACTTCTGCGCCCATCGCTAGGCTAGAGGTAGGTGATGGCTACGACGGATCTAACGCTTTAGAAAACATTTCTATTACCAACGACTCTGGAGCAGATTCATCTTTAGATCTTATCGAAGAAGCCAGCGGTAATTCAAGTGGCTTTGGTACAGCTAATGCCTATGGATTTAGGGTCATGTACGACGGAGGTGTCAATAAACTATTTGTTAAAACCGGAAACCAGACAACAGTTAATAATAGAATTGCTATCGCTCGAGATACAGGGCTTGTAGGAATCGGGACAGACTCTCCCACCACTAAGCTTGAAATAAAGACTGTTAATTCTGATAACGTGGGCGCTCTGAAGATTGATGCTGATGAGACGGGCTATGTCGCGCTAGAGGTAGATTCAGAATCAATTTTCTTCCCTTCGATTTATTCGAAAGGGATCGGTCCAGCTTATTTAGAGCAAGACATATCATCTGGATACGGGTTGTATGTCATTAGAAATATAGCAGAAGCAGGAAGCAATCCTCTGGTCCGGTTTATTGACGACAATACAAGCAATACCCAAACAACTCTTCATGTTAGGCAGGATGGCACAGGAGATATCGTAAACTTCCTAACAGGCTCAGTTGAAGTCATGACTGTGGACGGAACTGGCCAGATGGGTGTTGGAACAACCTCACCAAATGAAAAGGTTACTGTAGAAGGTGCCATATCTCTAGACGAGCTAGCTGCAGCTCCAGGAGCAACATCCGGATACGGAAAGATCTATGTTAAAAACTCTGATAGCAAGCTTTATTTTAAGAATGACACCGGGACCGAATTTGATCTAACTGCCGCTGCAACCAGCGGCGCTCCCACTGACGCTCAATATGTTGTCCTTACAGCCAATGGGTCTCTTACGCAAGAAAGAGTTCTAACTGAGGGCGACGGAATTAGTATTACAGACGGAGGGGCAGGAGCAGCGGTCACCGTTACAGTTGATGCTGCGACTGCAGACTTTGACTTTAGCGGAGGAGAGCTTCGTCTTGAAGATAGCGTAGTGAAGTCTGCAGGAGCCGATAGCGGAACTGCAACACCAACTAGCCATACTCTGACAATAGCAGGGGGTGAAGGAATTGACACTTCCGGGGCCGGATCTACTATTACTATTGCGGGAGAAGATGCCACTAACTCTAATAAAGGGATAGCATCCTTTGGCGTTCTTGATTTCACGGTCAGCGCAGGTAATGTAACGCTAGGAGATTCAGTAGTCAAGCAGATAGGATCTGATTCGGGGACAGCAACCGGAGCATCGCACAAGATTGATATCGTAGGCGGGAGCAATATAACTGTCACGGCAACTGGAGACACTGTCACTGTTTCTGCGGGCGTAGGTGTAAAAGGTGAAGTCATAAAGCAAATGATGTCTAAAGAGTCGGCAGCAGGAGTTACAGACTATACACTTCAAAACAATCCTAGTGATGGAGATCAAGTTCAAGTGTATGTCAATGGGCTACTCATGTTGTCAGGCACCAGATTTGACTATGTTTATGATGAGCCCAATAACCAGATAGATTTTAACGTTTCACCGCAGTCAGGGAGCGTAATACAGTCAGTTTACACTATAACGGGATCTAATATCACGGCAGCTCTCCCGCTCAATTCAGTCCAGTTCAATGACGGTGGGTTTTTGGGAGGTGACGCTGCATTCACATTTGATAAAGCTGCAGACACTTTGACGGTCACTAATGTCTCTTCCTCTCTGACAAGGCTCTCAACCGGGATATCCTACTTAGTCGCTGGAGACAATGTAACGATAACCTCAGCGTCTAGCGGCCAAGTAACCATATCATCTACAGGCGGCGGCGGCAGTGGAGGAGGCGTTTCCGACTTTTTTACCAGCACGACTGCAGGATCAATCTTTACTACAGGTTCCACAGCTTTCGTAGGTGGAAAATCCTCGCCTGACGCCCCTGCAGATATCGGAAACGATGTCTTCTTCTTCGTCAGCGGTGCCATTGACTGCAGATCCGACTTAACAGGATCTTCCGTTTTTGGAGGAGATGTTGTTATAAGCGGCACGCTTAATGCAGAAAAAGGTGTAGGAACCCTCGCGACAGCAACCACGGTAGTTCATGTTAGCGCTTCAAATGCACCGGTCAGCGGATCTGTTCTGGTAGCTAAATCTTCTACAGAAGCTGCATGGCAGCAAGCTATTGTTTTTGGAGAGCAGCCCACAGGAACGAAAAACGGAGCAAACGTAACCTTTAATTTAGCAAATGCAGCCATTAACAACACTGACCTTATGTTTTTTGTCAACGGTCTTTTGCAGCTTTCAGGAGCAGCTAATGACTATACTCTAACGGGAAGCGAAATTAATTTCAATCCAGGTCTAGCACCTTTTGCAGACGACGTGCTAACCGCTATCTATCGACCAGATCCACATAGTTAGAATTGTGAAATGTAACCCGCTATGAATTACACCAAAATTAGAACACATAATCTATTATCTGGGTCAGTAGCTTCAGGAACTCTGGGTCCTGGTGCCATCACCGGATATCCCGCTGAAAGTTCTGCGGATGATAATGACTTAATTCTAATCTATGATAATGACGCTACTACTCTAAAGAAAATGACGCGAGGTAATTTTACTTCTGGAATTACCGGGGACATAACGGCAGTAAATGCAGGAACTGGGCTTGACGGAGGTGGAGATACGGGCGCCGTGACTCTTTCTATCGACGACTCCGTTGTTGCTACACTAACGGGTTCTAAATTTAGTGGTGATGTAGCTATAGGAGGAAACCTCTACCTCTCTGGAAACGTCTCTGATTTCAAAGTTACAGGATCAGCAAGATTTAATGCAGGACTATCGGGTTCTCTTACGCGCCTCGTAGATGGAGCATCTTATCTTGCTGCAGGCCCTGGGATCACAATTGCTTCTTCATCCAACGGTCAAGTCGTAATCACTAACGACGGAACTGTAGGTGATATAACTGCGGTAAATGCTGGAACAGGTCTGTCAGGTGGGGGAACGTCAGGCCCAGTGACACTCAGCATTAACGACTCAATTGTCGCCACTGTGTCGGGCTCGAAATTTATTGGAGATGTCACCCTTGTCGAGAACCTCTACCTCTCTGGAAACGTCTCTGATTTCACAGCCACAGGATCTGCAAGATTCAATGCAGGAATTTCTGGATCTTTAACACGCTTAACAGACGGAACCTCCTACCTTATCTCTGGAGACAATGTCACGATCATCTCTGCCTCAAACGGCGGAGTGACAATATCTTCTACTGACACTAATACAGAATATAGCGCTGGAGACGGACTAGATCTCACGGGCACAACATTTAGCACAGACCTAAAATCAGGTGGCGGAATAATAATAGACTCTACTGAGCTTGCAATACATGATTCAATAGTTGCAACAATCTCTGGGTCTAAATTTTCAGGCGATGTCAAGGTAGGTGGCAACTTATACCTTTCTGGAAACGTATCAGACTTTACTGCTACAGGATCCGCAAGATTTAACGCTGGATTATCAGGGTCTCTCACGCAATTAGTTGATGGAACATCTTATCTAATTTCCGGCGACAATGTCACAATCGTCTCTGCGTCAAACGGCGGAGTGACAATATCCTCCACAGACACAAATACTGAGTATAGCGCTGGAGACGGCCTAGACCTCTCTGGAACTACCTTCAGTACGGACCTCAAATCAGGCGGTGGCCTGAAGATAAGCTCTACAGAGTTAGCAATTGATGACTCAATTGTCGCCACGGTTTCAGGAACTAAATTTAGTGGTGACGTCGCCCTCGCCGGAAACTTATACCTCTCTGGAAATGTCTCGGATTTCAGAGTCACAGGTTCTGCAAATTTCACGGAAGACGTGTTAGTTTCTGAATACATTTATCATCTAGGCGATGCTGACACGCACATTCAATTTGGAGATGATGAAATCCAGTTTTCTGCAGGTGGCAGAACATTTATAAAGATCGAAGAAGCTTCTGTTGATAAGATGATAATCAATCATGGGGCGCTTGACATAGATTTGCAAGTTAAGGGTGAAAACGACGCCAACCTTATCAGGACTGAGGCGTCATTAGATGCTCTATATATTGGAGCTAGCTCTGCATCTGGCAACGATAATAATATTTTCCTGTCTGGGTCTGTAGGTTCCACAACAACAGCCACCCGAGGAACGGCAGTCTTTGGAGGCGACTCTGTAGTAAGTGGCGTCCTGAGAGTGGGAGGAGAAAACTTTCACAAGCTGACCCATGCCACAGTGGGGGGCACAATATCGGGATCTATTCATCATACTTCAGGAGGTCTTTCTTACTTGGCAGCAGGTGATAATGTCACCATAGTATCTGCCTCCAGCGGACAAATAACGATATCTGCAGCAGGCTCTGCATTCACCGCCGGCACAGGTTTGATACTTGATGGAACCGAGTTCAGTATTAACGACTCAGTAGTCGCTACTCTAACAGGTTCTAAATTTAGCGGCGATGTTACGCTAGGTGGAAACCTATACCTATCTGGAAATGTGTCAGACTTTACTGCCACGGGATCTGCAAAATTCAGCTCAGGATTATCAGGTTCACTCACCCAGCTAGTTGACGGAACCTCCTACCTTATCTCTGGAGACAATGTCACAATCGTCTCTGCGTCAAATGGGGGAGTGACAATATCTTCCACAGATACGAACACTGAGTATAGCGCCGGAGACGGACTAGATCTCACGGGCACAACATTTAGTACAGATCTCAAATCTGGAGGCGGTCTAATAATAGACTCCACTGAGCTTGCAATACACGACTCTGTAGTTGCTACCTTGTCGGGATCTAAGTTTAGTGGTGACGTAGCCCTCGCCGGAAACCTCTACCTCTCTGGAAATGTCTCTGATTTCACAGCCACAGGATCAGCAGGGTTCAATGCAGGAATATCAGGTTCACTTACTCGTCTAACTGATGGAACATCTTATCTAATTTCCGGAGACAATGTCACAATCGTCTCTGCTTCAAACGGTGGAGTAACAATATCTTCTACTGACACAAATACTGAGTATAGCGCCGGAGACGGTCTAGATCTTTCTGGAACAACTTTTAGCACAGATCTCAAATCAGGAGGTGGGCTCAAGATAGATTCTACTGAACTGGCGATACATGATTCAGTAGTCGCTACTCTAACAGGTTCTAAATTTAGCGGTGATGTATCTATTGAGGGCAATCTTTATCTCTCTGGAAATGTCTCTGATTTCACAGCCACAGGATCTGTATCGTTCAATTCAGGTATGTCAGGTTCTCTTACGCGTCTTGCAGACGGTACGTCCTATCTCGCAGCGGGGTCAAACGTCACAATAACCTCAGCATCTAACGGCCAAGTATCTATAGCTGCAGCAACTGGAATTACAGAGCTTTCAGAAGACACATCACCTGAACTAGGAGGCCAGCTGGTCACAGCTGACCACAAGATCGCCTTTGGGACAGGAGACAACACGAGCGAAATAGACTTTACGTATAATGCAGGTGGTAACTTCACAGCCATCGCCAGCGTCAAGTCTATTGACATGTTTCTAGATCTTAATGGCGGTGACGCAGGTCAGAAATTTAGAATCTTTAATAATTTGCAGCCCACCAGTGCACATGCTGCAGGTACAAACACAGATGCTAATGCAATTTTTATGGTTCGCGAAGAAGGTAACGTCTTCACGAAAGGATACATTACGTCTTCAATGGGCTTTAGCGGATCTCTGACAAGATTAACTGATGGAACATCTTATCTTGCGGCAGGCCCAGGAATCAGTATATCTTCAGCATCAAATGGACAAGTTCTCATCTCAAATGACGGAACAGTCGGCGATATCACCTCTGTCACTGCAGGTACTGGATTAACCGGAGGCGGAACATCAGGACCAGTATCACTGGCAATAAATGACTCCGTTGTTGCGACACTAACAGGTTCTAAGTTTAGCGGTGATGTTACACTGGATGGAAACCTCTACCTCTCTGGAAATGTCTCTGATTTCACAGCCACAGGATCTGCAAGATTTAGCGCAGGGATGTCAGGATCCCTCACTCGTCTAACTGACGGAACCTCATACCTGATTTCCGGTGATAACATCACGATCACCTCTGCCTCAAATGGTGGAGTTACTATAACAGCGTCAAATACTGATACAACATACTCTGCAGGCGATGGCCTAGATCTTTCTGGCACGACATTTAGCACAGATCTCAAATCAGCGGGGGGTCTAATAATAGACTCTACTGAGCTTGCAATACATGACTCCGTCGTTGCAACAATCTCTGGGTCTAAATTTTCAGGTGACATTTCTGTAGGCGGAAACCTCTATCTATCTGGAAACGTGTCAGACTTTAAAGCTACAGGTTCTGCAACCTTCTCATCGGATGTCTTGGTGTCAGAATACATTAAGCACGATGGCGACACTGATACCTCTGTGAGGTTTGAGTCTGATAAGATAACATTTGCTGCAGGCGGCGAAAGCCTGCTCACGTTAACAGAAGCTACTCAAGATATCGTAACGGTCGGTGACGGCGGAGATGTAGACTTTAAGGTCAGGACAAACAATAACGATAACACACTCTTTGTCCAGGGTAATACTGATAGAGTTGGCATCGGATTAAATGGACCAGCAACCACGCTGCACCTGAAAGACTCCGATGTAACAATCAGGCTGCAGCGAGACGATAATTCCGAAGCCGGAACTATAGAATTTGCAGGTGCAGCAGGATCGCTCGGGGCTTCTATTGCTCACGATACTGTTGGAAACGACTTAGTATTTGATGTCTTCGATGGTTCTACTCTTGAAGAATCGATAAGATTAGGTGGATACGGTAGCGGAACAAACAGGCAAGTAATAATCCTCTCAGGTAATACCATGCATGCCGGAGCGATGCAGCCAAGGCAGGCAGGTGATATCGCGTTCTTTGTCTCCGGAGCTATCAACTCGCGAGGTATACCACACGTCGCTGCGAAGGGAACCTCTGTTTTTGGAGGCGACACTGTAGTAAGCGGTGTCTTTGTTGCAGGCGGAGAAAATTTTCATGAGTTGACCCATGCTACTGTGGGAGGCACAATATCCGGGTCTATCCATCACACATCGGGAGGCTTATCTTTCTTAGAGGCGGGGGATAATATCACCATCGTATCCGCTTCAAATGGTCAGGTAACAATCTCTGCCTCAGGGGGAGGAACTTCTTATACTGCAGGCACCGGCCTAATTCTCGACGGCACAGAATTTAATATTCATGACTCAGTAGTTGCAACTATCTCAGGGTCTAACTTTACGGGTAACGTAGGAATAACAGGCTCCTTGCACGTAGGGTCTTCTGCAGGAAGTGTACCTACGACCCGAGCACTAGATGTTTATGCCAATGTGTCAGGTGACTATGCCGCACACATAAACAATGATCGAAGCTCTTCTGGGCACGGTCTAAAAGTCACCAGCGACGGGACAGGTTCAGGAACTATCTTGCTTGACGTAGAGTCAGCGTCCACCACTCACTTCCGCGTTAGGGGCGACGGACGAGTTGGAATCGGCAAGGTTACATCTCTTCCTGCAGCGGTTCTCACAGTTTCTAGCAGCAATGATGACGGTGACATAGCAATTGCTCATAAGATCCAGCATATTGGCGACGACGATACTTTTATTGCCTTTGACAATGATGTTATTAACCTACAGGCCGGCGGCATTGACTTTATTAAGATTACTGAAGCCTCTCAAAACGAAATAATTTTTAATGAAGCGGGCGCAGATATAGACTTTAGGGTGGAATCTTCTGGCGAGGATGAAGCGATATTCTTAAACGCCGGCGCTAACGAGCTGGACATCAATAAGGGTCAAACTGCATTTGTAACTAAGATTCATAATGCGTCTGATGTAGCTATAACCGTGAATTCGAATGGTGTCATTATAAATAATGATCAAAATGCTGCAGTAGATTTTAGAGTTGAAACGAACAATAAAACTCACGGTCTGTTTGTAGACTCTGGAAATGACCAGGTCTTAATTTTGTCTGGCGGCGTCGGCACCTCACCAAGAGGCCACGGAACTGACACCAACTTCTACGTCTCCGGGACTATAGGATCTAGGGGTACTTCTAATCTAGGAACTTCTGTCTTTGGCGGCGACTTAGTTGTCTCAGGAACTCTTCACGGTGACTCTGCACTTAAGATTGGAGACATTACGCAATTTGCAGTTCAAAACGTCGATATGGGCAGCACCGCTTCTACAACAATTACGCCGACCGCCCCTCTTATATTCTTAGATGCTGACAGTATTAGTGCAGGCGGCGGAGGCTTTCACTCTGTTACTATGGCAACTGCCGGATTCTCAGATGGAGATACTGTTAGAATTGTTGTGACAACTGATGTTGCACAAATGATGGTCTTTATTGGGGGTATATTGGCCGACGCCACTAAGGTTTTCCAGATACAGCCCACAGCGGCTGCTAACACCAAGGGAGCGTCATTTCAATTAGTCTATGTAGAGTCAGCATCACTTTGGGCTGTCCTTAGTACGAATGGACTTGCATCATTCTAGGTCTAATTTTTGAAATAGCCAGATAACTTTTCGGCAAGCAACATAGATATTATTGTATGATTTGAAAGCCAGGAGATCATGATTTGTCAGATCACCAGTTTGAAACGACAGACTTGGCACTCGCTGCCTTCTGCAAGAGCAAAGGATTAGTCCTGGCAGACCTCCGCAAGAACGACCGAGGCATCGTAACTTTTGTCTTTAAAGATGAAAAAAATCTCTCAAAAATGATGATGATCGAATATTTAAACTCGGATGAGCGGAACTTCCATGAGTCGCTGAAGGCACTCAAGAGGCTCGCGTCATCGATATGAATATAAAAATATAAAAATCACATCCTGATCCCCACTCCATTCCCACGACATCCTAATACCAATGTAGACCTCCAAAGTACGGGCGCCCACACGGGGTGTGTGAAGTGTCAGAAAAAGGAAGGCAAGCCATTTTATAAGGAGAAAAATAATGGCTAAAACAAAATTAGGTGGTAATCAGTTACGATTTAATGGATTCCACGCATTTACCGGTTCTGGTGGTGTAACACGAGCAGCAATTGTTGACACGGCTGCAGGTTTGGTTCTTTCGTCGTCCAGGGTTTATCTCGGGCAAGATCCAGCAGATAATCTAGAAGCGGCTACCAAGCAGTACGTTGATTCGCAAACTGGTGGCTCTGATGTTGATAAAAAGCAGATCATGTTCGGCGCTGCCGACGGTTCCGGTTTCGACAGTACAGCAAATGCAATCCTTACCGCGGGCGGAAAAGACTTGGGCATCACAGGCTCAGCTCTCTTCGGTCCTGCAGCCGCAAAGAGGCTTCTGATCTCATCATCGAACGGCAGCGGAATGCAGATTAAGGTTGACGGACCAGTAGTCGGAAGCTCTAACTTGACTTTTGATGTCGCGGGCAACATTGTTCTCAATGCCGATGCAGGTACTCTTGAGTTCGCGGACGGCTCTGATTCTTTACTCAAGATCTCAAACGCCTCGGAAGATGTTTCCATTCAACCGCAGCAATCCGACAAAGATGTCGTCTTCCTAGAAGACGGTGGCAATGAGATCGCTCGATTCGACTCTTCCGCTGAGTCACTCCTGATGGCAACCACCAAAAAGATTGAGCTTGGCACGTCTCAAGCTTTCATTCACGCTAGTAATGCTACCAATGAGAAGATTCAGATCACTAACACTGACGCAGCTGGTGACATCGGATTGGCAATTGATGTAGCCAAAGAAGCTCACATCTCTGCAACCGAGCTTTGCCTTACAGGTTCATCCTCGGGCGTTAAGCTTATGAAGCGTAACGGTGGAGCTGTCGTCTTTGACGTCTCAGGCGTTACAGATGATGCAGCCACGATGGGTGCAGGAAAGTTACTCCAGCTTGGTGGAGCTGCTTCTAAGTCATCTCTTGTTGACCCAGGAACAGGTAAGCTTAAGATTCTTGCAACTTCAGCAGGTGATCTAGGTGTTCACATCAGCTCGAATGCAAAAGTTCATGCTGGCGGAACAGAGATCGCTTTGACAGGTTCCTCCGATGGTATTAAGTTCATGCAACGTAACGGCGGCGCTGTCGTCATGGATGTTGCAGGTACTGCAGACCAGCAGGTAACCCTTCAGGCGAACATGAGTTTAGTCTCCGTTGCAAACTCCACGCTCCAGGGCGCTGGTACGGTTAATTTCGAGCTGGCCACGATGTTCACCAAGCCAACTTGGACTGATTCCTTCGCTTCGTTCGTGATCTCATCTTCACTGAGTTCGAAGAACGAAAGTGCGAGACAGCCGAGCGGCAAAGGCTTTAGTAGCATTATTCCTTACCAGGGTTCTGTTGCTAACGGCAACCCGTTTGGTGCAGCAGGCTCATCCCGTGCGTTCTTCGTCACAGGCACAGCAGCTGGAGGCTTAGGCAACCAGTTCTATAGCGATGGTGTTGAAGTCTACGTCAACGGTGTACGCCTGATGTCGGGTACCTTTGCAGAGCAAGCCGCCGGAACAGCAGACTACAATGTCTCTGGTTCGCTCGCTGGTTCTAGCTCCGCTCGCAATAAAGATGCTCTTGCCATCAATCTTGGCGGCGGCGTATTCGTCAACGGTGACGTTCTCACCGTTCAGGCAAGGTCTCGTTTGAGAACTCAATAGAGTCGCCTGATAGTAGCTAAGGTTACTGATCGACTCCTCGGAGTAGGTCTTTTATCCTGGAGGGGCCCGGTTCGCCGGGCCCCTTTTTTATGTAGCAACATATTTAACAGCAGCGTTGTCGCTCTTTTTAATGATAAGATATGTCAGGTATTCTCAACAGTAAGCAGCGGTTTGTCGACACAGTGATTACGGCCGAAGGCCGGAGACAGCTAGCTAGTGGAGAGTTCCAGATAGAGTTTGTAACGTTCTCGGACGCCGAAGTCTTCTACCAGAAAGATGTAGTCAGTGGCACTATCGACCAGTCAAAACTTATACAGCTAGAAGCAGCTTCAGATCTAGTCACAGACGTTGTTACTGTAGAGTCTAACCTTTTTGGTAATGTAGTCTCTGATGTTGTCCCAGGCCTAAAGATTGCGAGTGGATCTCGAAGCGTACAAGATGATGGCACTGTTCAGCTTGTAAACGGAAGTGTTGTCCAGTTCACCAACTCAGGTAGCAAGAACGTGATCACAGGATCTGAATACACTGCTATCCTGAATGGAATCCTTAGCTCCTCTATCAAGAACTTTAATCGCCTGCAGACTATAGGCACGGAGGATATGCTACTAGATGAGCAAGACTTTGAGCTCTCTAGAGACTTCTTTCGCTTTGAGATCACTGATAAGAATGTGACTGATATCTGTGCTCTTCCCCGAGCAGAGATTACACGCGATGCAGAAAGCATCCACCAGGACAGGCACTTATCACACTTGCCTAACTACAAGTACTTGCCTCCTCGAAATACTCCTACACCTACTCGCCCGACAGGTAGCGTTCTCTTCGACTATCCTAATAATAGCCAAGCTGATATCATCACTACAGAGGAATACGAGCGAGAAGTTAAGTTTCTTCCAAAGAGAGAGGTAAATTTTCAAAATACTTCAATACAGAACAATTTAGTGTGCCAGATGTTTGAGACCTCAGGAGATTATATCACCAAGTTGTCTGCAATTGATTTTGGTGAATTTGAGACTGGAGACCCGGACAATCCTACAAAACGTGTGTTTTTTGTTGGCAGAGTGTTTCCTGTTGATGATAATGGCACTGAGACATATGTTAATATGTTTACGCTGGAGTTTGATTAGATGACATCCCCCGCCACCAGAGTTGTTGTCCCAGCTCAGCAGCAAGTTCCGGGCAATATCTACGTTGATATTCCTGCAGTTCCTAACGGCGACGATATCGTCAAGACTGATATTTTTGATTTTACAACTATTACTAAAATTGAAGCTCCTCGAAAGAGGAGCGTAGAATATCTTATCTTAGATGACAAGGGACCGCCCGGCAAAGCACGAGGATCAGGCATAGCCTTCGATCGAGACGGAAACATGCAGTTTCGAGATCAACCAAACGAGGATACTAACGTTGTCCAGGTGACAACTGAGCGAGGCTCTACGGTCAAGTATCGCATTACTTTTGCTATCGATGTTCGATTCTTGATCGAGCTTGCTAGGAGCCAGAGTCTGATGATATTGGCTATTCGAGCGACGGTTCCTAACCCGCGTTTCGCCATGACTCACGTTCCGCCACCACTTGGAACCCAGACTTTTACTCTAAACCAGTTTCTTCACCCTTCTGCAATTCAGGCACTAGTACAGACTCTATCTGATAGGCAAAATGTCCCAGTTTTTGTGGAGCAATTCTTTACTTTCGAAATAGATAAAGAAACTATGGATGGGATCAATCCCGAGGAGCTTAGAGTAGCATTTGAATTTCTTGGTTTTAGGCAGGGTCGAATAGCCGACCTGGGCCAAATGACATTTAGTAGACTGTTGCCATATCAAAAAGATAAGCAAGTATATTACAGCGTTAAAAATCCAGTAAAAATCGCCGCTGCCGCTGTTGCAATCGACCAGACTGTTGTGACAGTTAGAAAACCTATTAACAGTCGATCCCGAGGTGTAAAGATTTATAAAAGGCGAATATTGCCTCCGAGCATACAAAAAGATCCTGAAACTTTTGAAGAAGTTAGAGAGATTGACTTTCTGAGTGATTTGGGAATTGGTATAAATGACGATTACGAGTTTACGTTCTTAGACGAGTCACCTACAGATAATTTGCTTTCTTACATATATCGAGCTGTTCCTTTGGGATATGATGGTGCACCGTCTATGACGTTTGATGACATTCAAACTTCCCCGATAAGCCAAGCCTCGTATCTGGAGGGTGAGGGAAGGACTATCACTCCTATTTTTACAAGCACAGGTGATGACGGAAATACTACGACACTCTCAGGAAAGTACTTTCTAGTTGATCCTAATTTTTTGCCGACTCAAGCGCTTGTTGATCCTTTCCCAGAATCTGTAGCCGTAATTTCATCTGTTGTTAACAGAGGGGTTGAGATCGTCGCCTCTAACTTCCCCGAGCAGACAAGAGTATTTCCTTTCTCTCTTTCGCTAGTTCGCAGAAATCTTTCTAAAAGCGAAAGAAAATTTTCTTTAGTGAAAGATCGTGATTCTGCTAATAGGCTGATAAGTAATGCAGGTGAATTAACTTTCGTAGACAGTGATGTTCTGGATCAAAATGTTTACGAGTATGCTGTAGAAATGACGTACACTAATGGCGCAAAGCAGAGATCCAATGATACAAGTGTGATCAGGTATGAGGATTTTAGGCTAATGTCATCGATGAACGCGGAACTTTCAGCTGAATTTGAAGAAATAGAAGCAGAAAGTGTAAAGATAAACACTCAGATTACATTTAATCAGAACCTAATAGATCTTATTACGCTGCTTGTAGGTGATCGACAACAAGCAGACGTGTTCATCGGCGATGTTCAAGAGAACAGAGAAAGCCTCGCGTCAATAGCAAGCCTTGTGATCATTCGAAAGAACACTACGACAGGGGAAGAAAAAGTATTTTCCGAAGAAGGCCTAACAAATCAAGATCTGATATCATTTGAAATAAGTGACAACGAGATGAATGCTGGAGAAAATCAAAATGTTTCTAATACTGTGGTTAGAAAGAGGTTTACGGATAGAACTATAACGCAGGGCCAAAATTATCGATATGAAGTCACTCTAAATATAAGAGCACCCTTAGATATGACAACCAAGAGGACATCTGTAAGGCCCGAGTCCGGAATGCCCTATGTGTTCCAAGCCTGCAAAATGAGAAGCCCTCTCCTGCTACGTCGAGGAGTCTTGCCACCTACTCCCGCTCAAAGTGATTTTATTACTGATCAAAAATTTTTGGACACTGGGCCTGCTCGTCTTTTAAATCGATTCACAGCACAGTCTGATCTTGAGCTAGGCTCTACAAACTTACGTGTACGAGTTCCGCTTAGGGGGTCCGTTACGATTCCCGGAAGCTCGCAGACGCTTCAGCTTGCTCCAAAGCAGAGATATACTCGTCCTGGGACAAGCAACTTGACTTTTAGAGCAAGCCAGTCAAGATCAACTGTGAGCCACTATCGAGTGCAAGTGAGAGATATTTATCGGTTGAATCAAGCACTAGATTGGTCCCGTGGAAATACAGAGTTTGTTCGTCTTTATGATGCCGCAATTATTCCCGGGGGACAAGATGTTGTCAATTTTGAAGCTGAGTTTTCCACTCCCGATCTTCGTCAAGTAGACCCACTTGAATTCGGCAGGCTTAGTCAGCCACCCATGCCCGATCTTCAAAGAGCTGTGAAGGACGGAAGAGTTTCTGTAGTGAGAAATGTCACCGTGATTCCGGTGCTCTTATCAGGTAAAGACGGAACACCCCGGGAAGCAACACCTGCAAGTCTGACTGTAGTCAGGTCGAACCAGGAATCGATACAATACAGTGAAATAGTTCAATAAGAGTGAGAGACTAGGATGAAAAATAATGGCTAAAGCACCAGCACAAGGCGGCGGCGGTGTAGAAAACCCACCTCCAGCCAAGAATGAAAGTATCGACGGCAGGTTTTTTACCGGCACAGAAGACGCCCGTATTGCTGCAGAAAATAGAAGCGATGATCGTCGCTTTAGAACTCAGGCCGGCCGATCATTAAACACCTACGACTCCGGAAATTTCGCGCCTCACTTGAGAAGCGTCTCTGTTCAAAAACCTGAAATAATTGCATCTTTAGATTTTAAGCCCGTTTGGAGAGCCGGCTCGAAATTAACCAACGCCGGCAAGTTTATCAACACGCAGATTAGCGCACGCCGAATAAGGATCAGTGACTTGCGCAATCTTTTCTCAGAGTTGACCGAGGATCCTGATAGCGAAGTAGGAAAGCTAACATTGGGGCTCATAGAATCGCTTGAAGCAGAGATCAGCTTGGCAGGACAAGATGTCGATACTGTCAATGACATACTTTCTAATGCGTTTAATTTTAGCCAGACACTAAATTTGAAAGAAAATTCAAGAGGACTCACCCAAGCTCTTCGTAGAATTCGGAACAAAAGACTCAGTGACTTTACAATGCCTACACCTCTCGATGCGGACATTTCTTTCAGAAGCATACTCGAGAATAACCATGCTTTTTCTCGAGGAGAAGTGGATAAGTTCTCTAATACAAAGCTTTTGTCGTACATGTCTCTTGATCTTGCTGCCTTGATCACGGGGCCAATACCGCCTCGATCACGACTAGAAGAGATGAGAACCCTAGGTAATGGTTTCCCGCAGGAGCCTTTCTCTTTTAAGACAATAAACAATGGCGGCACAGCCCTTTATCAAAGCTCGCCAGTCCCTATTGACAGTAGTTACACTCCGGGTAGATTAACTGCACAGGCGCCTCGCGGTTTCTATAATAATGAAAACTCTCAAGCTCGCTCAAACGCTTGCTTTTTCTACAACTTTGCAGACGCCCAGGCAGATCATGGGGTAGATACTGCTCTTGCTGTGACTGCTCTATGCCGAGATTTCGCCATGTCAAGTGCTCTGGCTAACGACGATTTCATGACTCGGTTCTTGGAAATATTTAGTGTAAGCGACGAGAACACGCGTAATTTTGTCTACAGGAATCTTTTCGGGATCAACGGATTTCTCAACACTGATAACGTGGTTTCTCTGGCTCAGACAGATAACACAACAAACTTTTTTGATGCCTTAATTCGAAGAGTTGATGGTCAGTTTGTGCCTACCTTTGATGCAGTAAGCTCAGCATACAATCCCGAGGAGCTAGAATCGGTCGAAGGGAATTTTGACAGCCTGTATGAAGCTTATATTGCGCCTATGATCGCCACCATACAAGATGAAGATGTAGATTCTTCAAATATTCAAGAGTTTTCACAGGAAGTCCCTCGGGTCTTAAGGGGCTTAGCTGATTCTGTAGAATACATGCTGGCTTTAAATAATCCTGATCTTCACCCTAGCACTGTCCTAAATCAAATACTACAATTTCTGGATAAGCTCTTAGATGACTTCGAGGTCGTGAGGGAAGGAGGTCTAAAAAAGTTTCCCTGGCTGCAGGGATCCCTTTTAAACGAAGCTGTTCACGAACGCCAGACAGGCGGCGAATTTGATCTTACCAGATGGTTAGATACCCGATCCGGCCCCGTGTCCGACGAAACGCAAGTAAACAAGCTGTACTTTGTGCCTATGTTAGACCTGCTAACAATATTTACAATCGGGGTTTCGAGAAGCACACCTTCTCTCCCGGGAGAACCTCGATTTGTTGACTTTGTCGCCGCGCAAACCGTGGAAAGAGGGACTGGAGGGCACATCCAGCCCGGCCCTGAGGATTTTGATAGTCTAGCTGTCGACAGTGCTACAGCTATGATCTCCAACCTAGTTCAAGCACCCAGATCAAGATATTCAGCCGAAAACTCAAGTGCACCCGTAGCAGTTGATCCAATAGAAAACATTGCAGTTCCTATAACGACTTCACCCAGCGGCAACGCCCCGGTAGGCCGCAGGTTTTTCGGAGAGCTGGACGCCACCGGCGGCGTATCGATCTTCACTCTACGGGAAAACCTTCGCCAAAAATACGGCGTCGGCGACTTGCGAGGAGCAAGATCTCTTGGGAATCTTATGTGGCCGACCTCGGGACCTGCAGGCGGTCAAGCTTCCCGGGCAGGCATCGCTCCCGCATACCAGAACGTTCCTAGGCAAGTCGACGGTCCTGATCCCTTTATGGTCACCCCAGCTAGCGCGATAAAAGATCTTGTAAATTTAATTTTAAACAATCGCGACTCAGCTAATTTTGCGTCTGCTGCAGATGCAATCTTACAGAATCTTTTTAGCTCTGCACTGGAAAGGGGACCAGTACTCCAAACTAATGGCGAGTTTTACGCAATGAACAGCTCAGGAAATTTAGTTTCTGGAATAGTTGCATCGATGGTCGGGATAATATCAAAGATAACGTCTCGTTTTTTCAAGACGAGTTTCAAGCCTTTCGCAGCTTACTATAGCGACACCTACAGCACAGCAGCCAATCGAGGCGATGGATCTCCGATAAATATGGTTCTTAACTTCGATCCCGTGGCATCCTTTCACAGCGACGTTAAGAGTTATCTTGAAGCAAATAACAGTATTGATGCCATCTCTGGAGAATTCAGTGACTTAAAAAGATTTCTACAAGAATTCAATTCAGTGGTGAACTACAACTACAGGATGGGAACTGACTTTGTAGACTTCTGTAGAGCGACTGCAGAAGAATTGGAAAACGCAGCTATTGGTCTTAGAGATGGGTTTGTGCAAACATCAGGACAGAAACGCCAAGATGAAAATTTCTTAAGAGTGTTGCCAAACCTTAGAGATATGATAGATCCCGCCCAGGTTATTTTAGCAAAGAAGACAATTGATGATCTCGCTTCAGCTGATCCTGAAGAAAGATACTTTGACAATTTCTTTGTTCGCGACTACGATGAAAATAACTTCTACTCTTTCTTAAAGAGCAGTAATTTAAAACAAGGCAAAGGTGACAACATCGTTATGTTGTATGCCGGCATACCCGCAGGATTCACTCAAAAAGTCTTGAACATCGATCCTTACGATAACCCCCAAGCTTTTGCAAACGAGAGAAGAGTAGACCTGATCGTTAGGAAGATAGATCTCCAGTTTGGTAGAAGGCTTATAGTAGGTCAAAAGAGATTCGTCTTCGATCTATCGACATTCTTCGACCGATTTAATAATTCTGTTTCTGCAAACCCAGAAACTCGAACAGATCAAGATATTGATCCGTTTTCAGAAAGCCCTAACTTCTTCAAGAGTATCGAAGAAAGAACTCTCGTGCCCTCTGAAGAAATACCCGAAAAATATGCACAATTAAAAAAGATAAGCGGGGTCGGTTCATCTTTCACGAGATTTAAATTCTCTTCTATTGCGGGAGATGAAGTTCAAGAGCAGATTTTTGAAAATACTGTGATTGATCACCTGATGAAGAGTTACACAAGGCTGGCTTATGGTGTTTCGATAGATGAAAATTCATTTTTCATAAACCCGCAGATCGATTTGCAAAAACCGACCTCAGACGAAATACAGCAGTTTACAAATATAGTGAACGCACAAATATCAAGAACTCTCGGGCGATCTGTTTCTTTTGATAATCTTCTAGTTGGCGATAGGTCGAACAGAGAAGTTGTGAACAGACTTTTGAGAGGAGAGCGCTCAGAGCCTGTAATTCAACAAGTAATTGCAGAAGTAGACGGAGTGACAAATGATGATGCTTTTTTAACGTCTGAGGACATCGTAAATTTTTCTCGAATGTTTTCATACAACAACCCGATATCTTCTCCTAGTTCCACCCGAGCTAGAGCTACAGCTCCTAAGGTTTTTGAGAGAGTTTTTTGCATTCCCGTCGACCCTGATGACTTTGAGATTTCTACTCCTGAACATCTGAGGCCCGTAGTTGGAGGAGAAAATATTTCTCATCTTCCTCCAGGAGAATTCCTCGCGGGTAATGACGAAAATGCTAGGTACAAACACATTTCAAGGTCTGATGGTCTGCCTCAAGCATACCAATATCAAGTTTTAATTGTTCCTCATGGAGCTCAAGAAGATGAGCAAGTCTAAGAGAAGAAAATGACAATAAAAGGAAGCGATGCAGTAACACTTTTCTCTCTCCCGGGGCCTGATCGCCCTAGAGTGAAATTTAGATACAACTTTTTTGTGCCCGATGAATCTGTGGATGACCAAGGATTAGGAGCGCAGGCGATCAGAGATCCGTCACCTGACAAAAAACCACGCTATATAAGCGTTGAGATTCCTTACTCGTCACAGGTGGCACCATTTACCAGCGTCACTGAGAACAACGATCCTAAAGGCCAACCTTTAAGACAAGCGATAGCATTGGGATCTATTCTAAACAGAGAAGAAGTGGAAACTGTGCAAACTCTGATCATGGATGAGCTTACCGCGCCAGATAAGGTAAACTTCTCAGCCTTGAATTTTCAGGAGCTCAATGCAAATGACAAACTCTTTAATCTTGCCGCGACCACTGTTCGAAAGAGAATAATAACGCAAAACAAAAGAGTAAATGACAATATTGGCGACATTAAAAAGAATTTTCTCCAGAGGCAGTTTCAAAGCCAAGCAGATTTAACTCGATTCGCCCGCCAAGACAGGGGTGTTCCTGTTCAAAACGGCGAGCTTGCAAACATGCTAAACCAGATCGAGCAAGAAAACGAGTATTATGTTGACGAGGAGTCTCAAGAAGTTCTTACCAAGGATGTCTTTGAGGATATTAAGAAGGTAAACTTCAAGGCACGCTTTAATAACAAATTTGTTTCTTCGATCTTAAGAACCGGAATAAATGATTCTCTGGGAACTTATACAGAGGAGCTTACGTCTGTCGCGCCTGCAGCGCTAGCTAAACAAGAACAGGCGATATCTGCTTACCGGGCAGGTGACCCTGAAAATGTTTTTGATCTAAATCTTAAAGTTCTCTCGGATGTAGTTGTTACGAATGTTAATCTTAAGGAAGATATTGTTCTAGGCACTCGAGATCCTCGTAGAGGACACAACCCGGTAGAGTTGCGCCACGAAAAGACACTTAATTGCGTGTCATTCACTCATGCCGGGTATCTAGTGGAAAAGAACGAGATCGGCACAGATGGAACGATTAGAAGAAAAACGCTCAGTTTTGACTCAGGTGCAGATTCACAGCTTCAAAATATTATTGATACCCCTGGCAGAAAAAACTTTATAGACTACGAAGTTGCCTATGGAAGAACATACAGTTATGCAGTCTCAGGTCTCTATGTAGGTGAAATAAATCTCGCTGTGCGTCAAGAAAATCCTCAAAACGCTCTAAAGCCGTACAGGGTTAAGACCTATCGATTCTTAGTGAGCTCTGTTCGCTCTCCTGCTGTCTTCGTGGAGTGCGTCGAGAAGATCCCACCAAAGCCTCCAGAAAACTTAAGGATAATGTGGCACCAGTCTGTTCGATCACCGCTTATAACATGGGAGCATCCTCTAAACCCACAAAAAGATGTAAAGAGATTTCAGGTGCTTAAAAGAAGCAGTGTTGATGAACCTTTCGAACTGCTAGTAGAGTATGACTTTGACAACTCACAAGTGAAATACAAATCAGTTGAAGATGTTTCTAGTGAGCTGAAGCAGTTTGTCAAGAGGCCAATGTATCACTTCATCGACACTTCCTTTGATGATCGAAAACCCTGTATCTATACGGTGAGATCCGTCGATGCTCACGGCTTAATTTCCTCTTACAGCGAGCAGATCAAAGCGACGTACAACCAGTTTACAAATAAGATAGATTCTGAGCTTGTTTCAACTAGGGGAGCAAGTGCGCAGTACCCTAATTTTAACATAATTAGCAGAAAGTTTTCACCAACTATAAAGGATTCAAATCATCGAAGGCTTAAAATTTATTTCGATCCGGAATATTTAGATCTGTATAAACAGGGCCAGGACGGGTCTCCTGATCAAAGTCTCCCGCTGTTTAACAAGGAAAACGAAGGATCCTCCCAGCGAGGTGATACACGATTTAAGCTACAGGTTTTAAACGTTGATTTACAGCAAAGTGAAATAATTGATATAGTTATATCTGACAATCGCTCGGAATGACTATTTAATCAAAGGGGTTAGTAGATGGGATTTTTACAGCAAGACACTAATAATATTATTCTTGACGCAGTCTTGACTAATGAAGGTCGTAAACGACTTGCCGCAAATGACGGATCTTTCCGAGTTGTTGCATTTTCTCTCGGAGATGACGAAGTTGACTATGGCGTTATTAAGCGCTTTGGTAGAGCGGTGGGTAGAGAAAAGGTTGAGAAGAACACGCCTGTGTTAGAGGCTTTGACAAATGGAAATTTGGAGCTAAGAAACAGGCTTATTACCGTGTCTAATCAAGACTTGTTCGCACTTATGACATTTGCTCTTAGTTCTGACGCTCTTACATTTAATAATGTCACCGGAAATCAAGGTCAAAACCAACAAACGATCACAGTGACAGAGCAGGGGGTCAACGGTGACCAGATACCTGCAGAAATTCAAGACTCAGTGCTGATTGTTTCCCTAGACAACAGATTCCTTAATACGACGGGCACACCCTATCAAACTGTGGATAATGTTTCTTACTACAACGTCGTGGTCGACGCAGGAGCTCAGTCAGCAACACAAAGCTTGTTTACAGTGCCCTTCACACCAAAGGTACTCACCACGCAAGACTTTACGATATTTGGCAATTCTGCTAACAAGACACAGATTACTACGCACGTCCGGATTCAAGGTAGACAATCCGGTCTAACTAAAGACCTAACAGTAAATCTTAACAAGACGACATAATGATACTCAGGTTTGAGTGAGGTATAGATGAAAGCATTTAGCGAAAGCGATATTCAAACAGCACGATCTTTTTTAACACAATTAGTTGATGTTATTCAAGAGGACATTTCTGGATCTTCTACTCGAAGAAAATACCAGGTCTTTGTGACGGGCGGCGTTGGCCCCGGGGTCACTTCCTCTCTTTTCCAGACTGTGTACGACCAGGATTTTACCCTACAGACATCAAACCCTGTTCTGGATATGACTGTAGGGCTTTTCTACTCCGGGTCTTCTGTGACAAGAATACAGACAGGACAGGAGTCAAGCACAGGAAAGCTTCTTTTCCCATCCACTTCAATGATGATGAGAGAAAAAGTCGACATCTACAAGCAGTTCGCTAAAGTTCTCTTAGGTGACGCAGATAAGGCGTTTTATGCTCCCTTTTCTGAAAAGTCCGTAGCAGATGCTGCAGACTCTACAAAGGCATATAACATTACAGGATACTCCGGAACTGAAGATCTAGGTTGCGCGGGTAATAAGCAGCGTATTGATGAAGCGCTCTTCGTACCCTTCAAGAGATTATTTCATCGTGACGGAATCAAGAAAGAGACTTTTGCTCTTAAGATGTACACGTCTGCCTCAAGAGCTCCAGGAGATGTTGGATTTTCCGAGGGAAGCCTCTTCGATCACAATGGAATGAATTTGTTCCTGACTTCCATATCGGGAAGCAAGATTTTCACAGATGCCAACTCAGGTGATGATTTCCAGACGACAGAGGCCGGAGGAACAGTTGGTAACCTTGTCAACTCTTCAAACACAGCAGAAAAAGTAGGAGTATTATTCTACGATAGAGGCATCGCGGTCCTTGACATGAGAAAAGTAATGTCAGGTACTCAGCACGTTTCAGGCGTGATCGATGCCATGAACTCAGCAACTATAACGGGATACGGCACAGGAAAGATGTATATCGGCGGTGTTGTAGGAACGCCTCAGGTCGGAGGCAACCGACGTGCGCAGTTTATTCCTGACTTTGTGACCAGCGCTTCAATTGATGATATTGTAGATCACATGGCTTCTACAAGATTCCAGTCAGGAACATTGACAGCAGCTACATTTCAAAACCGAACTAACATCAATTCCACGCTTTACTTCTGTCGTGCTAACGCTGATGAGTTTAATTACAGTGCCAACCCATCGTTCTTGGACGCTGATGGTAACCTAGTGGTTATTGACGCTAGCGCTCAACAGCAGGGCACTGAGAAATCCTTTACGTTTGTAACCAAGGTAGGTCTTCATGACGCAGAAGGAAATCTTCTTGCTGTGGCTAAGCTTAGCAGGCCGGTTGAGAAGAACAGCGAAAAAGATGTAACGTTTAGAGTGAGGCTCGACTTCTAAAACACGAGGTACCAATGTCAATCATAAAAGTTGGTCCTGGAAACTTTGGAAGAGTAACGATTCAGGCCTCGCCCATACGATCGTATGTCTCTGGTTCTGCAGGAATTACAGGTTCAGTATTCCTAGAATCTCGACGATCCCTTACGCTCAAACAGACTGAGCCGATACAGTCTTTAACTGCGTCTATCTTTGACGATGATTCTACGCGGCTAAACTTCAAGAATTATGCACAGACTTCTGCGGAAGCTGTAAAGAATGAACAGCCGTTTGTTGGAGCTGCAGAAAAATATCTTGAAGCTGTAAACGCAGCATCTCAATCACCCTTAAACAACATCAACGTAGATGTAATCAGGTTTGAGCCTTCGTTTGACTACACAAATGATACAGGAAGAAAGCTTGCTATTGTCAATAGCATGTATCCTGCCTACAGGGTCGCCTACCCAAGTTCTCAATTTACTTACACCAATTATCACTGTCTTAATTTTTTCACAAGCTCTAACGTCCCGTCTTCAGCGGCCCTAATCTACCCTAATTCATCATCAGTAAACAGGACTGACAGGATATCGGGAAGCTATGTTGTCGACGACGGATTTTGTTTTGAGTTTTACATCAAACCTCAAAACTACATGGGTTCCAAAGCTGAGTATCACGCCGGAACAATTTTACATTTAAGCTCAACCTACGCTGTGTCCCTAGTGTCAGGTTCTGGCCAAGATGGTAAAGGTAGAGCCGATACGTTCCGTATTCAATTGCAGCTTAGTCATAGTGCTGACCTTCCGCCTTCTGAAGCAGTAAAGGGTAACTACCCAAATGATCTTGTCTTTCAAAGTCAAGACAACTTTTTGAAGAAGAACAGTTGGCATCATATTGCGGTTAGGTGGTCTGCAAATCAAAACAATAGAACTGGATCTTTTTTAATTGATAATACGAACAGGGGCTACTTTGTTGTGCCATCTGCTTCAATTGCTCCTAAGCCTTTCACGGCGAGAGATAATCCAAATGCTTTGATTGTAGGTAATTTTTACCAGGGTTCCAACGCCGGCGCCAATCGACAGTCTTTGTTCTTTAGCGAGAGAGCATCTAGTAGAGACGGTCTTGATATCATGACGCCGGAAGATGATGTAGACAAGCCCTTGAGGCCCGGGCTTCATAACCCACTAAGTGCTGAACTTCATGAAATTAGAATTTTTGATAAGTACAGATTTGACAACGAGATTAAGAAGGGAAGCGAGCAAGGAATATCGAAAGATACGAGTGGGCTTATTTTTTATCTTCCCCCGTTCTTTACTAGAAAGTCACCTACTCGAAAACAAGTAGGTGAAATAGGCGGTATTCTCACTACTCCATTCCAGGGCATTAACGGCTCTACCACAGATCCTTTTAATATTTCTCTTTCATTTGGTGTAGGAGGCCACTATCTTAATCTTGAAAATTTCACTCAGGACTTTGCAAACAGAAGATTTCCAAGACTATTCGATCTAACCGCATCACAGATTAACAACACTACAACAGCACAGTCTGCTAATAGCTTCCTTTATCACACAGCTTCAGTTAGATATCACAATCTTTTCATGCCTCCATGTGATAATGGAAAGTTTATGCCTTATTTCCCGGCGATCGGTGAAATTGAAACAGGTTCGCTCCCGACGGGAAGGGTAAAGTCCGGATCTTTCTACTACAAGTACAGAGACGATCTTGATAACTTAAACCTTAGCATGATCAGCTTAAGAGACCTTCTGCCTTCGAGCTCTTACAAGAATTATTTTGGAGAGTTCATACCAAAAGACGGCGACGGTAACGATCAGGTCAGAAGAGACGAAAGCGGAAATATCATTGGTGATGTTATTGTGCACGTAGGAGCAGGATTTGAAGATACCCTAATGGGAGCAAGCCCAGAGAACATGGGATTAGATTCTGGAGAAGTACTGACAATATTCCAGAGGACACGAGACGACACTTCTAATGAAGTCGTCTTTTTTGATGTGAGCAACCTTTTTTACGGTACGCGAATAAAGCCGGGATCTGTGGAGATCATCGATGATTCTTTGACGGGATCCTTCGGTGATATTAAAATGACATTGAAAGATGATGGGTACGGAAACCTTTATCGTGCCGATGCCACTTCTCCCCATGCAACCTGGAATTCAGTCGGGAATGTTTTTTATAATGAGGGGATCGTAACTGTCAAATCTCCTAACATACCCCTCTTCGGAAAAGATGGATTTACTTTCAATCTTAGAGGAGAAAATGAAGTACATGTCTTTAAGACTGACGTTTTAGCACAAAAAGGCATGGTAAATTCTTCATCAAACCCCAACTATCAATTAGCTTCTGCTTCTTTAGATGCAAACGCCAAAGATTCTAAATTTGTAGCAATAACTCACGTTAATTTTCACGATGACAATCTTAACGTTATAATGAGATCAAAATTTGCTCAACCTGTAATAAAAAGAAACGGCGATAAAATTTTGTTCCGCTCCAAGTTAGATTTCTAATGCCCAGTACTTTAGGCCTTGATATCTCAACATCCTGCACTGGTGTGTGCTTTCTCGACGAAGCAGGAGACATCGTATCTCTTACGCACATCAAGTATCCAGGTAAGTTAAATCTTTGGGAGAAGGCAGACTTTACCCTTAGTGCGCTCAAGCAGATCGCCGAAGACGAAAAGGTTGAGCTTAGTAGCTTTTTCGTGGAAGAAAGCCTGCAGAAGTTTCGCCCAGGATTATCCTCAGCGAAAACTCTCACCACCCTATCGAAGTTTAACGGCATAGTCTGCTACTTGACAAGACAGGTTTTTGGACTGGATCCTGAACCCATCAATGTCAACACTGCAAGAAAAACAGTAGGTCTAAAAATACCTCGAGGTAGCAACTCAAAACAGATCGTTCATGAGTGGGTTTCTGCTGAGACAGATTTCGAATGGCCTACCAAGATACTAAGAGGTGGCCCGCGAAAAGGCCAGGAGGTCTTGATCGATGCTTGCTACGACATGGCTGATGCATACCTTATCGCTCGAGCAGGGCAGTCTCTTGTAAAACAGGAAGAGTGAAGCTTATAATCACTCGATGAGCTTATCTACAACTGAAGAAAAGATCTCCTTCATCAGGAGTGTTTTTGGTAAAACCCGTCTCATGAACGACGGTGTTAATGCACATGTTAAATGTCCTGCATGCGGAAGCGGAGATAAGAAGAAGTTTGTCATCCGTCTTGATAATGACCTTTGTCACTGCTTTGTCTGCGGCCTCAAGGCAAGAAACCTGGCTCCTATTCTTAAGAAATACTTTCCAAAGTTTCACCGCGAGTACTGCGAAAAGTTTCTAGGCACGGACCTCGCATCATCTCCGGACGATGTAGAAAAAGATCTTGAGGTTAGGCTTCCAGATGATTTCGCTCTGTTTGTAG
>MDTB01066494.1_pt1 | contig 31135 bp, 27 predicted proteins | sample 811161 | NCBI WGS metagenome assembly MDTB01 (sample SAMN05326650, study PRJNA326480) | marine metagenome | isolation source: seawater | place: Mediterranean Sea | collected 2009 | reverse complement strand
GTTTTGATCGATACAAGAAATGATTACGAAGTTAAACTAGGATCGTTTCAGGGTGCAGTTAATCCTGTTACATCAAATTTTACTGAATTTCCCAAATGGTGGAGTGAAAATGCTAATCAATTTAAAAACAAAAAAATAGCGATGTTCTGTACCGGCGGCATTCGCTGTGAGAAGGCGACGAGCTATTTGTTGAGTCAAGGAGTGAAGGATGTTTTTCATTTAAGAGGGGGCATTTTAAAGTATCTTGAACTTATCGAAGAAACTAAAAGTTTGTGGAAAGGTGATTGTTTTGTTTTCGATCAAAGAGTATCTGTAAAGCAAGGTCTCAACACAGGTAAACTACGGTTGTGCTTTGCTTGTCGTCGACCTATCTCGGATTTAGAAAGAAAACACAAACATTATGAAGAAGGAGTCAGTTGCAGTACATGTATTAATGAACATTCTGAAAAACGAAAACTCGGATTCAGAGAAAGGCAAAAACAGTTAAAGTTGTTTAAAAAAAAAAGCTAGAAATAAATGGTATCAAGAATTAATTTTTGCGATTAAGCAGATTATTTAAAGTAATTTTTGGTGTAGAACTGGAGTATGACTTGAATCATGGATAAAACTGTGGAGGGGCCGTTAAGTTCCTACTTAAAATTGTGTTCGTCTGGAAAGCTTGAAAAAGATTATAAACAAGTTTTTGTTTTAGATCATTTTCATGAACTATTTTTACAATGTCAGGAAATAGGTAGTTCAAAACGTAAGAATTTCTTTGGTAGAATCCTTTCCCGAGAAAAAGATTATTCGACCAATAGAAAGACTAGTTCTGGAATATATTTACATGGCTCAGTTGGAACCGGGAAGTCAATGTTGATGGATTTATTCTTTAATGAATTAAAGGTTACTTCTAAAAGAAGAATGCACTTTCATACTTTCATGCAAGAGGTACATCAGAAAATAGATGCAGCAAGGGGGAAACGTAGCTCAGATCCGATAAAGGACGTTGCGGAAGAAATAGCCAAACATTCAAGTTTGATTTGCCTAGATGAATTACAGATAGATGATATAACGGATGCCATGCTAGTAGGCCGATTGTTTATTAAATTGTTTGAGTTGGGCCTGATTGTAATTACTACTTCTAATCGTAGGCCCTTGGATTTGTATAAAGATGGATTGAATAGACATTTGTTTTTGCCATTTGTGTATTTAATCACTGAAAAACTTAATGTCATAGAAATACCGACAAAAAAAGATTATCGAAAAAATCGAATGATAGGACAAAAGAAATATTTTTTTCCAAATGACCAAACTAATCAGCTTGAATTTGATATCCTTTGGAGCTCCTTTACTGGTAACGAATTTGAACTTTTGGAAATAGCTGTAGGTACTAGAAAAGTGGTTATACCAGCGTATTCAAACGGAATAGCTAGAATAAATTTTTCGTTAATTTGCGGTACTGCATTAGGAAGTGCCGACTATTTAAGTTTAACTAAATATTTGCGTGTTCTATTTTTAGAGGGTGTCCCGGTATTATCTGAGGCAGGCTCTGACTCAGCAAAGCGATTTACGATGTTAATTGATACTATTTATGACGCCAAAATCCAACTGATATGTCTAGCTAGCGCAAAGCCAGAGCATTTGTATACCAAAGGTTCTGGTTCATTTGAGTTTGATAGGACAATTTCACGGTTACATGAAATGCTGAGCGAGGATTGGCCTAAAAAGTGAGAATAGCCCAAGCACAGGCTCCTACGCAAAACTTGTATTAGCGATAGCGTCGCCTTTTTCGGAAGCGATTTATTTTTCGATTTACTAGAATTTTTTTACCCTCTAGTGCGATAATTTTAAAAATTAATGAGCCAGAGACAAGGCAGCTTTCCAGTAATTCAATTTTTACCTTACTCCCAAGTTTGAAAATTAAAGTTTTTCTCCTCGTTGCAAGAGTTTGCATTTTTTCATCAAAAGATAAGTATTCATTGCTGATCGACGAGATTGGAACAAGGCCTTCAGCTCCTAATTGAGTAAGCCTAATAAAAAGCCCAGCTTTACTGACTCCACTTACATGGCCATCAAAATTTCTACCAATAAATTTTTCAAGGTATTTAGCAATATATCGATCCTTTGTTTCTCTTTCAGCACAAACGGATCGCCTCTCAGTCATGCTTAAATGGTTACTTGTTGTATAAAAATCAATTTGTGCTTTATGACTGATATTTTCTTCATCCCACTTATGAAACTTAACTAACTGTCTGTGAATGATAAGATCAGTATATCGTCTGATGGGTGAAGTAAAATGAACGTAATGAGTCAGATTCAGACCAAAATGGCCGTGTTTTTCGGGAGAGTAGATTGCCTGATTCATGGATCGTAGAATTGCTAAACTTATTAGTTCTCGGTCTGTTTTCGATGTAGCTCGACCTAAAAGGATATTCAGTGCTTTTGTTTCCGGTTTTTTCTCTAGATTTAATTTGATATTATTGGTTTTAGCTAATGTAGAAAGAAGAGTAAATTTCTCTTGTTTGGGGCTCTGATGAATCCGATAAACAATGGGAAGTTCGTTGTTTTCCAATGTCTCGGCAGCGCAACGGTTTGCTAAAATCATTAAATCTTCAATAATTTTATGTGACTCAAGTCTTTTTTTTATTCCTATTGAAGTTATCTCTCCAAAATCATTCACGGTAAGCTTCTGCTCGGGTAGTTCTAAATCTAACGGGTGTCTAGCATTTTTCTCAATTTCTAAGGCATAAAATGCATTCCAGAGAGGAGTAAGAATTTCTTTTATTTTTTTTGAACTGCAAGCGTCCCCTTCCGAAAATTTTTTTTGTGCATCTTCATAGCTTAGAGCCTCTATCGTTTTGATTAGAGACCGTGAGAACGAATGTTCAATTTTTTTTCCAGACTTGTCTATTCGAATTTTTAAAACGATGCATTGTCTTATACTGTTTTTTTTTAATGAACAAATGTTGGAGGAGATTTGAGACGGCAGCATTGGTACAACAGTATCTAGGAAATAAGTTGAATTCCCCCTATTATAGGCCTCTTTATCTAAGAAAGAGCCTTCTTTGATAAAGTACGAAACATCGGATATCGCTATCCATATAATAAACCCTTCAAAATTACGTTCTGCTGTATCGTTAGTAACAAACACTGCATCATCATGATCCTTTGCATCGCTGGGATCAATCGTAATGAATGGTAAATGTGTTAAATCAGTAACTGCACTGTTTTGTCGAGTGCGGGTTGGTTTGTTTATTGAATTAATTTCTTCTAACACCTCATTTGAAAAAGTGTTAGGAATCTGATGTTCTCGCATTGCTATTTGCGATAAACCGTCATTATTTTTCAGAAGTCCAAATTTTTTTGTTATTTTTGCCTGATCATGTCGCAAAAAATCCTTAGTATTTAAATGTTCGACCTGAACCATCTCACCATCCACAGCTCCTAGACTGTTGTCATCATCTATCAAATATACCATGTTATTTCTTTTGCTAACAGGAATAACCTTCCCAACATTTCCAGAGTTATGGAAAATGCCAAAGATCTTATTCGCATCAGGCTGCAGAAGCGCAAGAAAAATAGCCTCATAAAAAATATTATCAGGTTTGGTCAAATTTTTAGACATTAGTCGGGCAAGTATTTTATCTCCACGTGTTACCTTGGCATGGTTTTTAAGTCTTATTTTAAAGCTTTTATTGTCGTTCTTTGTAAAAGACGCTTGATCAAGTTTTACGTTATATTTCCCCTCAGAATCTTTTGCAGAAACTACAAGGAGTTTTATTGGTTGAGATCGATCGACCTCCGAATATTTACTAATTTCTGACACGCCATACCTTTTAGCAATCTTTTTTTAATTTGATCTAAAACAACCCACAGTCAGCAGGCTGTAATTACCATTATACAAATTTGTTACTTCTTTGAAGAACCTTTTTTCGGTCTCTTTTTATTTAATTTATTTGCTATTAAAACTAACGCTTCTTCTAAAGTTATAGTTTCAACCTTCATTGATTTCGATATGGTTGCATTTACTTTTTTCCATTTAACATAAGGACCATATTTCCCATCCATTAAATCCACACTTCCACCGTCAGGGTGATCTCCAAGAACCTTCAGTGCCGTTGACGTTCCATAACCACCTGGCTTTTGTTTTTTTTCAGCTAACAATTCTACAGCTCTATTCATTCCAATTGTTAAAACTTCTTCAGCGTCCTTAATTGTTGCATAAATTGACCCATGCTTAACATATGGCCCGTACCTACCAATTGCTGCCTCAACTGTAAGACCGTCTTCCGGGTGCTTTCCTAATATTCTAGGCAAAGACAGAATTTTAAGGGCTACTTCCAAATCAATCTCTTCCAGCTTCATTCCTTTAGGAATAGATACTCTTTTTGGTTTTCCTTCTTCAGAGGCCGAATTTTGTAATTCTAGATAGGGACCAAAGCGTCCAATTTTCAAAAGTATATTTTGGTTATTTGAGTCCACACCAATATTTCGTTCATTTTGGCTTTCATCATTCTCTTGACCAGAATTTGCTTTTAAAGGGCGCGTATACTTACATTCCGGATAATTTGAGCAACCTATAAAAGCGCTTCCAGCTCTCGAAGTTCGCATTGATAATTTACCATTGAGGCATTTTTTACAGATTCGTGGGTCAATGCCTTCTTCCGTCACAGGAAAAATATGTGGAGATAGAACGTCATTCAATTTCTCCAAAACGTCAGTTATTCTTAGTTCTGAAGTTTCAGAAATTGCTTTTGTAAACTCATTCCAAAAGTCGTTAAGAACGAGTTTCCAATTTTCTTCTCCTGCTGATACCCTATCTAATTTTTTTTCTAGATCTGCAGTATAGTCATATTCAAGATATTTATTAAAATAGCTCGTCAAAAAAATAGTAACAAGCCTACCTTTATCTTCTGGTAATAGCTTATTTTTATCTTTTTTTACGTATTCTCTATCCAGAAGTGTAACAACCGTCGAAGCGTAAGTTGAAGGCCGGCCGATTCCAAGTTCTTCCATCTTTTTTACCAGCGTTGCTTCGGTGTAACGTGACGGAGGTTGAGTAAAGTGTTGTTCCGGGGTTATTTTTTTTATTTTTAGTGAATTATGAGATTCAACTTTTGGAAGAGAAATTTCATTTTCTTCACCTTTATCACTATCCGTTCCTTCGTTGTAGACTTTAAGAAAGCCATCAAAAAGCATAACTTGCCCCGATGATCTCATGCCTACAGTTTTTTTATTATTCATAATTTCGATAGACGTCGCTTCAAAGGTTGCACTTTCCATTTGAGATGAAATGGTTCGTTTCCATATCAGGTTATAAAGGTTGGCTTGCTCTTTATCTGAGATCAGAGTTTTTTCAGGAATACTGAATATATCTGTTGGCCGTATGCACTCATGAGCCTCCTGAGCATTTTTAGCTTTATTTTTATATACTTTAGCTAGTTTTGGTAAATAGGTACTTCCAAAAATTTTTTTAATCGCTGCCCTATTCGAATTTACCGCATCTGGATCCATGTCAATACCGTCAGTTCGCATATACGTTATTAGACCTACTTCATACAATTTTTGAGCTGCGGACATAGTTTGCCTGACCCCAAACCCTAATTTTCTGCCAGCTTCCTGTTGGAGGGTAGAAGTCATGAAAGGTGGAAAGGGATGCCTTTTTTTTGGTTGAGACTGAATTGAGTGTATATAGATCTCACTTTTCTGCAGCTCTTTTACAATTGTGGAGGCATCAATTTCTGATTTAAGCGACATTTTTTCGAGCTTTTGACCTTTGAACATTGTTACTTTTGCTTCTAGCTGATCTTTTTTTTCAGTATCGACTAAAGTTTTAATTGACCAATATTCCTGACCACGAAAAGACTCAATTTCCATCTCACGTTCAACAATTAGGCGTAAAGATACTGATTGCACCCTGCCGGCGGATCTTGACCCCGGAAGTTTTCGCCATAAAACCGGCGACAGATTGAATCCGACCAAATAGTCAAGTGCTCGCCTTGCTAAATATGCCTCCACCAAAGGCATATTAATGGTGCGCGGTGTTTTCATGGCTTCAGTAATAGCTTTTTTTGTAATTGCATTAAAAACAACCCGTTCTACTGTTGTGGTCTTTTTAATTGCACGCCTTTTTTGAAGTGCCTCCAGTAAATGCCAGGAGATGGCTTCCCCTTCTCGGTCGGGGTCAGTTGCTAAGATCAATTTATTTTTTTTTGCCAAGGAATCAGCTATTGCTTTCAAATGCTTCTGACTTGAGCTGTCTACTTCCCACTGCATTTTGAAGTCACTGCTTGGATCCACTGAACCAGTTTTGGGCGGGAGATCCCTTACGTGGCCATAAGAAGCTAAAACTATATATTTAGATCCAAGGTATTGGTTAATTGTCTTCGCTTTAGCTGGCGACTCCACTACAACCACTGTCATCAAAGGTCCTCTTAAAAAAGTTTTTCGAAAATTTATTTTGTAAAAGTCATGAACATTGATGAAAGATTTGTCAACCGTAGTGTAACCCACAAAAGTAAATCACAGTATTTGGAAATTACTCTGATTAAAATTTATTGAGGTTTAAGTTTTGGAATTTGACAAGCTCCCTCCCACCGTTAACCCACCAATCATCAGCGTTGGCTGTCCCACGCCAACTGGAACCCATTGTCCTCCCTTTCCGCAGTTGCCGATTCCAGGATCAAGCTTCAAGTCATTTCCAACAGCTCTGATTTGCTTCATTGCTGTTGCACCATCTCCAATAAGTGTAACGCCTTTGATTGGTGAACCAAGTTTTCCATTTTTAACCTTGTATGCTTCTGTACATGAAAACACAAATTTTCCGTTCGTAATATCGACTTGGCCACCAGAAAACCCTACAGCATAGATGCCATCTGAAAGGTTATCTAGAATTGCTTTTGGCTCTTCGTCTCCTGGCATCATAAAAGTATTTGTCATACGTGGCATCGGGGGGTGAGAATAGCTTTGTCGTCTTCCATTCCCTGTCGAGACTGTTCCCATTAGCCTAGCGTTTTGTCTATCGTGCATGTAACTTGTTAATACACCATTTTCTATTAAAATATTTTTTCGGCTTGGTGTCCCCTCATCGTCCATTGTAATCGAACCTCTTCTTTGAGGAATTGTTCCGTCATCAACAATAGTTACATTTTCAGCCGCTACTTTGGTCCCAAGCAAACCAGAAAATGCGGAGGTATTTTTTCGGTTAAAATCGCCTTCTAGGCCATGCCCAACTGCTTCATGTAAAAGAACGCCGGGCCAACCAGGACCTAGCACAACATCCATTATCCCTGCGGGTGCCGGCTCAGCATTTAGATTTATGGCCGCAATTCTCAACGCTTCAGTTACATGCATCTTCCAAACTTTTGTTTGAAGAAGTTCGTCAATGGCATATCTACCCCCGCTGCCGGAGGATGCGCTTTCGCGTTTTCCATTTTGTTCTAAAATAAGCGAAATGCTAATTCTAACCATTGGTCTTGCATCTGTAAATAGATTGCCTTCAGGACGCAAAATTGTAATCTCTTGCATCGATTCCGCTAATCCTACAGATACTTGCTTTACTCTACTATCGATCGTTCTAGCATAACAATCTATCTCTCGTAGTAGCTCTACTTTATTATTAAAACTGTTACTTTCTGAAACCTGCTGTCGTTTGTAGAGAGATTTACTAGCTAACTCTGGTGGCGTTGACAGGACACTTTCTTCTTCTACCGCCAGTTTCACTACTTCTGCGGATTTTAGCAATTCTTTTTTGGCTATTGTAGAGGAGTGTGAATAACCAACACTTTCATCGCAAACGGCTCTTAAGCCAAAACCTTCTGAGAAATCATATGAAGCATTTTTCAGTCGCCTGTCATCGAAAGATAAACTTACACCAGTGACCCGTTCGAGAAAAAGTTCACCGTCAGTTGCTTTTGCCAACGTATTTTCTAAAACTCCAATAGTTTCTTCGATGTCAAGATAATCATCAAATGGTTGAAACGTTTTGTTCTTTTCTCTCATGGTTAGTAACTCCTAACTATTTTTATAAAAGTTTGTTTTTTCGGTGATCAATTATTGAAAAAAAGTAGTCTTGCAACATATATCAGAGATGGATATATCTTATCCTAATGTATTATGCCTGTTTTTATGTTTTTGACTTAAGCAGGTAAAGCTTTAAGACAGACAGTCAAGAAATAATTAGTCTGCTAAAATGGAATAAGTATAGATGAAAAGTTTGAGAATTATCGGTTATTTAAGTTTATTTATTTTTACGACAACTCAGACAGCTTTTGTTTGGGCAAACGATATAATCGGAGAATTACCAGTTATTGGAAAACCAGTCCCAAATGGAACTAGTTTCCAGCCTGCGGCTACAGATGTAGCACGTGACATTCAGTGGCTCGATAACATGTTGTTAATCTTTGTAATTGCTACTTCGGTATTCATTGTAGGTTTATTGTTAGTTGTTGCAGTAAGGTACAACAGGAGAGCGAATCCTGAGCCTGCTACTTTTACACACCACTCAACTATAGAAATTATTTGGACTGTTGTCCCGATTCTAATCTTAGTTGCAATAGGAACGTTTTCGCTTCCAATATTGTTCAATCAGCTCGAAATCCCTGAATCTGATGTAACCATCAAAGCTACAGGTAATCAGTGGTACTGGAGTTATGAATATCCTGAACATGAATTTGAATTTGACTCATTCATGTTGGCTAAAGAAGATTTGCAGAAATATGGTTACCAACAAGATGAATACCTACTGGCTACAGATTATCCTGTTGTTGTTCCAGTGAACAAAGTCGTTAGAATGCAAGTGGCAGGAGCAGACGTGATCCATGCATGGAAGATACCAGCATTTGGGGTGCATATGGATGCCGTTCCTGGCCGTCTTAATGAGACTTGGTTCAAGGCTGATAAAATAGGTGTATTTTTCGGTCAATGCTCTGAACTATGCGGAAAAAATCATGCTTATATGCCAATCGTTGTTAAAGTAGTAACTCAAGAGACCTATGATAAGTGGTTGGAAGGCGCAACTTTAGAGTTTGCTGGCACTCTAAAGTCAATTGTAGTTGCGGAAAAAAACTAGAAATTTTAAGTATCAAGAAAATTGATATAGCTCGGGTGGACTAATATTTTATGGAGATAAGTTTACACAAAGAGATAGCCGATGAAGCTAGTGCATCAGATTATTTTGAGCTTTTAAAACCTAAAGTAATGAGGTTAGTAGTTTTCACCGCCATTGTGGGACTATTAGCTGCCCCGATAACTGTGCACCCGGTAATAGCTTTTGCCAGTATTTTGTGTGTTGCTATCGGTGCGGGTGCTTCTGGTGCTTTGAATATGTGGTGGGATGCGGATATTGACGGAATAATGAAGCGTACAGCGAGTCGCCCGATACCATCGGGTCGTGTAGATGCGAAAACTGCATTAAGTATTGGCATAGCGCTTTCCTTTTTTTCAGTGATGATGTTGGCTGTTTTTGCAAATTATTTTGCTGCTTTCTTGCTCGCAAGTACAATTTTGTTTTATATATTAGTGTACTCAATGTGGCTCAAACGAAGAACCCCTCAAAATATAGTTATTGGAGGCGCCGCAGGAGCATTTCCGCCACTTATTGGTTGGTCAATAGCAACCGGTAATATCGGAGTTGAGAGCATTCTAATGTTCTTACTAATTTTTGTTTGGACACCACCTCATTTTTGGACATTAGCTATTTTTGTCAAAAATGACTATGATAATGCGAAAGTTCCAATGCTGACAGTAACGCATGGAATTCGAAAAACACGTTTTAATATACTAGTATACACTTTCATACTTGCCGCAGTTTCTTTATCGATTGCATTTACTAATATTGGTGGGCCATTTTATTTCGTAATTGCCCTGGCATTAAATGGCTATTTTATGGTTGGGTCTCTGAAAATTTTTTTACGACCTGATAACAACAAATTTAAAGATAATTTTAAAATTGAAAAGCATATTTTTTTATTTTCAATATTTTACCTTTTCACCCATTTTACAGCCATTTTATTTGAAGCAATTCTTAGGTTGTTTGACTTGTCAGTTTACGGCTGGCCAATATTGATTTAGGAGAGATTGATGAAACCTGATTCTCATGAGATTTATAAGCGTAGGGGAGCGAACAACATCTGGTTAGGATTGATTATGGCTGGGCTTGTAATTATAATATTTTTTGTGACGGTTGTTAAACTTATGAATGGAAGTTCCATGCAAGCGTATGATCATACGCTCAGGCCTGAATTAATAAAAACTGATGAAAATGAGTAAAAAAAGTAGAACTCTACTGTCTTTGTTGTCCGTAGTCGTAGCCATGACTTTGGCATCCTTTCTTTCTGTGCCCTTTTACAATTGGTTTTGCAGCGTCACGGGATACGGAGGAACCCCTGCCATTGCCTCAGTTGCGAAGGATAGGGTATTAAATAAAGAGATCAAAATCCGATTTGATGCTTCCAAAGAAGGGAAGTTGAGATGGGAATTCAAACCAAAACAGAGAGAGATGAGCATTAAAATTGGTGAAACTGGTCTGGCATTTTATGAGGCATATAACCCAACTGATGTTCCTATTGCTGGTCAAGCAAGTTATAATGTCGTTCCGTTTTCAGCGGGTAGCTATTTTACAAAAATTGAGTGTTTTTGTTTTGTTGAACAAATTTTGCAGCCTGGGGAAAGAGTCCAGATGCCGGTATCTTTTTACGTTGATCCCGAGATAATTGATGATAAAGAAGCAAAATTTGTAACTTCGATAACGTTGTCCTATACGTTTTATGAAATTGAAGCGAAAAGTTCGGATCAAGCATTGAATTCATGGGCCGGGTCTTATAAAGGTAGGTAAAAGTTAAGTGCGAGGGTAAAATGGCAAACAAAAAAAATCATGATTATCACATTTTACAGCCCAGCATTTGGCCTGTTCTTTCTGCTATAAGTGCGTTTACTTTATTATTCGGTACAGTTCTTTTCTTTCATGAATATGGACCGGCTATAATGATAATTGGGTTCATCGCAATATTATATTGTATGTATGGGTGGTGGTCTGAAGTTATTTTAGAGAGCAAGGTTGGTGATCATACTCCAGTTGTACAGATCGGACTCAGATATGCTGTCATAATGTTTATAACTTCTGAAGTAATGTTTTTTGCAGCATGGTTTTGGATGTTTTTCAAACATGCACTTTATCCAATGGAGGCATCAGGTGGAGTTTGGCCTCCAGAGGGAATACAGACGTTCGATCCCTGGCACTTACCGCTAATCAATACGTTAATTCTTCTCTGTTCTGGTGCTGCTTGTACCTGGGCTCATCATGCTCTCGTTCATGAAAATGACAGGAAAGGATTAATAAATGGGCTGATATTATCTATTGCACTGGGAGCTTTGTTCACTGTTTTTCAAGTGTATGAGTATGGGCATGCGTCCTTTGGTTTTTCGGGAAATATTTATGGGGCAACTTTCTTTATGGCGACTGGATTTCATGGAGCTCACGTGCTGATAGGAACTATTTTTTTGGCGGTTTGTCTACTTAGGGCTTTAAAAGGTCAATTTTCTCAAGAAAAACATATAGGTTTTGAAGCTGCAGCATGGTATTGGCATTTTGTGGACGTAGTGTGGCTTTTCCTGTTCGCTGCGGTTTACATTTGGGGTGGCTAGTTAGATCGACTAGCGCAATTTTATATTTGTTACTTAGGAAGACGTTTGGCGTATCGAATGATTTTTCCAGTCTTACTTGGGCTTTCAGGGTTAGCACTGCTATTATATTTAGGATTTTGGCAGATTAAAAGGCTTGAATGGAAGGAAAATATAATTGAGGAAATTGAAATAAAACTTCAAAATCCCGTAGTATCAGTTCCAGAGACTTTTTCTGAGGATAAATCTCAATATTTGCCCGTAGCTGCCTCTGGTATTTTTGATAGTCGAGAACTCCATGTTTTAACATCAATCAAAAGACTGGGTCCTGGTTTTAGAATTATTTCGAGATTCATTTCTGAAGATGGCAGATCTTTTTTAGTCGACAGGGGTTTTATTCCCGAAGAAGAGAAGACCAATTCGCGTCCGGCAGGGTTCGTTAATATTGAAGGCAATCTTTTTTGGCCAAATGAAACAGATTTTTTTACTCCTGACGCAAACAAGAACAGCAATATTTGGTTTGCAAGGGATATTGAATTAATGTCCAAAGAGCTTGAAACTGATCCCGTTATGATTGTTCTTCGTGCATCAGATTTAGAGAGCCAACCAAAGCCGCAACCTGTAACTGTAGAGATTACAAATAATCATTTGGAGTATGCTATAACTTGGTTTTCATTGGCCGTCATTTGGTTAATTATGACGACATATTTGATTTTCAAAATAAAGAATAGATCAATTTGAGGTAAAAAGTTTTAATGCAATATATATCCACAAGAGGGCAAGCGCCTGTTTTGAATTTTGAAGAGACTCTTATTACTGGGCTTGCATCAGACGGTGGCTTGTACGTACCAGAAACCTGGCCTAAATTTTCTAATGAGGAGTGTTTGCAGCTTAAAGGTTTGCCCTATGAGGAGGTTGCATTTAGAGTAATGCGCCCATTTATTGGAGATGCATTTACTGAGGGTCAGTTTAGAGAAATTATTAGAAAAGCTTACAGCAGTTTTTCTCATTCTGCGAAATGTCCTTTGGTTCAAATATCTGATCGGGAATTTTTACTCGAGCTTTTTCATGGCCCTACATTGGCATTTAAGGATGTAGCCATGCAATTAATCGCAAAAATGTTTGAAGTTATTTTAAAAAGACGTGGTTCAAGAGCGACCATTGTTGGGGCTACATCTGGTGATACTGGGTCCGCAGCCATGGAGGCTTTTAGAGGTCTTAGCTCTGTCGATTTATTTATTTTGTTTCCGAACGGTAAAATTTCTGATGTTCAGAGAAGGCAAATGACTACGGTAAAAGAGAAAAATGTGAATGCATTAACTATAGATGGAGATTTCGACGATTGCCAGGCCTTCGTTAAAGAAATGTTTGCAGACGAAAAGTTTAGAACTGAAGTTAAACTGTCGGGCATAAACTCTATAAATTGGGCAAGAATTTTAGCTCAAGTTGTGTATTTTGTAACTTCTTCTTTGGCTGTGGGGTCTTTGGCGCATAAAGTAGATTTTGTAGTTCCCACTGGAAATTTTGGCGATATTTTTGCGGGTTATGTTGCTAAAAAAATGGGCTTTCCGATTGGTAAGCTTTGCATAGCCACTAATCAAAACAACATTTTAGATAGAGTAATCAGGACGGGTCTTTATGAGAAAACGCTATTGCATAGTACTATAAGTCCGTCAATGGATATTCAGGTTTCATCCAATTTCGAGAGACTACTGTTTGACCTGTACAAGAGAGACAGTGCGTCCATAATTGATTTGATGGAAAGATTAAAAAATTGCGGAAAATTTGTTTTAAATGAAAAAGAATTAAAAAAATTAAGATCATTTTTCGTGAGTGGCGCAGTTAACGAAGAAGATACTCTGAAATCAATTCGTGGAGCTTTGTACAGTTCGGGACAATTAGTCTGCCCTCATACTGCAGTTGGTTTGGCTGCAATTGATAAAAAGGAAATTGAAGGCACTCATCCTATAATTTACCTCGCTACTGCGCACCCAGCAAAATTTAAAGATGCTGTACTCAAAGCAACAAAACGTGAGGCGAAGTTACCTAAACATATGGCTAGTTTATTTTTAGAACCAGAACGTGTATTAAAACTAGAAAACAATTACTTGCAGTTGCGAGGCAGCATTTTAGAAAGGGTTTTAAGGTGACGGTAAAATTTAGTAGGTTGAAAAATTCTTTCGGTGTTGCCACCGAATATATTCCTGGAGTTGAAAGCGCTGCAATAGGAGTTTGGATAAATCTTGGTGGTCGTCATGAGAGAAAAGGTGAGAACGGATTGGCGCATTTTTTAGAGCATATGGCGTTTAAAGGAACTCAAAAAAGGAATGCCCAGCAAATAGCAGAAGCTATTGAAAGTGTTGGCGGGTATATGAATGCATATACCAGTAAAGAGATCACTAATTATTATGTTCGGATACTTCCAAACGATATTCCGCTTGCTTTAGATGTTCTCTCAGATATTATTATTAACTCAGTGTACTCTGCTAAAGATATAAATCTTGAACGAAACGTAATTCTTCAAGAAATAGCTCAAACAAATGATACGCCAGATGAAATTATTTTTGATTGGTTGCAAGAAGTTTCTTACCCAGATCAGTCGGTTGGGAGGTCTATTTTAGGATCTAGAAAGTTAATAGAAGGGTATGGGCAAAAAGATATCATAGAATTTACCAGTAGGCACTATACGCCAGACAGAATGATTCTTTGTGCTTCGGGAAAGGTTGATCACGAAAAGATACTACATCTTGCGGAAAAGAAATTCGGTCGGTTAATTAAAAAAAAGCGTCCGGAGAAAGATGATTGCATTTTTGTGGGGGGTACATTTCAAAAAAGGAAAGAATTGGAACAGGCGCACCTCGCATTTGGAATGGAGGCTCCAAGCGCAATGGACAGCGATATTTACGTTAGTCAGATCTTCTCAATAATATTGGGTGGTGGGATGTCATCAAGGCTATTTCAGGAAGTAAGGGAAAAACGTGGATTGTGCTATTCTATTTTCTCAACAATAGACTCTATTTCAGATTCTGGAATGTTCACGATCTACGCTGCTACTAGCGAAGACAAAATTCTTCAACTATCTGATGTTATTGTAGATGAATTGAAACGATGTGCAGAAAAAGTAACTAGTGAAGAGCTTAACAGAGCGAGAGCTCAAATAAAAGCGGGCATGCTGATGGGTTTAGAGAGCACAATCAATAGAGCGGAGAGATTAGCTCGAACTATAACTTTATGGAACAGAGTCGTCCCTATTTCAGAAACTGTTGAAAAGATAGATAATGTAAACTTGAACCAATTAAAAGATTTTGGAGAAAATCTTTGTAATAAAAAAGAATCGTCGCTCGTGTTTTACGGGCCAATGTCGAGCTGCCTAGATCTCGCTAATATAACGAAAAACCTTGCCAATTGAGATTAAGTTGTTTTTTAGTTCAAAGCCAGTATTAATTCAGACTAAGAGGTTAAATATTCGGTTGCCTTGCAGGAAGGATTTTGAGGATTGGGTGATAATTAGGCGAAATAGCGAAGAATTTTTGATTCCGTGGGAACCTGAGATAACAAGAAATTTCTATTCTTTACGTAATTTTCGGGCACGTGTAAAGTGGGCTAAAGCAAGCTTTCGCGATAAAAAAGCTGTTTCTTTTTTTATCTTTACTAAGTTTGACGATGTGCTAGTTGGATCAATCACTCTTGATAATATACGTAAGGGTTCGTCTCAGTCTGCTTCAATAGGATATTGGATAGGGTATAATTTTGCTAGAAACGGGTTTATGACAGAAGCACTACTAGCAATAATTTCTTATGGCTTCAGGAAGTTAGAGTTAAGTCGGTTGGAAGCTGCCACTTTGCCGGAGAATACGCCGTCAAGAAGACTGTTAGAAAGAACAGGTTTCAAATATGAAGGTATAGCTCAAAGTTATATACAGATTAATGGTCGGTGGCGAAATCATGTTATGTATTCTATGCTTAGGGATGACCGACGAGGGCGAATAGAAAATATGGGGTCCAAAAATGAAGGATAACGAAGTTAGCGACGAGTTGAGAAAGAAAGTTTCACTAGTTTGTGGTTTTGATATTACTGAAAGTATTTCTTCGAATTATTTAAGTGAGCCAAGGGGTCGATTTCACAATTACGCCCTTTTTGTAATTCGGCCACGAAGCACTGATGAAGTCTCGAAGGTTGTTGAGCTTATGAATTTAGAAAAAGTTGGAATAGTGCCATTCTCAGGCGGCACAGGCCTTGTTGCAGGTCAGATAGCTGCTCAAAATAAAAAGTGTGTACTGATTTCACTAGACAAAATGTCAAAGGTAAGAAGTTATTCGAGAGAAGACGAATCTATCACAGTTGAAGCCGGGATGATTTTAGCAAATCTAAAAGAGTTCGTTTCTATCAGGAACTTAGTTTTCCCATTGTCTTTGGCGTCAGAGGGTTCTTGTCAGATTGGAGGAAACCTGGCAACTAATGCAGGTGGTGTAAATGTAGTTAGATACGGAAACGTTAGGGATTTCTGTCTTGGTTTAGAAGTAGTTTTGGCAGACGGTTCAATTTTTAATGGTTTGAAGTCCTTGCACAAAGACAACACAGGTTATGATTTAAGGCATTTAATGATCGGATCGGAGGGAACCTTGGGAATAATAACTGCAGCGACACTAAAGTTGTTTCCAAAGCCTCAGGAAAGTTTTGCGGCATTGATTGCTGTTGATACGCCCAAGATAGCTGTAGAGTCTTTTAAGCATATTAAGGAAACCTTTGGTTCTTTCTTGCAGGCCTATGAATTAATCAGCAGCAGGAGTTTTGATTATCTGAATCGTGCAGAATTACAGTTTTCTTCTCCATTTAAAGCGAAGCATGAATGGTATATCTTAATTGAAATCGCTGGTAACAAAAATTTTAACCTTAAAGAAATCTTTGAAAAATCCTTAAATAGTTTACTGGAAAAGGACTTAATGTCTGATGCAGTCATAGCCCAAAATGAGAGACAGGCAGAAGAATTTTGGAAAATGCGTGAACAAATTCCTGAGGCAAATAGGCGCATAGGCGCTATTTCATCTCATGATATTTCTCTTCCAATAAGTAATATTTCTCGGTTTTTGAAAAAAACAGGAGTCTTACTTAACAAACTTTCTTCAGATATTGAAATAAACTGTTTTGGACATCTTGGCGACGGTAATTTACATTATAATATTTTTCCGCCTGTTGGAAAAAGTCGTGAAGATTACGAGCAATTGAGAGGTTCAATAAAAAAGTTGATTCACGACACTGTGTATGACTTGGGGGGATCATTTAGCGCTGAACACGGTATAGGTCGTTTAAGAGTCGACGATTTCAATGAATATAGTGATTTAACAAAAATAAAAATGATGGTTGATATTAAAAATGCACTAGATCCAGTAAACATTCTGAACCCAGGAAGTATCTTAAACGATGAGACATTAAGAAAAGAGAAAAGAAGTAAAAAAATTTTAAAAATGCAGTAGATTAATTTACAGACTTTGATATTTAGTTTATTAAGTAGCTGGCAAATCAGTCTTCGAAAACCTTCTTCTGTGGTCGCAGAGCAATGGAAACAGTATTTTTTTGAGAGCTCTTTTTAGGTAGAAGAATTATGATCAGAATCTACCCCGAGCAACATTACGATTATATTGAGGCAGAGTACCTTTTGGATTTGGCTTTTGGGCAGGCCAGGTTGGGTTTAGGTTCGTATAGATTCCGAGATGGTCTAGAGCCAATAAGGGAATTGTCTTTAATTGCCAAAGATGAATTTATGATAATCGTTGGAGTTATTCGCTTTTGGCCAGTAACAATTGGAAAGTCTTGTGCCAGAGCACTTCTTCTAGGGCCACTTGGCGTTCACCCAACTCGTCAGGGCGAGGGTATAGGAAGCGTTTTAATCAGAGAGTCTTTGCATTACGCAAAGCGCGCAGGTTGGACTAGGGTTATTTTGATTGGTGACAAGAGTTACTACAGTCGCTTTGGGTTTAATAGCTCTTCTGTAGAAAAGATTATTTTTGGTTATTCTGATAACTCTGAAAGGTTATTAGGTTTGGAGTTGGAGACCGGTGCATTTTCTAATGTGCATGGAGTTATTAATCGTTGGGCAGACTGATCTTACAAGTAATTTACGTTGTTGGATTTGAGGTATTTGGTAAGCCTATCTCGAAGTGAAATCTCACCGTTCGATCTAGCCAGCATAATAATGCTGTAAACTTCTGAAAGCGATGCGGATCTTATCAAATTTTTAATGGAACCAATTGATGCTGGGCGCATCGATAGCGCTCTTAATCCAATGGCTGAAAGCGCTAAAGCCTCTAAAGGTTTTCCTGCATCTTCCCCGCAAAAGCTAATAGGAGTATCAAAGGAGTTACATTTTTTGATAATGTTTTCTATGAATTCGAGATAGCCGAGGTCAAGGCTATCATATCGTTTTCTCACTTGCTCGTTTTCTCTGTCAGCAGCAAAATAGAATTGTTTTAAATCATTACCTCCAATGCAAACAAAATCTGTTAATTCAAAAAAACGAGTCGGAGCAAATGCGAGACTAGGTATTTCCAACATGGCGCCAATTTCCAATTTTTTTGGAATATTGTGCCGCATATTTTTTTCATTTTCCAACTCAAGCAGAACTAAGTCACGTGCGCATTCAAATTCGCAGAGTGTTGCGATAAAAGGAAACATTATTTTTAGTGAACGCCCTTTTGCTCCGCGAATTAAAGCTTGCAATTGAACTTTTAAGATACTTTTTCTATCTAATCCAAGCCTAATAGCGCGCCAGCCTAAGGCTGGATTAGGTTCTTTTTGTCTTTTTATAAATGGTAACACTTTATCGGATCCAATGTCCACGGTTCTAAAAATTACAGGCTTTCCACCAGCTGAATCAAGAACTTGGGCATACAGGTCAGCCTGTTCCATTCTTTTTGGTAATTTTGTACGAGTTAAAAACTGAAGCTCTGTTCGAAACAAACCAACTCCGTCGGCACCACAGTTTTTTAGAGAAGGCAAATCAGCCATAAGGCCCGCATTCATGAACAATTCCACTGTTTCTTTATCTTTTGAAATCGCTGGTAAGTTTCGGATAACACTGAACGCTTGTGTTGCAATTTTTTTGTTTGCTAATATTTTTTTGTAAGTATCTAAAACATTTTTTTGAGGGCGTAGGTGTACAATTCCTTGATTTCCGTCAATTATGATGGGATCGCCAGCCACAGCCTCTATGGTTACCCTTTTAGCTTGGACAACCATTGGAATTGAAAGAGACCTTGCTACAATAGTTGCATGAGAGCCAACAGATCCCTCTTCGAGAACTATGCCTGAAATATTTTTGCCATAATCAAGTAGTTCACCTGGGCCAATATTTCGCGCAACCAGAATGGAATTTTTTTTTCGTTTTGTGCTTGGGACATCCTCAGTTTGTGTTAGAATTCGTATCAATCTGTTTGAAAGGTCATCGAGATCGTGCAAGCGCTCCTTTATATATGGATCAGCTACTCTAGACATTTTAGTTCTAGTATCTGACTGTTCTTTCTCAACAGCAACTGCCGCAGCTAAGCCACTATCGATAGCCGACTCCATGCGTTTTCTCCAGCCCTTATCTTTAGCAAACATTTGATATGCCTCAAAAATATCTATATACTCTCCACTTACACTAGAAAAGTTTTTGTCAATAATTCCTTTCAACTCACTTTGCATCTTCTTAAAAGCCTCTGAGAGTTTGGCTTTCTCAACTTTTGGATTATCTGCGATCGGATTTTCAATAACAATATTTGGCTCATGAAGAATAGTTTTTCCTATGGCTATACCCTCTTGACCGCTTATCGACTTACAAAAGAAGGGTAGCTTGTGCTCCGACGGTAAAGGGAGTTCTCCAAGAACTTTAAACGCTCCAAGCTCAGTCATTTCTGCAAGAACCATTGCTATAATTTCAAGACCATAGATTTCATCTTTTGAATATTTTCGGGCTGAGATATTTTGAACTATTAATACACCTAAAGTTTCTCCAAGTCGCTGAATAGCTACTCCTAAAAAACTTGTGTAATTTTCTTCTCCTGTCTCCGGAATATATCTGAAGCCTTTGGTTTGCTGAGCATTTGACGTATTTATCGGTTCTGCAGTTTGTGCAATTTTTCCAACTAGGCCTTGACCAACACGCAGCTTCGCTAAATGAACTGAATCAGCTTTTAAACCCTCACTTGCACATAGTTCAAGAGTGAGTTCATCTCGCTTCAAGTATATGGAACATACTTCAGCTTTCATTGAAGACGCTATTAGGCGTACAATCCGGTCTAAACGCTCTTGTCCGTCTCCCTCATCCGCAAGCGTATCTCTAAGACGTTTTAACAATACCCTTGAGTTAACTCCTTTTGTTTTGTTGGGCATTATTAATTACACTTTTTCTAATTCAAATTCATGGTGTAATGTTTGAACTGCAAGCTCAAGATATTTTCTATTGATTAAAACTGAGACCTTTATTTCAGAGGTTGAAATTACAAGAATGTTGATACTCTCTGAAGCTAGAGCATTAAACATTTTTTGAGCTACACCAGCATGTGATCTCATTCCAATGCCAACAATCGACAGTTTTGCTATTTCATCGTCTACCAATAACGTTTTAAATGTCAGATCTTTATTTCTCTTTGATTTCTCAAGTGCTCCTTTTGCCTTCAAAACCTGGTCAGTTGGGCATGAAAATGTCATATCAGTTAGTCCATTTTCGGAAATATTCTGAACAATCATATCAACGTTTATGCCCGCTTCAGTTAAGGGTCCGAAAATTGTGGCAGCTATTCCCGGTTTGTCCATTATCCCAGTCAACGTTAATTTTGCTTCTTCTCTAGAAAAAGCGACACCTGTAATTACTTTATTTTCCATAATTTCTTCCTCATCGCAGACTAAAGTTCCACATTTGTTTGAAAAGCTGCTAAGCACCTGGAGACGTACTTTATACTTCATTGCCAAGCTTACTGAGCGTGTGTTTAGTACTCGAGCTCCAAGCGATGAAAGCTCAAGCATCTCTTCGTACGATATGCGGTCAAGTTTTCTAGCTTTATTGCTCACCCGCGGATCGGTTGTGTATATTCCCTCTACATCAGTGTAGATATCACATCTTTTTGCATCAAAAGCGTGTGCGAAGGCAACAGCTGTTGTATCTGACCCGCCTCGCCCTAAAGTAGTAATTCTGTTATCAGAGCTAACTCCTTGAAATCCCGATACGACGGCAACTTGCATACCCTCCGCAAATTTTTTTTTAATATTTTCGACATTTATTTTTAAAATACTTGCACTAGAGTGCTCCTGGGTTGTTTCGACGGGAACCTGCCACCCCTGCCAACTTCGAGCGGGTATTCCAATTTTCTGAAGCTGTAATGCCACTAATCCAGCAGAAATATTTTCACCTGAAGAAACTACTGAAGAATACTCTCTGGCATCGCAAAGAGGTGTGATTGTCTCGACCCAATTGACTAACTGATTGGTTGTACCAGACATTGCAGAGACCACAACCACCACGAGGTATTGATTTGTAATTTCGGCTTTAATCTTTTCGGCTACAGCTTCTATCCGTTCCAAGTCGGCAACAGAAGTTCCACCAAATTTCATAACGAGTAAGGGTTTATATTCTATATTCATTTTCCGTGATATTCTTCTTTTTAGTCGAAATTTCTTAATTTGACTTGCGGTCGTTCCATGGGAGTGGAGCAATCATTATCCCTTCGTCGGTAAGAGATTTTGCCTCTTCAAATGTAGCCTTACCATGAATCGTCCTCTCTGGTGATGTTCCATCATTTATGGCTCGCGCCTCTTTTGCAAAGTTTGAACCAACGTTTTCTGAAATTTTTTCAAATTTCTTTTTCAACTCAGTCAAGGCAATTTCGGCGGGAGTTTTCTCTTGGCTAAGCGGTTTAAGCTTTTCTTTCTTTTTATTTGCAGACGTAACGTTTGGTGACATTATTGCTTTTTCTATTTGGGAGTCGCCACAAATTGAGCAAGATAGATGCTTTTTCTTTTTGAGGGTCTCAAATGCATCAGCATTTGCGAACCAGCTGTCAAAGTTGTGCTTGTTAGAGCATTGTAACGTGTAGCAAATCATTAAAATCTTCTCATAAATTTTAAGCAGTATTAGTCTATAAAGTTTTACTATTCAAATAGATTTCGAGTTATTGTTTAATTCTTCTGTCTCGCTTTGCTGCCATAGGTTGAAATGCAATCTCAATATGAGTATCGCAATATGGTTTCCCTGGCTCTGCCGTATGCCCACAAAACCAAAATTTATCAGTTGCGGGATCACCGATTGGCCATTTACAAGTTCTTTCGGTTAGTTCCATCAGAGATAGTTTTTTTGATCTTTTTTCAATAGAGTGAACATTTTTTAGTGTCTCTTCACTTACCTCTAATGTTGACGGTTGAGGCGGTAGAGGCTGATTTGCACTGAAAACAATTGACTTATTTTGTCGCATAAGTGGTGCAGCGTCTCTGATGCCACTAGTGTTATCTGAGCTGGTTTGGTTATCATAATCATTTTTGATATTTTGCTTTGCTGCTATTATTTTTCTTGTTGTCGAGTCTTTCTCTCTAGATTGTCGATTTGCCCTGACCCTACCTTCTTTTGAACCTTCCTTTTTTATCTTTTCGATATTTCCGGAGGCTCTGTTTGAAAGCCCTAAACGATGAACCTTACCTATTACCGCATTTCGCGTTACACCACCCAACTCTTTAGCAATTAGACTTGCACTTTTCCCCTCAGTCCACATCGAGGTTAAAATTTCCACCCGTTCAGCAGTCCATGCCATCTTAGTTCTCCTGTTTCTTTAAAAAGCCCTTCACAAATACATATAAGTATAATAACAGCAAATTGCGAAGTGTCTATCAAACTATAAGAGATTGGGTATACAAGAATTTGCCCGGTATACAAGACAATTAAAATAAAATACATAGATTTTCAAAAAGGAAAAAGCCATTGGAACGAACTAGCGATAAACCATTCAACCGAGTTAATTGGATTGGAATCATTACCTTAATTGGTCGCGAGAGGAAGCGTTTTACGACAGTTTGGTCTCAGACACTGCTGGCTCCTATTATTACTTCCGGATTATTTATTTTTATTTTTTCAGTAGTGCTATCTCAGCGTGTCGAGACTATTGGGGTAAGTGACTATACTGTTTTTATAGCGCCTGGAATTGTTATGATGATGGTAATGCAAAACTCTTTTGCAAATACTGTTTCGTCTCTTTTAATATCTAAAATACAGGGAAATATTGTAGATACTTTGATGCCGCCCTTAAATGCTCTTGAAATCGTTACAGGATTAATGATGGGTGGCGTTCTCAGGGGCTTATTGGTATCATTAGCAATTATCGCAGCGATTTTCCCATACGTGGGACTACTACCGGAAAAATTTATATTTTTCGGATTGTTTATATTGTTGGGTGGTATTCAGTTGTCACTGATAGGAATTTTAGCTGGAATAATCAGCACTAAGTTTGATCATATGGCTGCAATTACAAATTTTGTTATAACGCCATTAAGTTTTCTTTCGGGAACATTTTATTCAATTGAAATATTACCAAAGACATTTGAGGTTGTTAGTAGTTATAATCCGATTTTTCTCTTGATCGATGGTGCAAGGTATGGAGCATTGGGCGCAAGTTATAATCATCCTTTGTTTAATGTTTCTTTATCGTTACTTTTTTCAATGATCTTGTTTATAATTTGTTGGCGCTTTTTTTCGGTTGGCTACAAGTTAAAATCGTGATTTACTTAATCAATTATTATAGTTTTGAGTGTTAGCGAGCAATCTAGATTCGCCGATAGCATTCCTTTGGAGGAACTTACTTGCCTAGTGATTTGTTACAGACATACAATAGAAATCCAGTATCATTTTTTAGAGGAAAAGGCTCCTATTTATTTACTGAGTCGGGAGACTCATATTTAGATTTAGGTTCAGGTATTGCGGTCAATTCGTTGGGTCACTCTCATCCAAAATTAATAAAAGCTTTAAATGTACAATCCAAACTATTATGGCATACATCAAACCTTTATCAAATAGCGGCTCAAGATCGTTTAGCCTCAATTCTAGTTAAAAATAGTTTTGCTGAAAAGGTTTTTTTTACAAACTCGGGTTCAGAAAGTGTCGAGTGCGCAATAAAAATGGCCAGGAAGTTTGGTCATTCACAAAACTCAAATAAAAATAGAATTATTACTTTTGAGGGTTCTTTCCATGGAAGAACTTTTGGGTCAATTTCTGCTTCAGCATCAGAGAAGCTTATAAACGGGTTCGGGCCCGTTCTTGATGGCTTTGATTTAGCTAATTTTGGAGATTTTAATTCAGTAGAAAGACTGATCAGTGACAAAACATGCGCAATTCTTGTAGAGCCTATTCAAGGAGAGGGTGGTATCCGAACTGCGGAGCATGGATTCCTGGAAAATCTAAGAAAGATATGCGATAAAAATGATTTACTCCTAATTTTTGATGAGGTGCAAAGCGGAATTGGCCGAACTGGAAAATTATTTGCTTTTGAGCATTCGGGAGTAATTCCGGATATTGTTGCAGTTGCTAAAGGTATTGGAGGAGGCTTTCCTTTGGGTTGTTGTCTATCAACTGATAAAGCGGCAGCAGCAATGAGTATTGGATCTCACGGCTCAACTTTTGGTGGTAATCCGTTAGCGTGTTCAGTTGGGATAGCAGTTCTTGACGAGATTTTTTCTGAAAACTTCCTTGACAATGTTGTCACTACGGCAGCCTTTTTTAGAGGTGAACTTCAGAGATTGGTAGATGCCTATCCGAGTACCTACGATTCTGTTAGAGGCGTGGGCCTGATGCTCGGGATAAAGTGCACCGCAAAAAATGATTTGATTGTTAAGTTAGCGTTTCAAGAAAAATTAATTCTTGTTCCAGGAGGTGAAAATACCGTAAGAATTCTTCCTGCCCTCAATATTCCAATTTCTGTTGTAAAAAAAGGGCTTGAGAGTTTGCAACGTATTGCTCAGAGGTTGGAGGCAATGTAATGAGGTGTTTTCTAGACTTACATTTGATAGATAGATTCGAATTGAGAGCAATATTAGATGACGCTGCAGAAATAAAAGCTCTGCGAGCTGATTTTAGTAGTGGTCAGGCAGATATCCAAAAAACACTAAAAGGAAAGATCGTGGGGTTACTTTTTGAAAAGCCGTCTACTAGGACCCGTGTTTCTTTTGAGGTCGGAATACACCAATTGGGTGGGCAGGCATTAGTGTTGAACGGTTCGGAAATGCACCTTGGTAGTGGAGAAACTGCGTCAGATACTGCTCGAGTGTTGTCAAAGTATTTAGACATGATAATGATAAGAACTTACAACGAAAACACCTTAGTCGAGTTTGCAAAGAACTCTACAATTCCTGTCATCAATGGCTTGACTGATAGGAGCCATCCTTGTCAAATTATGGCTGACATTCTCACTTTTGAGGAAATGAGAGGTTCTATAGCTGGAAAAACTGTAGTCTGGATTGGTCCTGGAAACAACGTATGCAATAGTTATATTCATGCTGCGATAAAATTCAAATTTAAGCTTATTATTTCTTGTCCCAATGAGTTAAGACCAGATGAAGAGTATATCAACTGGGCGAAATCTGAAAATGCTGAAGTTGATTTTCAGATAGAGCCTGAAAAGGCAGTTGAAAATGCTGATTTAATAGTTACCGACACGCAGGTTTCTATGCATGAAAAGAATTTAGAGACTAATGACCGCTTAATTATGCTCAAAGGCTATCAGGTGAACCAAGCATTAATGACAAAAGCTCCATTGGGTACTTTGTTTCTTCACTGTTTGCCTGCTTATCGAAATAAAGAGGTCACAAGTGAAGTACTGGATGGTTCTAATTCGGGTGCTTTTGAGGCTGCAGAAAATAGATTGCATGTTCAAAAATCCATTATGAAGTGGTGTTCTTGATTTTTCAGACAAAGCTAAAAATTTACGATATCAAAGTTTTTAAGTTTTTCTACAAAACTTCATCTAATCCAACATTCAAAATAAGAGCTATTAAAACTGCGATTAAAACAATACAACCGAAAATAATAAATTTTGTTGTATTTAGTGTGCTACCTCTTGTTGAGCGTTGCAATGTCATATCTCCAGATTGTAGATTAGCAATATCTTGGTAGTTAATATTTTCTGTTATTTTAAGTTCTGGATTGATGTTTTGCGTCAATTTTGAAACTGAATAATCAGATACTGTGTTGGAGCTAGAGTTATAGTTGGTTCTTGTTGCAAAAGTTTTTTGATTGCGATTTTTAGCATTTGTTAAAGTAATATCTTGATGCTTTTCGAGCAAATTTAGGGCAGCTTCCAACTCTTCAAAAGCGGCTTTTTGAGCCTGTCGAAATTCTTTCAGTCGTTCATCTATTATAACATTTACAGTCTTATAATTTTCGTCAAGAGTTTGAGAAAAAGCGTTATTTTTTTGGTCAAAATCAGAAATTTTCTTTTCAACTGTTGAGCTAGTAGTCTTGACTTCGATGACCAACTTTTTACCAAACTCTTCCTGACTTTTATTCAATTCTACGAGAGTGTCGGCTATCTTCTGGTTAATTTCTAATAGACCCGCATTGAAACTTTTTTCACTTTCTTTAATTTTCTTATCAATTCTATTTTCTAGCTTTTCTGCATTATAGCTCAAGTCGACTAATATTTTAGTTTGGCTTTCTTCAAAAAGTGAAATTTTCTTGTCTATTCTAGCTTCACTTTCAATAACTTTTTTTTCTAAGGAAACTTCATAAGATTTTTGGTATTCGGCAATGTCCTTGATTTCTTTGAGTAAGCCGTCAGATTTAATCTTTTGTTCTGAGTTAAATTGTTTAATCCAAGTTTTTCTATCAGTTTCAAACTTTAATATTGCGTGATCAAATTCATTTTTAATTTTTTGAATTTTCTCTGCAATATTTTTTTCAGCTAATTTATTAGTATCTTCGATACCAGTAATTTGTCCCTTAACAATGGTATCAATTGTTTCATGACTTCTTTTTAACTCTTCGAACGCTAATATCTGAGCGCTGTTAAGATTCTGTAATCTATCTTCAACTTCTTTGCTTATGTTTTGCCTGATATCCGCAATCTGGTTATTCGAAAGAAATTTTTCTCGAACTTCCTTTATCTTTTGCTTCATTTCAATATCATTCATTTGGTAGTCTCTCGAAATACAAAGTTGGACTGATATCTTTTCTATATGCAAACATCATGCAAACAGCAACAAACAGTTATAAAATCTTTATTGCCTTTTGCACAAAAACTCTTTTGTGCATGGCGCACCTCCTTCAGATGAGATGATTAAGTCTTCCATTTTGTAGCCTGCCCGCTCATAAACACACATAGTTAGTTCTGGATCATCCTCGTTAGGGTAGGAGCTTTTGAAACGGCAAGTTATTGGTTTTTCGCTCTGTTTTCCTGCGCGTCTTCTACAAGCGGCACTTTTACCAAGAACTCGGTCAAGAGACCAAAGTTCGCAATGGCCAGAACCTTCTGTTCCGGTGTAAGTTCTTCCTTCCGCTTCGACAGATGCAGTATCTATAACAAAGAGGCACAAAAATAATTTTGTCAAAATTAGATTTTTATATTTCAAACATCGTTCTTTCATAATTCTAGTGCAATGAATTGCACTGGCTAATCTATTATTGTTTTATTCCGTAGTTTCAATCCTTTATGTGATAGCATATTTTTTAGTATTTAAAAATAATAAAAATGTAAAAACATGATAAATTAATAGTTTTTGTCTTTTAAATAAACTTATTTCGTATTAAGATTTGATCATGCAATTACTTTTTATAAAAATTGTTTTGGGTCTTTTGCTTCTTGTAACAGGATCAGCTTATTCGGCTGATTTGCAGCAAGGACTCAAGGCAGCAATGGAAAAAAATTATAAATTGGCCCTGGAAGAATGGCAACCGCTAGCTTCAGAAGGGAACCCATGGGCCCAATACAATTTAGGACACATGTATAGACAAGGTCATGGCGTTGAAGCAAATAGTGCTGTGGCATTTACATGGTATTTAAAGTCGGCGGAACAAGGCTTAGCCGTTGCGCAATTCGCCGTCGGTGCTGCATACAGTAATGCTGACGGTGTAGATCAGGACTATGAAGAGGCAGCTAGTTGGTTTTTTTTAGCTGCTGAGCAGGAAAATTTTTCGGCACAATATCAACTTGGGAGAATGCATTTGTATGGAATAGGCGTGCCTCAGCATTTTGTTAAGGCGCATATGTGGACAAATCTTGCTTCGTTTTATGGCGAAAAAAATTCAATTCAATTACTTCAAACGATTGAGGCTCAGTTGGGTTCAGCGGATATAATTAGTGCTCGGGAAATGGCTCTACTTTGCGTCCGAACCTTTTTTAAAGACTGTGGAAAAGAAATGGAGGTAAACCCAACCGAATTTGTGGAGATAACTCCAATATTTAAACCTGAAAAAGAAGATACAAGGATTAACAATTTTAGTGACGAAAGAATAGACAAGTTAAGTGGTACATTTTATACGACTGCGAGTATGTTGTCTGTCAGAAGCTGTGCGGTCGAACGCTGTGGACGGCTTCGGTTGATTCCAAGAGGATATAAGGTTATAGTCGTTGAAACTAGAACTGGCTGGGCTAGAATTAGTCCTTTTTATGATGCATTATGTGCAGATGGTAAAACTCCCCTTGTAGAGTTAGGTAATAAAGATTGTGTAGCTGGTAATGGAATAGTGAAAAACAAATTAGCTGAATGGGTGTCACTGGATTTTTTGAAAAGAGCAGACAATTATATAAAATAGATTTTTCATAATCAGTTGAGAAAAAATTTTGGTGCCCGCTGCCGGACTCGAACCGGCACGACCTAGGGTCGAGGGATTTTAAGTCCCTTGTGTCTACCAATTCCACCAAGCGGGCAGCTGATCTTAAGTTTTCTCGCGTTCAAATTATTCTGGATTGACTTGTTAAGCTATGGTGTAAAACACTGAAGTGTTAGCGTATCTAATACTGAATCGTCAAGAGATAGATGTACCAAAAAATATAGAGATATTAGAAAGTAATGGTGACTTCGGCTTTTTTACTTGCTTTTTTTACTTTTAAGATCATGTATATAATATAAGTTGGAGAGTACTATGACGATCATAATAACATATCTAGCAATGCTAATCTTTTTTTTAGTTGTCGACGCACTAATGATCTTCAAGATAATTGCGCCCATGTTCCAATCAAACCTTTCAAGTATTATGAAGGATAACGTTAACTATTTAGCGGCGGCAGGTTTTTACCTTTTTTACGTCGCAGGTATCTATTGGTTTGGAACTAATGTTGGAATAAAATCTGGTTCAGCTTTCATTGGAGCTTCTTCAGCTGCTTTTCTCGGTCTTTTAGCCTATGCTACCTATGAAGTAACAAGTTTTTCAATCATTAAAGGATGGACGCTTCAAATGGTAGCGGTTGACGTACTTTGGGGCGGAATTTTAAGCTGCTTAACGGCTCTTGTAGGGATTTACGTACATCGAATATTATCTTAATTGAGAGGCCGTGTACCAGATGCTCCTGAAAACCTTGATTTCAACTCAGCCATTTTCTCGTCTGACAATTTCTCAAATAGATTTTCAGGAGCTTGATAAATTTGACCCTCCTTCATCAATTCTTCCAGTTGGTACTCTGTTGTTGGCCAATCCCTGTTAGGTTCTAATTTTAAGAACTGGTCGAGTTGTGAGCATGTATCTGGGATAAATGGCCTAGAGATATTAGAATATAATCCGATTAGATTTAGGGCAAAACGAATAATCATAGCTGCCGAACTCTTGTCCGTTTTGTAGATTTTCCATGGTTCTGCTGCCTGTAAGTATTCGTTACCCAACACCCAAATAGCCCTCAAGTCAGCAGCGGCTTTTCGAATTTCAATGTTGTCCATGTTGTCCTCAAAAGATGCTAAAGTCGTTCTGAGTTTTTCCATTGTAGAAAATTCTAGATATGAATTTTTTCCGCCATACGGAACCGAGTTTCCAAATTTTGAGGTGCTAAATTTGGTCACTCTACTTACAAAATTTCCGAGTACGTCAGCTAAGTCTTTGTTAATTCCATTTTGAAAACTTTCCCAAGTGAAGTCAGCGTCAGAACTCTCCGGAGCGTTTGATAGAAGCCACCATCTCCAATAGTCCGCTGGCATTATTTCCAAAGCCTGATCCATAAACACGCCTCTTTTTTGACTTGTTGAAAATTTTCCACCCTCATAAGTCAACCAGTTGAAGCCTTTTATATAGTCTACAAGCTTCCACTGTTCTCCTGAGCCCATTATTGTGGCCGGGAAAGACAAAGTATGAAATGGGATGTTATCTTTAGCCATAAACTGGACGTATTTTACGTCCTTAGCGCCTTTATCAAGGCGCCACCACCTTTCCCATGCTTCATCAGACAAGTTTTTACTATCTGCCCATTCGACAGTGGCCGAGATGTATTCTATAGGTGCATCAAACCATACATAAAAAACTTTATTATCCAGCCCTGGCCAATTTTCTTTACCACGTTTTACTGGTATGCCCCATGCCAGGTCGCGAGTAATACCTCGATCCTTAAGTCCTTTCCCGTCGTTTAGCCATTTTTTTGCAATCGAAGTAGTCAGGATTGGCCAATCTTCTTTTGTAGAAATCCAAGTTTTCAATTTTTCTTGCATTAAGCTTTGAAGTAGATGTAGGTGCTTTGTCTCTCTTAGTTCCAATTCATCGGTGCCAGAAATAGCCGAATGGGGTTTAATTAACTCAGTTGGGTTAAGTTGTTTGGTGCAGTTCTCACATTGGTCTCCACGTGCTCTTGGGTAATTACAGCTAGGACAAGTTCCTACAATGTATCTATCTGGTAAAAAACGATTATCTTTGAATGAAAAAAATTGTTTTTCTGTTACTTCCTTTATTAAACCATTATCTGCGAGCTTTCCCGCAAAATGCTGCGTTAGATCTCGATTTTGTTTCGAGGAAGATCTACCGAAAAAATCAAATGACAAGTTAAACCCTCTTGCAAGTTCATTTTGTGTGCGCCACATTTCCTTACAAAACTCCTCCACTGGTTTGCTCGCTTCTGCTGCTGCTATCTCGGCAGGAGTACCGTGTTCGTCTGTTGCGCAAATTAATAATACTTCGTTACCTTTCGCTCTCAAGTATCTTGCGTAAGTATCTGAGGGTAGCTGACTACCAACTAAGTTTCCAAGGTGCTTGACTCCATTTATATACGGAAGAGCTGAGGTTATTAAAATACGTGCCATGAGGATTACCTATGTTACAATTTTAGATTTCTCAAGCAGCTTTAGAAATTTAGCCTGCTTGCAATAGAATAGATTTTGACTGTAGCTACTAGAATGTGCTTTTATTGTCAAAAGAATAGCTTCGTAAAAAGAATTAGAAGAATACTATTGCTTTTTTGTGATTTAGAGTCTAATTCACGGCAGAATATATATAATTGAGATGGATTACTTTTTAAGGAAAATTATAATGGCAAAGGCAAAATTTGAGCGGAATAAACCGCACGTAAATGTGGGTACTATTGGTCATGTTGATCACGGTAAGACAACTTTGAC
>MDTB01221680.1_pt1 | contig 31159 bp, 20 predicted proteins | sample 811161 | NCBI WGS metagenome assembly MDTB01 (sample SAMN05326650, study PRJNA326480) | marine metagenome | isolation source: seawater | place: Mediterranean Sea | collected 2009 | reverse complement strand
TTGGCAGTCGGGGTGGCAGTCGGGTTGGCAGTCGGGTTGGCAGTCGGGTTGGCAGTCGGGGGGAGAAAACATTCTATATTATTAGGGCTGTAAGTGCCCGCTGCGCAGTCGATGCACTCTGATTGTGCCCCCTGATCTTGGTATTTCCCCACTGAGCAGTCAATGCACTCCGATTGTGCCTCCTGATCTTGGTATTTGCCCGCTGGGCACGCCTTAATCGTGTAGTCGTCGTCGGCGCTGATGTAATACCCGTCTGGGGACATAGTAAAGGACTCATTGAACGCTGGGTAATCTTCGTACAAAGAAACACAATTCGAAAAGTTTGACCTGTTTGCTGATGTAAGACACTCGGGATCCTCAAAATAGAACCCAGAAAAGTTTCCCTCCATTGTAAACGAACCGCTTCTTCTCCACGTGAACTGTCCTCCAAACGACGTGCCGTACCTGTAGCCCCAACGCTCGTCGGGGCTCGTGCAGAAAGAGCCTCCCCCCGCTGGATCGGCGCAGTTAGCACAGTAAGTCTCCGGAGGAACGTTATCAGCACATGTATAGTTACAGCTGGATGCATTAGCTAAATATCTACAAATGCTACCCGCAGATAGATTAATGGTGGATACAACAAAATTCCCAAGCGCGTGAGTCATATTTTTGACGCTATAGTGGGTGTGCTTGGCCGACCGCAGATACCAATCACCGGTCTGGGTGTCAACAACTCTGTAGCCAAAATCCACCGTCGTGTGTGGCTCTCCGTTCTCGGTGTACGCAATGTTCCACAGTCCGTTGGGTTCGGTAACATTCAACCCAATATAAGTATTGGCGGGACGGAGGCTTTCGTTGTTCACCTGACTTACGGTAACGTTTCTTGAAAAAACACCGCCGCTGTACAGCGGCATGGTTTGGTTTGGCCCTAAGTAGACATTTAGCTTGTATCTTTCATGATCACCCGCAGTGATACGCATGATTTTGGTATATACAGGTGTATAAATACCCAGTTGAAAGCAGATCAGATCAGCCCACCCCCAGTCGGCCTGGGTCGTAGTCCGATCATAGTAGCAAATTTCGGAAAGGTCCTGTGGAAATACCAAAGAACGTGTGAACTGCCTCTCTAGTTGGTAAGATGAAGAGTGCGCAACAGCACCCGCGAGGAGGGCGGTAAGAAGCATTGTCTTTACTGGCCCGAATCCGGACAGGATATACTAATGTGACAGATGCAATAAAAGACAGACGTAAACTACACTATTGTTTTTTCTTCTGTACGACACACCCAAGCGGCGCCAGCCACGCGCGGTGGGTGGGGTGGTTGACGGGGATGTCGCACGGATTCATGTCTCCCAGGCCCTCCAGGGTGCTGATGCGCCACACGGCCCAGCGCGCAATCGTCGAGTTGCAGACGCTCGAGTGCGCGGGGACGGCCGCCAGGATGCGCTCAGCCTCGGCGACCACTGCGTCCCGCACGCAGCTGCCCCCGCGCACGGGGGGGCGGGTGCGCCTCTGGCATCCCTCGTCACACAGCATAAAGGGCTGCCGGCCAAGGAGGGCGCGCGTCTCGCACACCACCGAGTCCTTTCTGGAGCGGTACTGCGCGGCAAGGCTGAAGCCGGGGTCTCGCATCTGGAGATTCTTGACCGTGGCGCGCACCCCTGCAACCTTAAGCTTGCGCGGCGTCATCTTCGACCCGAGCCGGTTGTAGCAGCTGAGAATGCTGCGAAAGACGTCGTGGCCGACAAACCGCCGCTTGTGGACCTTGCTGGTGTGGTGCAGGTAAAGCGCGAGCATGTGGTCGTCCCTCTTCACAATGACGGACTTGTCTCTGGCGGAATATCTACGGAGCTCTGCAAACGGAGGAATGCCCATGGACGGGCAGTAGTCGTGCAGGGCCTTTTGCAGGTTCTGGTAGCTGCACGGGACGTCGTGCTTCTTCGTGAACTCCGTCTCCGCGGCCTTCTGCTCCCCGTAGACGTGCTCCACTGCATCGTCGAGAAAGCTGTGCGCGGAAAATTTCATTTTCGATGCTTTCTCCACGCAGACTCGCCTTCGGTTCGACATTGTGGTGCGTTTCATTTTCAACTGGAGCCCCGTGCGCCCCGTGTAGCCGCCGTCCATGGCCTTCAGCGCGTCTTCCAGGTTAAATTGGTCCATTTTTTTTCGGGAACTATTAATCGTGCTGCGCCGGGATTTATAAAGCGATATGGACTTTTTGGGCTTTTTTGGTCTCGCCGAGGGTGACGGCGAGGAGCTCGCTATAGTGGACCTGTCGGATTGCCCCCTCCCTGCGAGATACGAGGACTGGCCCGAAGCAGAAAGGGAGACCTCGCTGGAAGAAACAATCCCGGTGTCCGACAACCGGTTCAGGGTACTGCTGCACAGCCAGAAACCAAAATGGGCCCAAGGCAGTCTGGGACAGGTGCCGCAGTACGGTAGGCTTTCCCGCAAAATTATATCTCGATATATTTTGTATTCTGATTTCACCCGCGCCGTTGTTTGCTAATTAAGACAAGAACACGGGGTGCGTCCGCCTGACCCCGGAAGAACGCCAAGCCTTGACGGAGACTTTAGCGTTCCTGAAATTAGACCACAGTGGCATCGGTAACACTCCGTGCCTGTGGTCGGAAGTGCACTCTTTGAGAGAGCTTCTTTCCGGCCTGAGCGATGTGAACCCAGAGACGAAGAGGGCCAAGGTCGCGTGGGATTCCAGGCTCGGCATGGCTCTTCGCAAAAACAAATTTGTGTGAGTCCTGTGCTGTGCCCCCCTGCCCCCTCTTGGCTGACCAGTTTCCTAGGTTCAACATTTACTACATCCCCGATGACTACCTCATTGATGTAACCATTGTGGACCTCACGAGGCTCGTGCGTGGGCTTTGCAGGGAAAGGTGCCACGAGTCTGTTAAAGCTGATCTCCGGATGTACGATTTTCTCATTGCACCTTATATATGAAAAGCGCGGTCCCGAAACCCTCCGCTCTCTCCATTAGTGTATAAACATTAAATGAAAACCCTAATAAATATAGCATAAAGTTTGAGGTTGCCACACAGAGTTTTTATCGTTCAGTTCAAAATGGCGAGAAAACGCCCGATCGGCGAAATGGGGTGGGTTCTCCTTATGTCCATTGTGGCCTTTGGGCTGTTCATTGCTTCCCTGGTTCCCACGGGGCTTTATTGGGCAGAATACGAGGGTAAAACCGCCACAGCCCCCGGTGTCGACAATGGCAATGAAATCACCATAGAACCAAAGGGTTCGCTGTACAAAAACGTCTTTGACTTCAAGCAGGACGGCAACGGAGACAAAGATCACAGCCTCATTGGCAGTGGCGATGACGACTGGTGCGAGAGCGCCTCTTCTGGAAACCCCGTCGGAGACGACTGCTGCGGTGCATACTCGGCCGTCCAGGGCCTCATGATTACCGCCACCGTCATGTCCTTCCTCACCTGCGCTCATTACATTCTCTACTCGTTCCGAGGACTTGAATTGCTTCTTGGTGGATGGATGAAATGTACCGGTGACATGTTGAAAAAATTCGAAAACACCCTGGTTATCTCGCCTCCCGTAATCGCGTGTGTCTTGAGTGCCATCTCTTTGATTCTTTACGGCACAATTTTGAAATCTTCGGGCTGTGGGGACAAAGACAACACCTCCGATGGAGTCACACTGGAGGACATGTATGGCGATGCTGTGTACCAAGAAGGATTCTATTTTGCCGTTGCGGGGTGTGTGCTAACCGCTGCCATCAGTATTATCCTCGGCGTCAGAACACACCACCACCAAGATATCGAGGACGCGTCCCTGGGTAGGTCAAAGCCCTCCTCTAATACCGGCGGGTCTGGCCCAAGCAGCACAGAGACGGCCATGGGTAAAGTGGCCAGTCTCGTTTTTTAAAACGAAGTACAGTACAGTACAGTATAGTACTATAAAATAAAATTGAGTACTAGAAGTACAATACTGAAATATTTTCACTCTTCTGCAATCTGTATTCCTATAGTAAATTCGTTTCAAAATGTTCACCTTGGCCGTGGGGGTCACCTTTCTGTCTCCGTTGCTTTTTCAGGCCACCACTGGATCGCCCACAGCGACCCCAGAAACGGAAGACGGGCCGTATCTTAATTTAAGTACGTTATATCGATTTGATGATACAAGACCATGCGGCGTAACTTATGATGAAGACACTAAATGCTGGTTGAGCCACCCGACATTCGATGGAAACACGACGCAGTACCCTTCGGAGCAGAGCTGCGTTATCGACGTTATAAAAAATACAACCATAACACTCACGCATTACAATGTAGACAATGTGAATTTTTACACCAGTAATTACAGCCCCATTTGCGATAATGACCAAACAGATGAAGAGTACTGTCGGGTGGCTCATATTAAAGACGCATTGGTGATTTGGAATCACAAAGATGAAGATAATAACCCCCCTGACTATTATGACACAAATTTTTATTGGGATACCTACTATTACCAATATGGGAAAAATGACGCTAACGCTGCTGTCAATGATTACCCAAAGAGCAATATGCATATTAATTCTTTGATCCAGAACGGTTTAGTTGAACACGTATTCTACAACGGGCCAGCTGAATGTCAATGCTACGAATCGTCAATTACTATTCCAGATCGACCACTAAAATTCTGGAATATTTCGGTGAATGTTACGACAAATCAATTTTTACGGTGGTCTGTGAAGGTCGCCCCGGGCTCGGGAAGCACGGGCTGGAGAATGTGTGCTGGTGAACCTTCAATTTTTCTTACAGACAATCCAACGGCCACCCCAACGACCACCCCAACAACTTCGCCCTCAAAAATCCCTACATCGTCGCCCACTGGTGGCCCGACGGAAAGCCCCACGGCGAATCCAACAATGTCACCAAGTCTTTCTCCCACAAACAACCCGACGGAAAGCCCCACGGCAAATCCAACGGAAAGCCCCACGGCGAACCCGACGGAAAGCCCCACATCGTCGCCCACTGGTGGCCCGACGGAAAGCCCCACGGCGAATCCAACGGAAAGCCCCACGGAAAGCCCTACATCATCGCCCACTGGTGGCCCGACGGAAAGCCCCACGGCGAATCCAACGGAAAGCCCGACGGAAAGCCCCACGGCGAATCCAACGGAAAGCCCCACGGAAAGCCCTACATCATCGCCCACTGGTGGTCCGACGGAAAGCCCTACATCATCGCCCACTGGTGGCCCGACGGAAAGCCCCACGGCGAATCCAACAATGTCGCCAAGTCTTTCTCCTACATATAATCCAACGGGAAACCCTACGGCGAACCCAACGGCAAGTCCTACGCTTTTCCCCACCATCACAAATAACCCCACAGAGAATCCAACGGAAAGCCCCACGGCGAACCCGACGGAAAGCCCCACGGAAACCCCGACGGAAACCCCGACGGAGAATCCAACGGCAAGTCCTACGCTTTTCCCCACCATCACAAATAACCCCACAGAGAATCCGACGGGAAACCCTACGGCGAACCCGACGGAAAGCCCCACGGAAACCCCGACGGAGAATCCAACAAAGCCACCAAGTCTTTCCCCAACAAAGCCACCAAGTCTTTCCTCAACAAACAAACCCACGGCGAATCCAACGGAAAGTTCCACGGCGAATCCAACAAACGCACCAACAAACAGCCCAACAAATAAATTGAACGATTCCGATGATTCCGATGATTCTGAGCTGTCGACGGGTGCCATCATTGGAATTTCAGCCGGAGGATTTGCGGGACTCGTATTACTTGTTGTTCTAATCCGTCGTTTTCGCAAAAGATATGAAATGTCGTCAACGTTAAACACGAGGGCGAATTCTCCTATTTTGGATGGATTGGTTTATTAATAGTAGCAATTCTAATTATTTTTACGTTTCTTAATTAAGTACCAAAGTTTTTTTCTCGAATTTTCCCACGCTTTCTCGGAAATATCTCAATATTTTTTTTTTCATTTTTTAATCTTACGCAATCCCCCCTGTACTGTACTGTACTGTGTTGTACTGCACACCCCGATGGCCGACGCTACCACCCCTCCCCTTTTTGTTGTCGCCACTACGTTTGAGACTTCAGAAGAAAGGCTCAAACGGGATCTCAAAAGATTGGACCGAACTTGTGCGGATCTCAGAGATGCCGCCGTGTCGGAGAAGAAGAGAAAGAGCGGGGAACTTGAAGCCATGATCAGAAAGAAAAACGAGCAAAACACAAAGCGCATGAGGCTCAGCAACGAGGAAAACGCGCAAACGGACGACACGACGGAGGAAAGGGAGTTTAACAGGACCATTGTTGAGACTTTGAACAAGATCGACCACGAGAGAAAGAAGGAGGAAAAAGAGGAGATGAAGAGATTGACGAAGTTTCAAAGGGACGAGAAGAAGTATTTCAATACAATGGGGAGTGAGGCACGGCCAGCAGAGCTCGCGCCTTACCCCGATCTTGCACAGGCAGTTCTTAAGAAAACCATCCCCTCGGAGAACAATCCCTTTAAGTTGAGCGCGTGGGATCTCATGTCGGACGAGGTCAAGCACATCCGAGAAAACTGGAAGAAGCGGATAGCCAACTCCAAGCACAGGGGGGTGACCAAAGCGGGCAGCAGAACCATGAAGACAAAGATGGTGGCAGTGGAAAGAGAGCGCGATGAGCTCAGCATAAGACTGCAAAGGAGCGAGAACCTCAGCGTCAGGGTCAGGGAAGACCTTCGCAGGGTGGAAATGGAAAACATCAGTCTCCGGATGGAGGTTGAGCGTCTTTCGGCGCAGTGGAAAGAGCGCCAGGACACCATTATGTCCTTTGACAGCTACATCCCCCGTCCAGACACTCCGGAGAACTGGGAGCAAAGCAACCTGGGAGCAAATCATCTGGAAAACATGTTTCTCACCATCGAGAGCGCGTCTAAAAATTTAATGATCTAGGTGTTTTAGTAAATGCTGAACTAACGTGGCTTGACCCGACTGCTTTCCTCGTTGCGGTTCTCCTCTGCCTTGCGAACCTGAACGGACGGAGAAGTCTTTTTTCCTTCTCCTTTTCCCGGTAAAACTTCTCGACGTATGCCACATTGAGTTCGATTTCCGATTTGCTCTTTCCCGATTTGAGAACAAAGGCGAGGACGGCCACGAGAAGAGCGAGGACGAAGACGGCCCCGAAGAAGGCGGCGGCAAGAATCCCGATCTCGCGCTCGGCCTTTTCGTCCTCGGCGGCAATAAGCTGGCCGAGGGTTGTTGGTTTCGGGGTGGGGGGGGTGGTCGTCGGCTTCTTGGTGGGGGGGGCAGGGGTTGGGTTAAAGGTGGGATACGGGACCGTCGGGCACGACGTCCCCGGGGCGTCTATGAACTGGCAACCCTCTTCCGCGCTTGCTTCTGGAGTAGTCTCGTCGCAGGCACAGGGACCAGGGAAGGCAACCGCAATGGAATCAAAGATGCTCTTTTCGTCATCGTTGGCCTTGTTGCACTGGAACCCACCAACGTAATTGCTTTCTTGTAAAAAGGTGTTGATTGTTTGAGTTCCCAGCATGTTTGCATACTCACCGCTCAGTTCAAAGGACGAGTAGACAGAGATTTGCGCCCCAAACACGGACGCCAGGTTCGACTGGCTATCCCCAATGTTGCTCAAGCACACGGAATTGAGTGTTTCGTACTGGTTCTCGTAGGACACCATGAGGGGCGCATAGGACAGCAGCTCCTCCGGCAGGTTATAAGAATTTTGAGATTGTGAAATCCACTTCCCGGCTGACTGATAAGTGGGCCCAAGAAATTTGTGGTAAGTCGGGGCAAAGCTCTGAATCGAGTTCCCCGTGATATCCCCAAGCGCCTTTAAGAAGTAGGTTGTCTTCAGCGGGCTTTCAAAGGGCTGTGGAATCTCCAGACCCTGGAACCATTTGTAGTCGTTTTTTTCTTTGTCCGTGAAGGCAGTGTAATTCACATCGGCCTCTACGGTTGGATCCGACGAGAAACTTGCGTCCTCCTGCCCACTGCTAAAGATGTTTGTGTCCTTAACAAGCATGGTGGCCTTCCAGAACACATCTTTCTCAAAATCGTTGTCCCACAGGGGACGGCACATAGTTTCAATCACGTTAATTTCAAAGGGGTTTGGTAACAGGAGTCCAGGGTTCAAGAGCTCAAAGTTTTGGAGTTTCACAATTTTGTACAGGAAGTCTTTTTGTTTTGTTGACGCCTGCGTGAAGTTTCCGGTGTACTCGCCCGCGGAAGTCCAATAGCAAAATTCCGGAAACATGAGAGTAAGAATCTCGGCATTACCTGGATCTGCATTCATTTCGTAGGCATTGAAGCTCTTCAGGTTCATGTTTTGGTACGTTGTACGCGTGATGTCGGGAAAGAGATTTTGGAAGGAAGTGTTGGCTACAGGGGTTCCTTTCACCATGTCAGACGCAATCTCGTAACTGGTTCCCAGCATCGTGGCCAGAAAAGATGCCAAGGGACCCACTGGCGTACTGCCACCCGCGTAGATTGGCCTTGGAATGGCGCAGCCTGCCGTCTGCGAAATGTAGTCGAATAAGCCGTAATCAAATTTTTTCATGGTATTGTCAAGGCCAAGGTGGGTATAGTCGACCTCCTTCAGTGTTCGGTGCGAGCTGAAAACTTGTTTCTTTTGATCTGCGGTAAGATTTCCCCAAAAATCACTTTGATCCACAATGGTTTTCGCACCCGGGAAAAACTTTGTAAGTTTGGACAGAAAATAGCTCTGCTGCCCCCCCGTTGTTCGTTTAGGCGTGGTTGGATCAAACGAAGAACTGTTGACGGGAAAGCCACCGAGAGATCCCCCCAGGGCACCCGTCGGGGCTCCCGCCTGAAAAGCAAGGCGAAACTGGTTCCCGGGAACTAACTGAATTCCTCCCACAACTCTCTCGGTTACGCAATCATCACAGGCTATCATTGACATGCACCATGCACTGTATACTTCCCCTGTCTTACCATCCGGTATTTTTGCATACTTGGACGAGACATGGGACTCAAACTTATTTACGTAATGTTCGAGGGTAGCCGATAACGAGTTGGAAATGCCATCTACTACAGACTTCATGTCCCCCCTGTTGCCACAGAACGCATCAAAAAACTGATAGTACGTGCCCACGCCGAGTTTTTCGCCGTCGGCGTAATTGGCGCCAAAAAGGTCCACGTTTGAAATCCGCTGCGAAAATTTGTTATGCACCTCTCTCAGAAGCTCGGAATTTGCACAGTCGTATGGGAGGACTAGCTTGGCGTAGGGCCGCAGGCTGGTTTCGTCAATAACCCTGCCGCTTCCGCCCCCGGTCAAGAGTGCATTAGCCCCAATGCAGGGAAGGGTATCAAGGATATTTTTGGGTTGGTCGTAGAAATAGGCCACCGCCGTCTGCGACTGCGCCGAGCAGTAAGACAGTTCGTTTCGCGTTGTATCGGAGGCTACCGCCTTGCCAAACACCGGGTCTCTGTCCTGGCACGACCCCTGGTCTGTGCACACACCTGGCACGACGGGGCCGTTGTTCGTTTCGCCAGCTGCAATGACGTCTGCACAGAAAAACCCGTCGTCGCAGTTATACACCGCTGCACAGTACCCGAGCTCGCCGGCATCGCAGCCCGCACCGGATCTTTGTGCGTTTGTGTCGCTGGCGTTGAAGTGGGGGCAGGGGACGCACACGCCCTCGCTCACGTGGGTATCCGGAAATTTCAACGGGTTGTCGTACGGCTCTGATCCAACGCCAAAGTCCAAATAGGCCGAGGTTCCGGCCGAGTTAAGACATGGAAACCATCCCTCGGCTGATCTCTCTCGTGTCGCGTCGTAATAGACACTGGTGTCCTTCTCCCACAGCCTCAAGCTGAACCCCAACCCCGGGGCAGTTACGCACCCGTTGTCTCTTATAACGGGGGTGCTAGTACCCGTGATCGCTCCCAGCAAAACATAATCGGCAACAAAGTCGTTACGCGAGTATCCAAGACTGTTTGCCAGGGTTTTGTTGAAACGCATACCGTGTATGGGACTGAACGTTACAGCGGGAAGAACCTTATCGTAATCGACCGGCGCGATCATTTTCTGTGTGACTAGCTGACACAATTTTGAGTAGCTCATATCAAGGGTGGGGACGGTGGCCTCTGCAAGGGCGGTGTCGTAGGTAATCTGTACGCACACGTAGGCGAGATCTACGGCGGTCCCCTTGTCGGACGAAGTTCGAGTGCACTCGGCATTTGGAAACACCGTGAAGGTAGGGAGCGTGGCCTGAATTTGCGGGGCAATAATATTTGTAGCCTCAACCATGTTGCGGAGCATGTTGGTTCGGAACAAAGCCCTAGGCAGCGGACTGTTCGATTTACCGTCCACAAATACTAGCTCTGCCGCTGCCCCCGGGGTTTTGCTCTGGTCCGCCTGCAAAGTGGCAGCGTAGTTGGCAGGGATAATTGAACTGTTGGATATGAAATCCCCAATATTGTCCATAAAATAATGACTCGAGGGGGAACTCTGATATTGGGGACAGATTTTATTTGCCAGCACCCCGTGATCTATTTTGCCAATTTTCACCGTGGGTGTTTCTGAGTCGTTGACGGGCGGGACGTGCAAAAGGATGTCCTGTATCTCGTTGTACGCCATCCCCACAAGCTGTTCCTTGGTGTTACTCCCATGGAGGAATGTGTTGCCCAGGAACGAATAGTCCTTTGCTGTATCATTTCCAACGGGCTCAAAGGAAATTACAGGGGGGGTTTGGGAATCCGTGAGGGCCGCGAGAATGCAGGTCACGCTCTCCTGAAGCCGCAGCCCCATGCTCATTTGCCGAGGCATGCACATTGCATCGCTTTCGTCCCAGTAGGCCCCCTGCGCGCTCGAACATTCAGTCTCGTTCTTCTGCATTATTTCAGGGTAAGCGGCAAGCTCGTTTACGTACGCGTTGGGACTGGGGTACCATAATTCGGGCGCCACCGATTGGTTTGTGAGTTTGCAGAGGGGCTTGATGCACGCGTGTACCTTGTCAATAAACCCGCTGCTCCGGGCTGTTGCCATGTTAATCCACGGAGGGGTTCCAAAGCAGCTTGAAATTGGAGCGGCAGTCTGTTTGTTTGCTGCGTACAGAACGAGCTTCATTTCATCGTCCGTAAGATAAGCAGAGTTTGGTAGCAAATAATTTTTTTTGGATGCTAGAATGTTGTCCCTGATTCCATTGCTCCACTGCATACACATGCGATCGGTGATGAGGTCAAACCCCTCCAGTTGGACAATGTCCTGTGGGGTTTTGCTTTTTGTTCTGTAATCGCCGTGGGTACCGATGAATACATAAAATTTGTCGTGGCCGTTCTCCTGACACGTCGCTCTGTCGTACGGAAGATGCGAGTTATAGAGCAGGCCAAAGTCCGTCTCAGTGGCGTATCGTGCTCCGTCCTTTTCAGTTGCGGTTGCGACACCACCACTGCTATACTTTGTGTGGATCTTCCAGGAGCTCTGGGTTGTTTTCTTCTCTGCGCAGTTTCCGTACAAGAGGTTGGGATCCACGTTTTCATCATTTTGAATTTTGAAGCACGGGTAAAAGATGTCGACGTTGCCCCCCTCAACCCAGCCGCTTGTTTCGTAGTCAACAAGATTGAAATAGGTGAGGTACACGGGACATATGGTTGTCTGAACGTTTAAAAAAACGCCAGATTGGTCCGCGACACAAGCAGCCTGTGCGCGAGTTGCATCCCATTCAGGGGGGATTTGGCCTATGACATTACCTTCCAGGGCCGTGGTATTTATTAGAGAGTAGAGCTCATTGATGGGGTTGTCCAGAAGTGCATGGTTCCACGCCCAGTTGTCCCCTAGTGTGTTCAGTGGAACAAAAAGAGGAGACACGCACTGGTATAGCGTGTTCAAAGGGCTGGAAATGGTATTGTGGATATTCCAGGTATTGTAGCACAACTTCACGCCATCGTCGGAATATTTTTGTCTTCCTTTTAAGCCCGTGCAGTACGGGGTGCTGGCGCAAAAGGCTGGCGCAAATTCATCGATACTACCAGAACTGCCGGTTTTGGCGTACAAGAAAGTGTTCGGACAGAAGTCGGAAGGCGAAGGAAATGTTAGCTGCGTCAGGGTTTCAGTATACGGATATCTGCTTCTGTCTGTTCCCCAAGACCTGTAGCATGTCCCAAATAAATTCTGAGCGGCGATATTCTTTATAGTACCAGTCGGACAGAGGTAACATGAACCCGCGTTTGTTCCTCCCGGGCTGTATGTGCCGCTCCTCGCTTCGTATGAGCTCTGGATGCACATCCTCGGAACACCGTCTTCGACTTGGCAGTCCGAATGGGACAGGCAGGTTCTCGTACTCTGCAAGCTGCACACGTCCGTGCCGTTGGTGCGGAATCCACGAAGAACGTCGAGAGACACGTTGGCTCCCGCGCACACCCGCGGATAGACCTCGGTTGCGTCGCAGTCGGAGGAGCAGCTGCACGTCTGGCGAGGCTCAGTTCCGGCCTTGAAGTCATACAGGTCCGGGGCTGCCGAATTTGGGCCGTTCCAGACCAGAACCTGGAAAATCTGTTTCAACGGGCCAAACGTGATGTTCATGCACCCGGCCTTTACGGGATTGTTTGGAGAAATCACACCCGACGTCAGAAACCCATATACGTCGTGGGCTCCCGTGATATCGATCATGTCCGGGGCGGTTGTTTGTATCACAGAGGAGATGCCGCCGGGAGTCCACTGCGGGTCGAGGCTCATTTCCAAGTCGCTGAAGAGAGCGCTTGACGTGAGGATCTCGTACACCCACGCACTGGAGGACTCGTACTGGCTGAACGGGGATTTGGTGTACGCCCCGCCCAATGGCAGGATGGGCGCGCAGAGTATGTCCCTGATCTGGGAAGCCAGGAGTAATTTTTTTCCGGTGCTGCTAGAGGCCTCTGATGGCAGCCGGGAATTGACGTCCGGGTCTGCCATGAGGCTGGCAGCTTTGAACCACATGCTCTTAAAGTCCATGGTGCACGTCTCCCAGCCAATGGTGATGTTTGCAAAAGCGTCCACGCCGGGATATGACAAAGGGCTGCTTTTAGCACCCTGGTCCATGAGATGATTGGCGAATTTGGAGCAGTCTCCCTGATTGCCGACCCCCAGGTCTTCATCCCACACAATGATTCCGATTTTGAGATAGTTCCGGTTGTATGTGGCATAGTCCCCCGGGTTTAGTTTTTCTCCGCCCGCACTCGAACCCCCTCCCGCCAATAGCAAGAGTGCCGCGGTGGGCAGAAAGACGCACCATCGGACCATTGTTACACTTGTTACAATACTGTCTCGGGAAAGGATATAAGAATAACCCACTCCACACAGGAAAGGGTACAATTGGCCCAGACCCGGGAATGCCAAACAAGTGGCAGGACAGGTATGGGACCACGCGTACCCAACGCGGAAATCGAATATACCTGAATCAGGCCCCCCTTCCGGTTGTTGGAAAACCGCCCGGAGATGCGTTGTTCCTGTGGTCGGCGCAGCCCCAAACGCAAGGGGTCCCGGGGACTGTTGTTGTTCTGAACAACAAACAGTTTAAAGGCTATCTTGAGCAGCACGCCCCTAACGCGGCTAGGGTGTGGGTTCGCAGTCAGCGGTGCACTGAAACCCACCAGCCGTGGTACCACAACGGAACCTATGAGGTACAACTTCGCAGGCTGAGGAACAACAGGCTCGTTCCCATTTCGTGCAGCTGCCCGGACTTTTTGCACAGGCACACCCGGTTCTCTGCCTGCAAGCACATGATTGCAGTCCGAAAAAGCCTTGTGCCCCCCATCCCCGTGCCGCCTGCGCTTCCGGTCCCGGCTCCTGTGCCCCCTGCAAACAACGACGACGACAACGACGACGACGACGACGACGACGACGAACAACCGAACTACAACATCAATCCCCGCAGGACTGGGAGAAGAAGTGGCCCCCCCCGCCGATCTGATAATGAAGGATACGACTACAGGAGCACCGGGCAGCGGCAAAGGGGGCCAAGGCGAGGACAAAGGTCCCGAACAGACACCGCGAGGCTTATTGAAACCATGGAGGCACCCATAGGCCTGGGGCACGACTTTGCCGTAGACCAGGCGGGGTATTCATTTTTGTAAATTAAATATTTGATTACATTAGGCTAAACTATGGGAAACTCTACAGTAGTATACAAACTTACCCTTTTGGGTTTCGTAGCACTTTCCAAGTTCAAGCTGCTCCTGCCCGCTGTTCCAAAACACCCACCCGCTCAGGCAGCCCACAAAGCCCTGTTCGCCATAATCTATCACCTCGGCCCCTTGTATGTAGTCAGGGCGGCTACAGGAGTCCACCTGTACCTTGAGAAGCTGGTGAAAGGTCCTGTTTTCCATGTCGAGGCTGCTCAGGGGCATGCTGGTGCACGAAGGAGGTTCTTGAACGCCCCTTGTGTTTCCGCAGAACGTGGAACCAAACACAAGCACGTCGGCTCCGTTTTTGTTTGAGTTGATAAAGTTGATGGTGGGATCGCCCACAATCAGACCAAAATCGGTAGCAACAAAGCCACGGCCACCCGCCTCGACGGACTCGGCAGTGCGCGCAATGCGTACTCCTTTGAGACTTCCATCCTGCCTGTGCTGGACGGTTGATAGTGTTGCCGACGGCATGTCCGCGTCGGGCATGTAAAGATCAACCTTAGAAAGTGCCTGCCACATCTCCGAGTCGTCCCTCCCGTCCGAGGGGTGGCCCACGATCCTGGTGCCCTTCTTTGGCATCTGCTCTTGCCCCCCATACCCAACCACGGTGGCCCCCGTTGTGAGATCAACGCGCAATATCTGCTCGCTGCCTTGTGTGACCTGCAGGGTGGCCCCGTTGTCCATCACGCGGAACACCTTCTCTCCGAGCTGAATGGCTTCCTTGATGCGGACGGTGGCCACGCCCGGGGCATGGTCGGGGCCCGACGAGGCAGCCAGGGCGCACTCTTCGTCCGTAAACCCCACGCACACGGCACTTACGCCATCCCGGACCCTTGCAATGTTAGTGCTTGTGTTGTACATCCATACGTACGAGGTTGATACCGCTTCTTGGTCCCGGGTGCTCTCGTGATTGACCTGAAACCCCGATATTACAAAAAGCGTCAGGGAGATGACAGACAGCACAAAGGAAATGTATGTCAGGGCGGTGTCCGTGGGCGTGTTGCCCATTGTGATTTATTACGGTTGGATGTATAATGTATAATAATAAAGAACAAATATACAATTATATAACCACACCCCGGCAACGGATGGATAATATGTTTTTTAGACTTTTATGCGACGTAAAGGTTATCTAGGGACGCCGAGACGGGGAGTTTGCACGCCTGCACGAGACGCACAAAGAAGCGCCACTGCGTAACGTCGGAAGACGCCTCGCGCGTGTACTTGTCGAGGAGACGCTTGAGCTTCTTGGTTTCTGAGAGCGGGACATTCATCAGGGCCTCCATGACCCGCTTGGCCTCGGCCTCCGTTTTGTCGCAGATGATTTCCGGGGTGAACAGAAGCCTGCCAACCCACCTGCGTTCCTCGGGAGTGCCCGAAATCGAGGGGATGCAGCACATCTCGAGAATTTCCCGAAGAAGGTCGACGCTGCTCACGAGCAGGAGCGCCGTGGGCCTGTCGTACACGTAGCAGTCGGGGACGCGCTCGACGTGAGGCGGGGGGTCGACGATGGGCTGCGGATCAAACACTTCTGTGGGGTCGACGGGAACGACGCGGCCCAGGCACACGGGGAAGCTCATAATCTTGCCGTGGCCCCAATAGAACTCGCAGTCGTTGAAGAGCGACAACCACTGCGTCCTGGGAATTTTCCCGAGAATTCCATCCACAATACAGGTGGCCAGGTGTTCGTTGCCGTTGCGGCTGTATCCTGGAAACGTGGCTGCCATTCGGATCATGAGTTCCCGGTCGGGGGGCACGCTGTAAGGGTGGCTCACGCCGACGTATCGGACAACGTAGAACGACTTGTTCCGCCTCAGACTCTCGAGCCTGTCTTTGTTTCCCCGGTATCGCGCCGCGCCCGTGATGTCGGCTTTGCACCACGTCTCAAAGGGGGCCCCTGGCTCAGAGGTCTTGTGCATTGTCGAGAGCACGTCCTGTGGGGCCGTGACCACTCCGTTGCCCGAGTACGTAAAGGTCCGGTACTCTTTCAGCTCCGGTACGTAGGGCGCAACCGCCCGGCATATGGCTGCATGGATCCATGTTTTGCACACGACGTAAAGCATCTGGCGGTAATATTCTTTAACCCGCGCGCGGTCCTTGAGCGCAAAGTGGTACTTCATGGTCTTCTTGGCGCACCCCGGGCCGTCCTCGAGTTTTCTAAACACGTCGGTCCAGCGCGTCTTCATTTCAAAATCGCTTTCAATGATGCTGCGCGTGTAGGCATTGAGCACGGACTGGTCCAGCATACTCGAGACGACGGAGTTGTGGGTATTCCCGGAGGGGGAAGCGCCTTTATCTATGGCCTCAATAAAGCGCAGGGGGTTGTCGTCGTGGAGTATTTGGCTGTTTATGCATTTTTTCATGATTGAAATGAGAGCGTGCTGCTCTTCGGCCTCGTCCAGCGCGCGCTGGACAGACTCCGCAACGCGTCGGTATTTACTGTCACTGCACATGACTGTGCTTGTATGCACTAGCTACGTAAGGGGCTGCTAAGAGAAGAATACAAAAAACTATGGAGATGCCGTATTTGAGGAGAAAATGCTCGGTGGCAGTGAGGGCATCCGTGTTTTGGCGGGTGCTGACGCTCAGATAAAAGTACGGGCTGTCAACACACGGGAGGACCTCGGTGCTCTCGTTGGCAAATGTGTCGCAGTACTTCAGCGCGTGTCGGCTAAAGAACTTATCTATATTAATGGAGGATCGCACGGGAATAGAGTCGTACAAAGAGCGCAGCGCGACTTTGCCCCCTGGAGTCAGAAACCGGTCCGTGTCTTTTTCCAGGGAGTACTGAAGCACCACCGGATACTCGCCCTCTGGAAGCGTTTCCGCAACTCTCACCACTGCGCACTCGGGGATCTCGGAGGCGAGGAAATACGTGATATTGCTGTGTTGGGGGTCCGTCTGTGGGGTTTTGAATCTGTACCCAAAACAACTACAATCCTCTGAATACAGCAAAAATAAATATATCGGTATAATTTGAATTGGAATACGACCAAACAGCACCGTACTCACCGGTCAGAAACGAGCACTTGTTGTATTCCGTACCAGTATAGGCCAATCTGTCAAGGCCCTCCTGGCAGTTGTCCAGTATTCCGCGCTTGCACACGGCAAACGTGCGCCCCCCCTCTTTGCTCAAGGTGAGCGTGCTGTTGTAGAGAATGGGGACAGCTTTCTTGTTATACCTGCAATACAGGGCTTCTAGTCAGCGCAACGAAAAACGAAGAAAGAGGCTCCAGCGGAAAAAGGAGCTCCAGGCTATCTTACACAAGCAGTGCCGTTGACTTGACGCCCGAGCACATCCGGTAGTCCAAGGCCGGGTCCGGCGTCGGTTCAACGAGCCTGCGGGCTTGGGCCCCCGGGCGACAGAGGCCAAAAATCGCCAGCAGCGGCAGCATGGATTTGGAAAATCTGGGTTGCGCCTACACAGATTAATTGCTTTACTTATATAAAACACTACTTCTTAGCGCCAGCCGCTCCGCCGGGGGGTACGGGGGCCTTGTTCCCCGGGCCAACCTCAAAGTCGACTTCGTCCTCCTTGAGTTTTATTTGAACGCGCATGGGGGAGTTCAGAAGAAGTTCCTGCAACCGGAAGAGGTCCCGGGATACGCTCTGGAGCAGGCTATCCAAGTTTGACACCTGGTTCTGGAGCGCCGCGGCACTGATAGACTCTAATAGTTTGTAGTTTGTGCTGACCTTTGACTGCTGATTCTCAAAGAAACTCATGGGAAAACCAAAGCTCCACGGGACCTCTTTTAAGAAGAACTCCTCGTATAGAAGCGGATCACAGCGATTGGAGGGCATAAAGGTGCTGGCGCGCTTATTGCTCGGCAGTGGGACTTGAATGTCGTTGACGCGCTTCCGCTTTTCGAGCCTTATGCCGGTGCTCGATACGTTGGGCGTTTCGCTGGTGCGATTGATCATGTCAACCATGTCAGCCTGGAGGCGCCCGATGTATTCGTTGACCTCCTGCCGCTCCTTGGTGTGCTCCTTGGCGCTAAGGAGCATTCCGGGTATGGTGCTTGCCCAGCTTGGATTTTGCGCTGTGATGGACTCGTAAATTGAATTATTGTTGGTGTTGTGGGAGTCTTCGAGGTATACCAGAGGGTTGGAAATGCGATTTTCCTGTGCCATGTAGTCAGCATTGAGCCGGAGGAGCCGGCGATAGCTCATGAGAAGCTGCGCCATAGGCCCCCGCAGCTTCAACGTGTCCCACCGCGGTTCCAGCCAAACGTGGGTTTTGATTTTGTTTTGGATGTTGGGGACGTTTGCGAGCTTGCCGTACCGGGGCGTTACTGTGATGTCTCCACTGCTATCATATCCAATGCTGCAGTTGGCAATATTAACGTGCTCCGGGTACACAACCCCGGCCTTTACCTTGCGCAGGTATGCACAAAAGCCATAGCAGGAGAGATCAAGAAAGCAATTTTTAATGAAGGGCCACCACAGGTCATCTTTGACCCTTTCGCTTTTGATGGAGATTTCCGAGTAGTGGCGCACCAGGCCGAAGATGGTGCTGATCATTGAGTTCACAATAGTATGGTTGTCTATCATGGCCCGTATCTCGTAGGCGTGCATGTCAAACTCTCCAGTAACTCCTTCAGACGCCATTTTGCGCTTACTTTACTTCGCCCGATAAAAATCCAGGGCGGCTGTTAGACAGAGCGTCGAGGCAACGGGCGCCGCACCGCACCACGGCTCTTGGCTGTATAGACAGGCAGTCGTGAAGTTGCCCACAAATGAAAGGAACGCCAGCACCGAATACGACGTGGTGTGATTTTCGTCGTTTATATTGTTTAATACAACAAGGGTGCCTGCAATATAGTTGGGAATATACCAGAACAGAATATTGTAGTCTTCAAACGGTGCTCTGACCAGCGCGACAAGAGCTGTGATCTGGGCTACGGTCGAAAGAAGCGAATAGTACATACTCCTGTTCTAATTAAGGATCAGGCGCATGACATATACTTGTGCGCCTGTCCAGCGTCCCGTGTGCAGGAAGAAGCAAAAGTTTAATAACTAAGTATGCAGTAAAAACTAATATTTTGTTCGAAACAGAGCATTGGCCCGTCTCTGCCTTTCCTGCTTTTGCCGCCTCTTGATCCTCCTGCATGCTAATATGACAACCACCAAAACTAAAAAGGCCCCAACCGAGGCCTCTATGTAAATGGCCCCAAATAAAAATTTTTTTGCGCTCTTTTGCTTGGTTTTTCGCTTCACGGGCCCCCCGGCCGTTGTGGGCGCCAAGGTCGGGCGGGCCGTGGGTTTGACAGAGGTGGCACACAGAAAGCACTCTCTGGGGCAAAGCGTGGCCTCAGGAGGCAGAGTGCCGTCCTGATTTACGCACGGTGTCTCCTGCGGCGTCCCAAGCAGCGCATTGGCCGACGCGCATATTGTGTCAGCGTAGTACTGGCTGACGCGAGGGCACTCCGGCAATCTGCAATGCTCTTGCCATAGGCCCTGGCTAATTTGTTTCTCGTACAGCCAGAGCACATCCATGGGTGAGCACGTTGGCGTACAGAGACCACAGTCCTCGGCGCAATGCCCCAGGGGATTGGTATAATTATTTTTCCCGCATTCAGCGTCTCGTGCCTGTGCATTACATTCCCCCCGTTTGGCCTGTATTTTGTTGCACGGGGCGAGAAGATTTGTGCACTGGTCCTGCGTCGACTCTACCGGTCTGCACGCAACGTCGCCGCCGCTTCCTCGAATCAGAAGAGACAGAAGGGCGACGACAAAGTGGGGTCGTTTTTGCATCGCGATGCGAAGTCTCCTTACAGGGGCAACATTAAGCAAAGATATACTCTATAACCACAACGTTGCTCACGTCATAAACAAGCGGAAGCTCCGGCTGCGCGTTGGGTGCGTCCGGTCTTAAAAAGAGGCTACCCGCGCCAAACGCCAAACACCCCCCAGGATTGTTGGCACACTCGTCCAGAGAACACGGGAGCGTCTCACACGGTGTTTCCACGGCGCCAAGCGCAAAGGTGTGGCTTGTTCGCCACTGGGGCGTTTCTGCACTGCCCCATCCTTCCGGAGCGATGCAGCACTTCTGGGGGCTCTCGGGGTCAAACTCAAACCCAAACCTGGAGAGGGTGCATCTGCATTCTCGTAGCCCGGGCACCTCAACAGACTCAAAGATTCCCCCGTTGGGGCAGCACGTAGCGGAACATGCCATAGTTTTGGATGAAGAAACGCCCCCCGTTTTCATCGGGGGGAACCCAACGTCAAGTACCTGGCGAACCACTCTCCGCCTCCCAGCAACGCAGGGCGACTTGAAGATTTTGAATCTGGGGCGGCGCGTTGGCCTGCAGATGTTCTCGTGGGACCACCCCTCCGTCCCACAGTGTATGTGGTCTGTCGTCGGCGCAAATCCAGGCTGGCATTGGGGGGACACGTGGGTTCCAAGGGGAACGGCGTTTGGAACCCCGCGTCCCGCCGGGTCTGCCGGGCACAGCGACTCTTTGCACTCAACCCCGCTGTTGTCAGAGTTGCACGAGGTCTCCGTCTTTGTGCAGGTCTGGGTCCACAGTTCGGGAACAATTCTGCACATATCATTTTCGGTGACGGGGGGGGTGTCGCATACAACCGAGAATGATCCCTCCGCCGCTCGCTCCTCCGGATTCTCCAGGCACTGTCGGTAGCAGGGTGGGGGGTTCAGCACACCACCCGGTCGTGTACACGCGGGCGCGTACGGTTCGTGCGGGTCAAAAAGAAGCCCCGACGCACACTTGTGGCTGCATGTTCCGTTAACTGCCACCGGACTTATGCCCTCCGTGCACCCGGCGTCGGTTTGGTGTGGGTGGCACGGCTCGAGGGCTCCCAGATTGCACGTCGGCGTGGCGTTCCAGAGCGGACACGAGCTTTTGATGAGTAATTTCCTTTCCACGCTCGCGCACACGTATCCTGCCCAGCCTTCGACCCTGTGGCAGCCCAGGGCCTTTGTCTCGTGTTCGTCGGGGAAATGGACCCGGAAACCTTCTCCACACGCCCCCACGCTTACGCCTCTTCTCCGGACAATTGGCAGTGAACCGTTGGCGCGCCTTGCGCACACCTCTGCTGGGGGCCGCACCGCACGGCGCACCTCCTCGGCCCAAGCGGGAGCTTCAACAACGCGGAGAGAGTACACGCTCGGGGATGCGGAGACCGGGAACACTTGGCCCAGTACCACACCGGGAAAGTATTTTGCGTACGGAAAAAGGCGAGGAAACGCTTCGCCCGTGCTCCAATATTCGAGATGCGCATCCCTCCATGTGTTCCTGCTGGTGCTTGTGTTCGATATAAAAATGCTTATTCCAACAAGAGAAATAAGGGAGCTGAGTCCAAGAACCCAATATTTGCTTGTTGGCTCTTGAACCATGCTTCCTCAAACTTCCCACCAGTCCTCTATAGTCGCGGTTGCCCTAGTTGTTTGCGTGATTTCCTTATTTGTGAGTCTCGCGGCCCGCACTCGCCCGTTGCACCGCTGACTTTGTATCCCGCTTTCTATAGATTGCCGTGTTTCTCTTTGACAACGATTACAGCAGGCAGACGGAGCAGTGCAACCTCTCTGTCTGCGCAAGCAGCATCTCTATTTCAAGTGTGTCCTTTGGACTCTTGGCAGTTGGCAACCCCATTGCCGTGGGGGTCGTTTCTCTTAGCTCCTTCTGTGCCGTAGGAATCCTCCCAATGTGAGTCCGTATCTTTATTGTGATGTATCAAGAAGTGATATACTAACCTTCCACCAGCGCCCCCATCGCCATAGGTGTTCTTCCGATAGGACTGAGCGGTGGGAATCCGCGCCTTCATTTTCCCTGTTATTCCCGCTGACCCACTGCATACCCCCCATAGTTGTTGGCTGGCGCTATATCAATATTCTTGACCGTTAATATAGTACAGTACCCAATCACAAACCACAAATAAATTTTAGTTAGCCGTTAAATATGTGCTACTGGGGTTCTCTTGCCTTGCTGGGTACGGTCGAGTATTGTGTGGGGTTGTACCACTGCGAGGTCGATGCCACCGCGGGAGCATACGCGCTTGCGCGCTCGAACACCGTAGAATTCAAGGTGGAGCCTCACACAGAGTACGTACTCTTCTCAGACGCCCGGGCCCCGAGTTCCGTAAATGTCAGCATGCTGGAATGGTCAGGGGCGGGAATTCGCATGAACTCGGTAGAAAATCGCGAAGCGTGGCTTGACCCGTGGCTTTTGGCCGTGATGCGCGAGGAAGGCAGGTTTACAACAGGAGGCGGCAAGGAGTTGTCTATCTACAGCTCCGTTAATAGGTACGCATCGGATGAAAGTATCAGCTATGGGATATGTCCGACCGGGATGCCAGACATTAAGTGGTACAATGCTGCTTGGAGGTTCTTGACACTTCCGCTCTCGCGGACCCGCGTTCAGATATGGAGAAAGGCAACTATTTCCATAGTGTGGCCCCTGGTAGTCTACCCCCTCGTCGCTGCGTGGAAGCGCCCGCACTCGGGATACGTCGTTCTCCTTGATGTGCTCCTCGTTTCCGACATATTTTACTGGGCGGGGTTTGGCCTGGCCGGCATGGAGCTTGCGGACCACGGGGGGTTCCCCGAAAGTTCTGCCATTTTCATTGCCTTGGTGTGGCTATCACTCTTGAGCCTCACTGTCCACGGGTGGTACAGATCCCCCCCGCTCCTTGTTCTGCTTGCCCTGGCCTCTCCACTTTGGACTATGTTCTACTGGTCTCCGTTGGCATTTTTGTACGGAGTGTTTCGCCTTTAATAACTATATAGAAGATTTTTGTGTGTAATAAAAAGAACAAACATGGAAGATACGAGCGATCCCGTCCCTGAATCGCTCGCCGACAAAATCACCGCTATGTACAAAATTATCGACAATGTTGGTATAGAAATTAAAAAATACAAGAATTTGGCACTGGAAAGCTCTTCAAAAAATGACTTGCAAATGAAAGAATATGAGAAGCTCTATGGTGCGACGAGGGGGTACTTTATTGAGGTCGAGAGTACCGTGACTGTAAATGCCCTGAAAAATGCGCTCTCCGAAGCATGGGATCAGGACGAGAATTTCAAGGTAACTGGTGAACAGGGAGTTGTTAGCTGCCACTATGGAAAACAGCGGACTGTAGGAAACTCCCCATCCCTGATGTTTTGCACCCACGGGGGCATATCAAAGTTCAAGGGATCCCGTCCTTATCAAATTTACAATTACATCCCTCTGGACAAATCCCCCCTGTCAAACGCAACGGAAGACGTACTGAACCTTACCCCGCTGGCCGTCACGCACACTGCTACTAAAAAGCGCAACATTGAGTGGTCAGAAAAGGCCATTAGGCCCCTTATCAACTCGTGGAATGGCAACAAGCCTTATTTTGTAATGTATTTGACAGAGAACTCAATGGGCCAATCTGCGAATATCCTCAAGAGATTTCCTGCAACAACCAACATTGATGCAGTGGCCTCGTACTGCACTGCTGTGAAATTTCTCATACGGCTTTTTTTGCTCGTCTCTGATGGAATACTGCCCACGGCAGATCCATTCTGGGTAGCGTGGTTGAATCTTGAAAAAACCGGAAGTACGGAGTACGGCTATTTTATCAAAAATGTTACGGACAAAACGTCCGGGGACCTGACAAAGGATTTTACAGCAAAACAAGTGCCAGCGGATATAAAAAACATAATTAAAAAGATTCCTCTGAGCCCCGAATTCCCCACAACCGAAGTATATGATATCACAGAGAAGCTCCAGGAGTTATATAACCACAATTGGGAGCTTTTTTGGACCAAAAACAACAAAAATCAAAATGCAGCCACCTTTTCGGCCCTCCATTTTCTCATGATGGACAAAAAAGAAGGGAAAAGCCACTATAAAATCCAAAATTACGAAGATATACCCAACAACATAACAATTATAAGAAGCACGGGCAACGACCAAAGATGTTATTTTTTTGTCTCTCCGTTGTCGCTCAACCACGCAAATGTTGAACCGTCGTACATCATCAGCATTCTGTTTAGCAAAATTGGAGAAATAAAAGACAACATGCTCGCTGCTCTGGAAAACCAAGTTAACAATATAAAGAGAAAAACCAAACGAGCCAAACAGCGCAGAGCCAAAAAAGTGAGCGAAGCCCTAAGCAGCAGATAAATAGCACGGATTTAATGATTAAATTCTACCATTTTGATGATATTGCTGTTCATTCGCTTTGAAAAGGCCTTGAGGGCACTCAGGGCCTTTCCCGGTTCCGAACACGTGTATACGTGCACAGAAGCCATTGCGTACTCGGGCCAGGTGTGACATGCAAAATGGCTTTCAGAAAGCAGAAGACACACAGAGGCGCCCTCGGGGTCAAATTGGTGTTTCTGAGATCCGACCACCGTCATCCCGGTTTCCCGTGCTACATCCATCATGATGCTGTATAGGGGATCGGCCTCCCTGAGTGCCTTGCGGTTCAGCACCCGCTTCAGGGTTGCCGCCACGCAAAACCCCAACGCCCCCTCTGGGGGTTCCGCCAGTTCCATCCTGCTCTGCCTTACAGTCGTTCTCTGAGTCGTTGTTATACTTTAGCGGATAAATGCAATTGGTTAGCGCCTCCTTTTGTGTATAGCACACAAATTTCATTGCGAGCTCCAGGAGTTGCTCCGGCGGGGTGGTGTGCTTGATGATGACAATGGGGGAGGACAGGGAATTTGGTCCCGGGCTAAACGACGACAGGCAGTCGAGGACAACAGCTTCGTGCATAATCACAAAGTACTTCAGCTTGGTGGCCGCATCGAGATTCAGCGGAAGTTTCGTATACACCGCAATCGGGGGTTTGTCGGGCTTAAGAAAGGCAGGGATCATCATGTCAAGCGTTTGAGGAATGCTTGCGAGTCTCGTTGCGTTTGGAATCGTTTTGTTCGATACAACGTCCAGGTCCACGGCCTGGGGCTCTGCCGGGGCTACCAACTCTAGGTACTCGGGCTCTGAGATCTTGAGTGCAATAAATTCGTAGCCGCGATTGTTAATGTGAAAGTCGAGAACTTCGTCCGCGCTGTCTCTACCAAGCATTACCCCCTGCTCTGGCTCTTCGTAAGGCCAAGAAACCAAAACCATCGGGTGGTAGTCAACCATTTCGTGTTCGACGTCTGTCTTGTAAAAGGCAACGTATTGCATGACCGCCGACCCCCACACGGTCGTGCGACTCCCCACCACCTGCCTGTAGAACGGAGAGCAAAAAAAGTAGTCGAGCCTTTCGCCTTTGAAGATGGTGGTGCTCAAAGGAAATGAAATCAGCGCCAGGCTTTTTTTGGTGTGGTCCCGGCAGCACACCGCCCCGGCGTTTGTGCAGTTGATAGCGGCGCGCATCATCTCTCTTTTCATAATGTAAAAGAAGTTGGGGTGGATCGGGCACGGGTGGTTCATAACGCAGAAAAAGGCGTCGGTGTGCTTAAAGCTTGCCAGCGGATCGGCGTCCATGTCGGCGCAGATCTCCCTGTACATGCTGCGCACACCCTCCACGGGAGCGCCCCGCCACACGCTGATTTTTAGTTTGGTGTCGGGCATGAGGGGCGTGTAATTATAAAAGGTGTAGTCTCGGATGCTGTTGCAGTAATCCAGATCCTCATCGACCGGACGGGGACAGCACAGAACTATGCCAAGATAGCGCGGCAGAAGAGGGCGGAACAGATAGGGCTTTGGATCGACCCCGTAATTGTCTTCCAGCATATCGCAGCAGCTTGACAGATGAGGCTCAAACGGCATTGGGTTTTTATCATCAAAGAAGTTTGATGCGATGAGACGCGCAAACTTGTCGCACTGCATGCCCTCCGGCTCTTGGGCTTTCACGTGATCCAAAGCATACCTTTCAATACTGGCGCAGAAGTGCGGAAGGGTGATGGAGTTCCGGTTTGCTGCCGTGTTGGCGCATACAGACTTGAGAAAGGCGTCGAAGCCGTCGACCGTGCATGATTGCGCTCCCATGTAGTAGGACAACACAAGAGACGGCGTGAAGTCGCTCATTTCGTAAAATAAAATATGAGTTGGCTAGTACATTACAGTACGGTACGCTAAGGTACCAATTTGCTGAAACAACAAATATACCGGTATATTCTGCCGTCCTGTGTATACATAGAGTACGGCACACTTCCGACTTGTGCCATACTTCGTAATGCGGCCTGCGAATACCGCCGGGCGCCTACTGTGCCCCGCCAGGCTTCAAAGAACCGTCGAACTGTGGACATTGACAAAGGGGAAGCTTTTGGAAATGTACGAGGAACTTCTCCTGTGCCAGTGCTCTCGCATCTACGACCTCGCGCGCTCCTGCGAAGACACCATGAGCCCAAACCCGTTCATCATAGAGTGCAAAGAAGCCAGGCGGCTGTGCAGCCAGGCCCTTTCAAACATGTACACCATGAATAGTTTCAACAACTCTCTTATCTCCCTGGTCTCGCACCTAAAACAAAAAAAAATATTTAAGCCCCTCTGTCTTTCGTGCACCTCTGAACCCCTGTCGACTGCCCCCAAGTCCACCCCGGGATACCTAGGCATGTTCTGCGCCTCTTGTTCCTTAGCCCTGGTAGACTCGACGGAGGCCCACGTTGCTTACTCGCGGTTTTTGTCCCTCTTTGAGAGATTGTTTGAAAAGCGCAACGAGAAACAGGCTCTCAATACCATCAGGAACATGCAGCAGTTGTCTTTCCGAACTCTGGACATGATCTACCGCCTGCCCACCACCGCGACGGAAATTCCCCGGCCGCAATAGCCCAACCGGCCCGCCCTGGTAAATTTTGTTTAATGTTGATTAAATATACACACATTACGAACGCTGGCTGGATCACTCTCGCTGTTTGGTTTTTTTTGAGCCGGGTTTCTTTTTTTTTGGCTTTACAACGGAATCTATCTCGGTGGCATCGGTTCTCGTTTCCACCCTCTCATCTGTGTTGGCTTCGGGGGGGGCGGCCGTGGTTTCCATCAGGACTAGGCAGGTGGTCCACAGGTTGGCTTCTATGTCCATTCGAGCGCGTCGTCGTCTTTCTCGTCAAAATGGCCGTCGAGTGTCCGCGGAAGGTGCGCCTCCCCGGGATATTGCAAATCTGACGCGTAATTAAGCCGACGGTACACCCGCCCCCGGTGTCTCCGTCGCCGTTTGTATCTCTCGAGACAGAACACAAACAGGGCAGCGAGAAATGTCACCAGCAGCACAACAAGACCCCCGGAAGTCCGCTTATCCATTCCTTCTCTCTTCCCGGCAATACTGGTGCTTTTATAACTTTTATTGGTGACTTAATTCATTGTTTTAAAATTTACGGGCCCTTCTGATATTTGACCTTCTTTCTGTTTCTGTGAATCGCTACACCGATAACTGCTGCGAGAATGACAGCAGCAAAAATTCCCCCCAGGATCCCCGCAAAGGTCGAAACACGGACGTTGTCCTTGCCAACCTTGACGTACTTCTTCCCAGAGGATTTTTTGTCCGTAAGAGCGTCCGTGGGAGCGTCCGTGGGGGTTTTGGTGGGAGATGTCGTGGGAGATGTCGTGGGTGTCATAGTAGGAGACTCGGTGGTAACCCTTGTTTCACACGTCGCTCCAATAAAACCCTGCCTGCAATTGCAAGTGCACTCGGTCCCGTTGCGCACCGCAGAACTGGTGTGGTTTTCGGTGCAATGCTTGTTCGCACCAACAGCGCACAAATCTTCGGCGCAGGCTGGGCCAGCGTAGAAAGCTGGGCAGCTACATTCACATTGCGAACTATCTGCGGAAGGAATAGAAGTTCCGCCGTTCTGACAAGAATCGAAGGAGTTTTGGCAGTTGGGAACATCGCACACATCTCCAGTAAACACGTCGGAATAATCGCACTGGCACGTGCAAGTCCTTTCGTCGGTGACATGCCCGCGGTTGTTGCAGTAGGCTCGGCTGTCGGTGCAGTTTTTCACCGCTGGAACGTAAGAGGGCTGCATGGTTCTGGCGCAGTTGATTGCGTATGCGTTTGTGTTTGGTTTAAAATCCAACGGATCGTCTTTGTATTTTCGAGTATAGGGACAGTATCCACCGGTTGCGTTTGGACTTTGACAGTAATCATTTCTGTGTATAATTGTGCATTGGGTCGACGTCCCATTTTGCGCAGCCTCGCAAACCCCGGCAGGAGGGGGGGTTTGGGGCGCAGAGCGCTTATAATTGAAATTTTGAACAATATTCATCAAGGAAGCCCAATCGTTGTTTTGAAAATCACCGCCATTGGTAATGGAGAAGAAACTGGCCAGCAAGTTCTCAAAAGCCTGGTCGTAATTTTTTGAAGAAAAATCCATATCGTAAACTACGGTGTCACAGGAGGTTTGTCCGCAGTATGCAGCAGGATCCTGGACTGGATTTTGAGTCGTGTATTGATAATGTTTGGTAACGTGCTGCACAAAGCTTTTGATCTCCTCCACGGCGTGCGCCTTTGCTGATCCGTGGAATGGTTCCACGTCAAGCTCATACATAAGATCGTGCAGGTTGAGAAAGCGACCGGTGCAATCATTCAGGGTGTATGCTGCTTCCGAATTTTTTAAATTGAGAATCTTCACGAGAAGAACCATGAGATCTTTCATAAGATCGACGCTCGACTCTCTTGTAAATAATCCCCCCAAAAAGTCAGGAGACCCTTTTGGACCCGGGTTACCCGCAGCTGCCTCTGCAGCATTAGACTCCACGTCGGGCCATGATTCTAACAGCTCGTTGACTATGTGGGAAACGGCGCCGGAAATCGTTAATCCCGCGGTGCTATTGAAAAAGTCAATCAATGTCAAGGGGGAACTGTTGGAACTTTGTAGTCCAGCTATTATTTCACTCTGGATGGACTCCTGCGTTGTTTGTAACTGACTGGAGGCCAGGATATTCACTTTTATAGTGGAAAAAAATTCATCGAAGGCAGTGTCAGCCATGAGTGAGGCACCAGGCATAAAAGTAGTATCGACAAATTCGCCAAGGCCGGTTTTCCAGTTTTGAATGGCATAATCAAGCCATGCTTCCAAATCTGTATTGAATTCAAAAAGGGCGAGCAGACTTTGCGGAGTGAACCCGTATCTGTGATTCTCCTCGGGATCGGCGAGTCCCAAGCCGTTCATCGCAAAAAACGTGGCGTAATTTATCGTATGTTTGTAAATCACTTCATATGTGTTTTCCTGTTTATTACCCCACTCCTTTATGTAGAAGCTCCACGACTGGCTATCTGATACTTCTTGGGCGTTTCCAGAAAAAACCCCACGGGACATTGGAGAATCGGTGTCAAAAATGTAGCTTCCAGCAAATCCTTGTTGAATTAGTACTTTGCCGTCGTTATTTTTGGGCCAGTACATCCCACCGCTGTACGCATCCAAACTCCCATCAGCTGACGATGTCGTCAAAAGAAGGCAATTGGCCAAATCCTCCGTTTTACACTGGATCATGGCATCCTCGGGGTCAAACGGCGCGCAAGGGACTTTTTTCACTCCCGACTTTGCAGTCACTGCATACATTTTGAGAAATTGTTCATCCGACACAGAACCAAAATAGTCGGTCCGCACATCATTAAGAACCTTCACAAGTTGGTCCTCGTGCATGTAACTTCTGAACCCGTTGTAGCCGGGTGCCCATCCCACGGGAGAATCTCCACAGCGGTCGTTATCGTCAATGTTCCCCTGATAGGACATCTTTGAAAACCCATCTGACGAATCCTGCACTGGCACGTAGTCTCTCCGCGTTTCAATATTCACGCAATCGTTAAGGTACTCATTGTTGGTACATTTGGTTGGACACACCTGGAATTTCGTGCACTGCTCGTCGAGATTCGTCGAATTCAGAAATCCACTGGCCGTGGGCAAGGGGCATTCCGTCATAACATCCAGAAGTTGTCGTTGAAAATCTGGATTGCATTGCGCATTCAATTGGAAATTATCGTGCATAATATCGGTATAGAGATTTGATGGTTGATTCTCCTGGCATGCCGACAGTGATGCCCTATAAAGGCCTTCCACATTCCAACCATCCAAGCGATTTTTAAAGGCATCAGGAATTAGAACGCCCCCGCCAGTTGTTTGTAGCTGGGACGGCTGAGCCAGATCCGGCCAGTACGAATTTGAGCTCCCGTTCGCATCCAGTTCCAAGTAGCGACCCTGAACATCCTTAAATATCTGATCAGATGAGCGAGGGGTATAAGTTGCATCTTGCCCTGCAATGAGGTTCATTTCGCCGTTCTCCTCCAATAACCCCAACTTCATCACGTATGACAGACTCACTCCCGACGTCAGCATGGTGAATGAGAGAGATCCCATCCACTTGTCCTCCTTCCAGCTCGTTTGGTTGTCGTAGTGGAAGTCCAAGTCAAACAGGTCCCAGTAGTACAGACTGGGGAGCCTTGTAAAGACGTTGCCTTGCTCTGGAAGGTGGGTATGATCTCCCATGTATCTTAAGGCGATTTTCCCCGGGAGACTGGCCGAAGAATCGGAGCATGACGCACAACCGTCGGATAGGCACCTATCTCCGTTGTTCTTAATCCAGTACCTTGCTCCATTTTCATAACCTTCCTGAAAAGCTTGGGGTTGAAGCGTCCACCAGTAATTATCAGCTGCAGTTTTTTCATCCTCAGAGATGATCCCATCCATACAATTATCGTAATCAGCCGCCAACCGACCTTCTGCAGTATTAATGTCATTTTGGTTGGTAGCTCTGTTGTACGGCACACACATTGCTTGGTTGCTCTCAAAAGAATGATCCAACCCCTGTCTCATATCCGGAACGTAGATTCGTTTGTAGGGCGTTGCAATCGTGCAGGTATCATCGCAGGTGGTAGAATTGTATGATCCTACAATGGCCAAGTACTTCCTTTCGGTGCTGGCATTAAACGTATTATCTTTGGTGTATTTTACCCCCTGCTGCTGCTGAATGTCCTTGAACTCTTCGGCGTCATAAGAGTTGTCGGTGGTTTTCACACATGTCATCCCGCCGGAAATTTGAACCGCGCAATACGACTGCGGAGTTTCAAACGACGGAAGCGCCGCGGGCCGCAAAGGCTCGGGCGATATCGGTTTTGTAGTTGAGGAGACGGTCGGGGAGGCAACCGGGGAGGCGGTCGGCAGCGGGGTGGTGGTGGTCGGGGTGGTGGTGGTCG
>MDTB01227740.1_pt1 | contig 31178 bp, 22 predicted proteins | sample 811161 | NCBI WGS metagenome assembly MDTB01 (sample SAMN05326650, study PRJNA326480) | marine metagenome | isolation source: seawater | place: Mediterranean Sea | collected 2009 | reverse complement strand
GAACCTACAAACTTCTCTGGGTCTTTCGTTGACAGGTTGAAGGTGAAGTCGTCGAACCCGAAGGCTCTCAAAACGGACAATACGAAATCCAACAGGGATGTGATTTCGTCAGCAAGTTGTTCTGGTGCAACGTAGAGGTGGCTGTCATCTTGAGTAAAACCGCGGATTCTCATGAGTCCGTGCAAGGTTCCGGATCGTTCGTAGCGGTACACGGTGCCAAGTTCGAACAAGCGGAGGGGAAGTTCTTTATAGCTGCGTTGGCCATGTCCGAAAATCAGACAATGCATCGGGCAGTTCATGGGTTTCGGGTAGTACGTCCCGTTGTCCATTTCCATTGGTGGATACATACCGTCTGCATAAAAATCCAGATGACCCGATGTCTGAAAGAGCTTTTCGTTCGCAAGGTGGGGAGTGTAAACAAATTCGTAACCACCATCCTCGTGACGCTGGCGGCTGTAGTCCTCCATTAGCTTGCGCACGATTGCGCCTTTTGGATGCCAGACCGCCAAACCCCCACCTAACTCAGATGGAAAGCTCAAGAGATCTAGTTCGGTCGCGAGTTTCCGGTGGTCACGCTTGGCTGCTTCTTCAAGCCGTTCGAGATGCGCCTTCAGATCCTTCTTTGTCGCCCACGCTGTGCCGTAAATACGTTGCAACATGGGCCTATTCTCATCGCCCCTCCAGTACGCCCCAGCCACCCTCATTAGTTCGAAATGAGCTAAATATCCTGTGTTGGGTACGTGGGGACCTCTGCACAGATCAACGAATTCATCTGTGTTGCGGTACGTCGTTATGACGTCGCCCTCGGGTCCAGAACTGGGGTCGTCAGCTTCTCCATCGAGAATTTCGAGTTTGTAAGGATGATTGGCGAAAAGCCGCTCTGCTTCTCGGCGTTCAACTTCGCTCCTAATAAAAGGCTGTTTGCGACCGACGATTTCCTTCATTTTTGACGCGATCTTTTCGAGATCTTCATCGCTAAACGTTTGACCATCAGGCAAATCAAAATCGTAGTAAAAACCATCCTCGATTGGAGGACCGATGCTGAACGTAGCCCCAGGGTAAAGCGTTAAAACTGCCTGAGCCAACACGTGGGCCGTCGAATGGCGCAAAACTTCGAGACCTTCCTCGGAAGCCGGGAAGACAAGTGAAACATTCGCGCCATCGGGCAGGGGACGGTTGAGATCCAACTCAACGCCATCTGCAACAGCGATCAGAGCCTCTTTTGCGGCGCGCCCACCCAAATCCGCAGCTAAATCAGCGCCGGTAGCGTCGCCGCCGAGAACCCGCTCGCTGCCATCGGGGAGAATGATCGTTACACCAGAACTCATATCTTCAAATGTACGGGTTCTGAGCCCCATATTTCGAGCTATTAACTCGCTGAGTTACCAAATCCAAAGACAATGTTCATTGTCAAAATCAGCAGACCAATACCCACAAGCACCCAGATTTGATCGGTCTTCTCGAAGCCACGGAACTGTTCCATTGGCTTCCACTTAGCATTCGGGTCCTTAAGAACCTTCTCGTTCACTTTTCGCGTATCGCCGTCGGACATCGTGACCTCTCAGGTGGATACACAGCATGGCAGCTTCATAGGTCAAGTACCAACATCGAAGCCACAAATTAACGCAAATAAATATCAAACCCGGTTTTAAGCAAGCACCGCTTCGGGCCCCAACAGCACCCTCAACTCCCCAGCTAACCCATTTGCCGGATTAACCCGAAAATTGTCAGGTAAACGAACTGTTTGTTTGCCCAGATGAAGAAAAACGGCGGTGTCGCCCGGATGTTCGGATAGCAAAGCCTTTAGGTCAGCAACCAGCTTGTCACTCACTTGGTGAGAAGGAACCGTCAAACGAAGTTCGGAAGGTCCGCTCTTGGGTTCGAAATAGGTGAGCCGGTTGGCCAGAAATTTCGGCTCATCATCCCTGTTATCTATTCGGCCACCTACGAGGAGTACTGCGTCGTCATCGAGCTGGTGGCCGTGCTCAGACATCGTCCTTGGGAAAACCGTCACTTCTATAGAGCTTTGAAGATCTTCCAGTTCGAACACCGCCATAGCATCGCCGGCTCGAGTGAATTTACGTTGCAAGTTCGATACCACTCCACCGAGAGTTATAAAGGCGTCTTTGCCGTCGTCGCGTTGCGGCTGGTTTGGGGCGTCAGCGATCGAACAATCAGTGGCTTGACGAAGTGACGCTTCGACACCATAGAGCGGGTGGCTGGACACGTAGAGACCCAGCATTTCCTTTTCCCACGCCAGCATCGTTTTCTGGTCGACCTCAGCATCAGGGATCTCGATTTTCTCGTCGAATCCGCCAGTGTTAGCGTCCAATTCCCCGAAGAGAGTCTGTATACCCATATCGGCTTCTTTACGACGATTACTGATTTGATCGACGATCTGTTCTGCGACACCCAGAAGACCTTGCCGTGAATGGCCGCACGATTCGAAAGCGCCGGCCTTAATGAGCGCTTCGAGTGACCGCTTATTCAGCACCGCTATCGGTACTCGTTCGCAGAAGTCGTAAAAGTCTTTATAGTCACCGTTGGAGGATCGCTCTTCGACGATGGGACTGACGACTCCTTCGCCGACATTTCTGACAGCCGATAGCCCGAAGGGTATGCGACCGTCTTTAGCTGCGAAATCGACTTCGCTCCTATTGATGTCGGGCACCTCAACGACGATGTTTGCCTGTCGACAATCGTTGAGATACACGCCAGCTTTATCCAAGTTGTGTTTAACGCCAGTTAGAACGGCCGCCATGAACTGCACCCGATAGTTCGATTTAAGGAAGGCAGTCTGGTACGAGATCAGGCCGTAACCGAAGGCATGACTTTTATTAAATGCATAATCGGCAAATGGTTCGATGATGTCAAAAAGTCGCGTACCGAGCTGTTCGTCGTAACCCGAGGCGACTGTGCCGTCAACAAATTTGACGCGTTGTTCAGCGATTAATTTTCGGTCTTTTTTCCCACAGGCTTTTCGTAAATCATCGGCTTCCGCCAGGGTGTATCCCGCGATTCGCTGAGCGACTCGCATAACGGATTCTTGATAAATCATCAACCCGTATGTCTCGGTGAGGATTTCGTCTAGATCTGCGTGAGGCAGATCAATGGGCTTGCGACCATTTTTTCTATCTGCATAGTCGTTGTGCATGTTCGCGGCCATCGGCCCGGGCCTGTACAAGGCGACTAGTGCTGCAACGTCGTCAAAAACGGTGGGGGCGAGGCTTCTCATGAGGCTCCGCATGGGTGCGGACTCGAGTTGGAAAACGCCCAGAGAGTCTCCTGCTTGGAGAAGGCGAAACGTCTTTTCGTCGTCCAGGGGTATGGCATCGATATTGACTGCAGTGCCTGTGGAGGTTTCGATGAGTCGTAAAGCTTCATCGATAATTGAAAGCGTTCGAAGACCTAAAAAGTCCATTTTGAGCAGGCCAAGTTCCTCGACTCCGTTCATTTCGAACTGAGTAACAACAGGTGCGTCTTCGGGCGCAACTCCAGATTCTGGCTTGCGTTGTATGGGAAGGTATTCAGTCAGTGGATCGCGCGTTATAACTACCGCGGCTGCATGAATTGAATCTTGCCGACGCAAACCTTCTAGACCCTTTGCGACATCCACAACACGCTTAACGTCGGGGTCAGAATCGTACATTTGGCGGAGGTCACTAGCAGCCTTAAACCCGTCGACGTACTGATCATTTTGGTCGAAGCAGGCCCATAAAGGAGTGTCGCGGCCCATTACCAACGGAGGCATTGCTTTTGCGACTTTGTCGCCTACCGCATATGGGTAACCAAGAACGCGAGCTGCGTCCCTGACTGCGGCCCGCGCCTTGATCGTTGAGAAGGTGATGATTTGGGCGACATGTTCTCGACCGTAAGTTTCTGCTGTGTAGCGAATCATTTCGTCTCGGTAACGGTCGTCGAAATCCATATCAATGTCTGGCATCGACTTGCGGCCTGGATTTAGGAATCTTTCAAAGAGCAGGTCGTACTTGATCGGGTCTAAGTCTGTTATTTGAAGGCAGTACGCAACAGCGCACCCTGCGGCGGATCCTCTTCCCGGGCCAACTCGAATGTTGTTGTCGCGGGCGTGTCTGATGAGATCCCACGTGATAAGGAAGTATGCTGAGAAGTCCATGTCAGAAATGACACGAAGTTCGTATCCGAGCCGGTCAACAATTTCGTCCGATAGCCGGTTTCCCCAGCGTTTCTTCGCTCCCTCGAATGCGAGATGACGTAAATAATCGTCGTCGGTCTCAAACTCTGGGGGTAGTGGGAAGTCGGGAAGGTAGACGTTTCCGAACTCGATGTTGACATCAGCTCTTTCGGCTATCCAGAGCGTGTTGTCGCAGCTTTCAGGTAGCTCGGAAAAGAGGCTCCGCATTTCTCGGGCACTCTTGAGGTAGTGCTGGTCGCCATGAAATTTGAACCTGTCAGGGTCGCTCATTTGCGATCCGGTTTGCACACATAACAGAGCATCGTGAGAGATTGCGTCGTGTTGATGGGTGTAGTGACAGTCGTTTGTAGCTAGTAATGGCGCTTTAAGTGTTTGGGCTATTTCAAGTAACTGCGGGTTACAGCGTTTTTGGGCTGGAATATCGTGATCTTGTAGTTCGACGAAGAGGTTGTCTCGCCCGAAAATGTCCTGTAGCCGGGCAGCACGGTCGAGGGCACCTTGATAGTCGCCTTTGAGAAGCGACTGTTGGACAACGCTGCCTAAGCAGCCTGTCGTCGCTATGAGTCCCTCGTTGTGTTGGGCAAACAAGTCCCAATCCATTCGGGGCTTGTAGTAGTAGCCCTCTAGGAAAGCGCGACTGGCCAGCTTTAAGAGGTTGCTATAACCCGCATTATTCTCGGCGAGCAAAGTGAGGTGGTAATAGAGCTTCGTGCCGCTGTCTGTGTCACCGCCGGAGTCGTCTAGCTTTCTACCGCGACGAGATGGGCGCTCTTCTCGGCTTTCCAAGGCCATATAGGCCTCGGTTCCAATAATGGGTTTGATGCCGTGTTGGTTGCAGCCTTTGTAGAAATCAAGGACTCCGTACATGTTGCCGTGGTCGGTAATTCCTAATGCCGGTTGTCCGTCATTTACAGCAGCTGCGACAGCATCGGGTATGCGCGCTGCGCCATCGAGCATCGAAAACTCTGTGTGGGTGTGGAGGTGTACGAACGAGCGAGTCACATTACTTGAGTGTTGTTGATTCGTGGATATGGCGGCGCCTCGTGGCACCATGGAGGAATCTAGTCTGATGGAGCTCCAAGTAATCGTATGAATGACACGAATCCTGCAGATTTACTCAGCGAAGTTCTCGTCGCAGAAAATCCAACTGATGGTTTATGGGGCCTTGTCGACTCTGGCTGGGCTGAGACCTATCTCCCTGAGCTGCCAGCGTTGCGGTTAGAGCAAGATCCGATTCACAGACATAAAGATGTCTTGAGCCACACTATTTCTGTTACTAGCCAAAGTCCCGCTCGTTTGCGAGTTCGCTTGGCTGCTCTTTTCCATGATGTGGGTAAGCCTCGCACTCGATCCTACGAACATGGCGGTGTCACCTTCCGGCACCACGAGGCGGTAGGTTCTCGAATGACTCGCAAAAGAATGCCGAAGTTAGGCTTTGATGACGAACTCACCCGCGAGGTTGCGCGCTTAGTGTTTCTGTCTGGCCGTTTCAAGGGATATGCCGATGGGTGGAGCGACAGCGCTGTCCGTCGTTATGCGCGAGACGGAGGCCCACTTCTCGGTGATTTAAATGATTTAGTTCGTAGCGATTGCACTTCACGCAATCCGCGACGCGTTGCAGCGCTTCATGAGGCACTAAACGACCTTGAAAAGCGAATTGCAAATCTCGCACGGGAAGAAGCTCGCAAGGCAGAGCGTCCCGAAATAGATGGCGGAGCAGTGATAGCTCATTTAGGTATTGAGCCAGGCCCTCAGGTGGGCCGCGCCCTCCGGTTTCTTCTTGAATTGAAACGCACGGAAGGCGCGTTAGGGGAACAGGCTGTATTAGAGCGCTTAGATGATTGGTGGGCCGACAACCAGCCCTAGGCAGACGTCAGGTCTGGCCTGCCAATTTGCGGTTCTTAATTTTCGCTTTGACGTAATCGCGATTCATAAACGCAATGAAATCAAGACTGATTTCCTTAGGGCAGGCTTCATGACACTCACCGTGGTTCGTGCATGACCCGAAAAAAGACTCCATTGTTTCGACCATATTTTCAGTACGTTCGAAACGTTGGGGCTGCCCTTGGGGAATGAGATTCAGGTGCGCCAGTTTCGCAGAGGTGAATAGTTGCGCTGCGGAGTTAGGGCACGCAGCCACGCAGGCTCCGCAGCCTATACAGGCAGCAGCATCGAATGATGTGTCCGCTGCTTCTTTAGGCACCGGAGTTAAGTTGGCGTCGGATGCAGCGCCTGTGTTGATCGAGATGTAGCCGCCAGCTTCTACGATTCGGTCGAACGCACTGCGGTCAATCACTAAATCCCGGACGACGGGGAAAGCTCGAGCCCTGAACGGTTCAACAACAATGGTTTCTCCATCGTCGAATTTACGCATGTGTAGCTGACAGGTTGTCGTCGCTTTTTCTTTTCCATGAGCTTGGCCATTGATCATTAGGCTGCACGTGCCGCAAATGCCTTCACGACAGTCGTGATCGAATTCGATTGGCACATCGCCATTTTCAACGAGGTCTTCATTAACAATGTCCAGCATCTCGAGAAACGACATATCCTCGCTGATCCCATCAGCCGAGTAGGTTTCGAAGTGGCCTTCCTCGTTGGGCCCGTTCTGTCTCCAAATTTTGAGCTTGAGGTTAAGTTCTCGGGTCACTTGTAGCTCCTCTGAGTCAACGCGACGTTTTCGAACTCAAGTTCTTCTTCATGACGTGTTTGAACGGTGTCGGCGCCGTGCCATTCCCAGGCTGCGACATGCGCGAAATTGTCATCATCACGCTTAGCTTCGCCTTCATCAGTTTGGTGTTCAGCGCGGAAATGCCCGCCGCAGCTTTCCTCGCGGTCTAGTGCATCGCGAGCCATTAGCTTTGCGAGTTCGAAGAAGTCAGCGACCCGTCCCGCTTTTTCCAGACTGGAGTTGAGCGTTGAGGCCGAGCCGGGAAGACGCAGGTCCTTCCAGAATTCTTCTTCGAGGGCCGGTATTTCTCCAAGTGCCTTTTCGAGGCCTTCCTTGGTTCTCTCCATGCCAATGTAGTCCCACACTATTTTGCCTAGCTCGCGGTGGAACCAATCCACTGAGCGAGTTCCGCCTATGGACATGAATCGATCAACCTGGCTTTGGGCTGAAGCTTCGGCTTCTTTGAAAACAGGGTCTTCGGTAGAGACGGTGCTTTCACCCAAGCGTCCAGCTAAATCATCGCCGATGGTATACGGCAACACGAAATAGCCGTCGGCGAGACCCTGCATCAGTGCTGATGCTCCGAGTCGGTTAGCTCCGTGGTCAGAGAAATTGGCTTCGCCGATTGAGTAGCAGCCTGGGATGGTGGTCATCAGGTTGTAATCAACCCAAATTCCTCCCATGGTGTAGTGAATCGCCGGATAAATACGCATCGGGACTTGGTAAGGATTTTCACCAGTGATGTTCCCGTACATATCGAACAAGTTTCCGTACTTGGCCCTGACGACGTCTTCGCCATCGCGCTCAATCGCTGCGCTGAAATCTAGATATACCCCGTTTTTAAGGGTTCCAACGCCCTTACCTTGATCCACAACGGTCTTGGCGTTCCGAGATGCTACGTCGCGAGGAACTAAGTTTCCGAACGCTGGATATTTGCGCTCAAGGTAGTAGTCCCGTTCACTCTCAGGTATCTCTCCCGGAGCGCGAGCATCATCGAAAGCGTCCGGCACCCAGATGCGGCCATCATTTCGCAGGGATTCCGACATTAACGTCAGTTTCGACTGAAACTCATCGCTAGCAGGAATACATGTCGGATGAATTTGTGTGTAACAGGGGTTCGCAAAGTATGCGCCTTTTCGGTGAGCACGCCATGCTGCTGTGACGTTGCACGCCATTGCGTTGGTCGACAAGTAGTAGACGTTGCCGTAACCGCCCGTCGCGAGAACGACAGCGTGCCCAGAGTGGCTAGCAATTTCACCACTAACAAGATCTCGTGTGACTATGCCACACGCGCGACCATCTTTGAGGACAACGTCGACAAGCTCGGTTCTTGTATGAAGTTCAACAGCGCCGGCTGCGACCTGCTTGGCAAGGGCCTGGTAGGCACCGAGTAACAATTGCTGCCCTGTCTGCCCGCGTGCGTAAAAGGTTCTACTTACTTGGGCGCCACCGAAGGAACGGTTATCTAAAAGGCCACCGTATTCTCGAGCAAAGGGGACGCCTTGGGCAGCAGCTTGATCGATAATGTTGACAGAGACTTCAGCGAGGCGATGCACGTTCGCTTCTCGGCTCCTGTAATCGCCGCCTTTGACCGTGTCGTAAAAGAGCCGATGTACCGAGTCACCGTCATTGGTATAATTTTTCGCTCCGTTGATCCCGCCTTGTGCCGCAATCGAATGAGCCCGTCGAGGTGAGTCGTGGAACGTGAAGACCTTTACTTTGTATCCGAGCTCGCTAAGGGACGCAGCTGCTGATGCGCCTGCTAAACCGGTTCCCACCACGATGATTTCGAAACGGCGCTTATTATTTGGGTTCACCAACTTCATTGAGAATTTATGGTTTTCCCATTTGTCGGCCACTGGCCCATCAGGGACCTTTGAATTGAGAATTGACATCAGTGGTTCTCCGCTTCGTGCTCGAGGCAGGCAACGTCGCCGACCTCGCATTTCCGATTGTCATCATCAACTAGTCCGGCATTAACAAGGACCGGAAAGCTGAGGTTACCCACGAGAATTATTCCAGCCACAAGTTTCGCAAGGGAGCGCCGAAGCTCGTTGTATTTGGGGTTGTTGATACCCAAGCTTTGGAAGAGACTCCAAGTGCCGTGGAAGATGTGAATTGCGAGCGCGATGTTTGCCACGACGTAGATAATCGCAACGGGCAAGTTTGAAAGACTGGCCACCACGTTGTGGTAGGGGTCTCCAAGTACGTAGTCATCTCCAAGCCACCAGCCCCAGGTGAGGTCGGCGAGGTGGAAGAGTAGGTAGAGGAGAACGATCGGTCCGGTCCAGCGCATGGTGCGGCTTGCATAGTTCGCGGCCACGTAGTCGCGCTTACTTCCGTACTTTTTTTCCCCTCCTAAAAAGTCTGCTTTGTCACTGGCCTTTCGACTTCTCTCTTTGAGTGAGTAAGCCGAATGAATGTGCAAAATGAACATACCCGCAAGCCCTATCCGAAGTACCCAAAGGAGAAACGTTCTTGGGAAAAGGCCGCCGCCGAGGCCCCTCAAGGTTTCGGCGTACTCGTGGAGTTGGACGGGGCCTTCGTAGATGTGGAGGTTGCCGATCATGTGGACAATCACGAAGCCCAGCAGGCCGATGCCTGTGAGGGCCATCACCCATTTACGTCCCACTGATGACTGATAGATGTTTAGCGGGAATGGCAGCTGCCATTTGCGCTTAAAAATCGGAGTCGAACCTTTAGGGTTCGTCGCCGTGGCCGCCATGGCCAACCTCCTGTTGAATGAATGTGCTTCTGAAACCGTATCTCTACTAACGCGAGATTGCAGAATTGATTAACAAACCTTTACTTGATAATGGTTCACCGCGTCTACTTTTTGGCCGCGTAAAGCTAGGAAAAGCGATGCATGTCCGGACCTAGGGGCTTCTAATTGCAATTCGGTTACCTTCGTTACGCTATCTGGTTCAAATTTTCCCTCGAACGACCAGCGTTTTGGTTCCATGCCCGGTGCTCGCCATTCGGCAGTAAGCGTGGCCGCAGGGATCTCTTCTCGCAGGTCTGAAACTACGTGCAAAGAACATTTGGCAACCGGTCCTTCGATCTCCTCTCGGTGCATATCGGCGACAATGATGACCGGCCGGCTGGCGTCGTTGAGGGCATGCCAAGCTTTTTTCGGAGTGCGTTCGTGATCTAAGACTGAAGAGGATACGAACGGTAGGGCGTCAGCGAACACAAATTGGCAGTACCCACCCGTGGGTTGGTACTTCAGAGTTCTGAGAATTTCGATTGTGTGTCGGATGACTTGTGACTGCCTTTCTTGGCTGGCGACCACCCAATCGTCCCAAGTCGCTGACTCGTGAATCGGAGTATGACGTTCAATGAGTCGCAGGTCTGCCCCGGACCGGGTTAGTGCCTCGGTGTCAATATTGGGGAAGTTGTCAGACCCGCAAATTTTTGCGATGTTTTGATTGGTAGGCAGGCTTTGTGCACCGAACTCGGACACGAAACGCACAAGACGCGGGATTCTCGATGCCATGGTTTGTAAATCGGACAATTGCCCGTGTCGCCAACCGAACCAAAGATGTGAATCGGTTCCGTCCAGCTGTGGGAGGTGGGGGGCCACTCCTGAATGAGCAATTACGGGTCTGGTTGGGTCCGCTTTCTCGAATGATCGTTTGACGCTTCGGTCGAGGATGGATCTATTCCAAGAAGGGAGCTGTTGGCGCAATAACATTGATGAGCCAAACTTCGACCCTTGCTTTCGGTTATCAAGGGGCTCCGAAGCGCCATCATTAGGCAGTGGTTCGTTGTGGCCGTTCCACAAAACAATTGAAGGGTGGTGGCCGAGCTGTTGCACGAGTTGCGCCGATTGTTTAATCGCCTCGCTCCGAATCGTGCGAGAATAACCTCGCTGAAGCGGGAAGTCCTGAAAGATCAGTAAGCCGAGCCTGTCAGCGATTTTGTATAGATCGGGATGCGCAACGTGCCCATGCACCCTGACTAAATCGAGGCCAGACTTTTTAGCTAAGGACAAATCTCTAAAATAATCATCAGGTGAAATAGCGGCTAAGTCGCTTTTAAGGGGACCAAAATTTGTTCCCTTGAGAAATAAGCGTTCTCCATTGACGGAAGCGATCCAATTGCGCAATTCGAAATTTCGCAAACCTGTCCGCAGTAGCTTGCTATCGCTTACGGAGTCGTCAATAAGAACTGAAACAGTGACGTCATAAAGCGGTTGGTCACCGAGTGAATGAGGCCACCAAAGCGAAGGGTTTTCAATGGCTACATGCCACTCAATCTCATTTTTCCCGCGCGCCAGGACGAGTTCCTGAACATGTTCCGTTGCCTCACCATTGCGCACTGTTGTTTGTATTTTTACGTTTGCGTTGATGCTGCTATCTAGGACTCCAGCAACCCTTAAGATCGCCCTATCGTTATCCGCTTCAAGAACAAGAAGCCGGAATTGATCAATTTTTATCGGTCCCGTTTCCTCAATTCGTACCTCTCGCCAGATTCCCCCAGGATTTGCGCTTCGATCAAGAATTTCTGAATCTTGAAGGACTCCGGTGATATTTCGTTTGCTGGATAGATCCTTGGGATTCTCGCAGATGGCTTCAATTGCCAGAAGATGTTGTGTCCCCTGACGCGTCTCATTTGTTATCTCGAAGGTGTGTTCGACGAAATAACCCTCTGTGTCGCCCAGATAAGCACCGTTCAACCATACGTCGCCCTGATAGCAGAGACCGTCGATTGCTAACCACCGACGATGTCCTTCCTGAATCTCATGCAACTCAAATTCGCGCCGATATAGAACTGCTTCTGCATGAGAGAGAGCGCTTGTTGAATGCCATGAGCCCGGCACATCAACCTGCACCCAGTCACTGTCGTCCAGGTGCACGTCACCGACTCGTAGCCGCGAAAATTCGTCGGCCGCACGCGCCTTCCAACGTCCCGATAGAGAAAAATTATCTTCTGAAGTAGATATTTCAGTCACGATCTAACTGACCGTAGCGGTCAAGGCGACCCAAAGGGCGCGCGGCCGGTTAGGGTTCGGCCATGACACAGCCTCGGAATGTCGGAGAACTTAAAAAGTCGGGATGGGTATCGCGGCCAGTTAAAGAAGAAATGCGCCAAAATGCACTGGCGTTAATCTCTTCGGGCGAGCCACTGTTTGACGGTGTCGTTGGCTATGAAAACACTGTCCTTCCCCAGCTTGAAAATGCTGTTCTTGCAGGACATGACGTGATCTTCCTAGGTGAGCGTGGCCAAGCAAAAACTCGAATGATTCGGTCCATGGTCAATCTTCTAGATGAGTGGATGCCCTACGTCGAAGGTTCGGAAATCTACGATGATCCCTTTAATCCAGTTTCTAAATATGCAAAAGATCTCCTTGCGAAACGCGGCGATAAAACTGCAATTGCTTGGGCGCACCGCGATGTTCGGTACGGAGAAAAACTTGCAACACCCGATACGTCAATAGCTGATCTCATAGGCGAAGTAGATCCGATCAAAGTAGCGGAAGGCCGATACCTGTCAGACGAGCTAACTCTTCACTACGGCATGGTGCCCAGAACAAATCGCGGCATCTTTGCCATTAATGAGCTACCTGACCTAGCGGAACGCATTCAAGTCGGATTGTTGAACGTTCTGGAGGAGCGCGATGTCCAAATCCGTGGCTATAAAGTCCAACTGCCGCTTGACGTGTTGCTCGTCGCATCTGCGAACCCCGAGGACTACACCAACAGGGGGCGGATGATAACTCCGCTAAAAGATCGTTTCGGCGCCCAAATTCGGACTCACTACCCACTTGAAATTGATACCGAGATAGATATTGCGGAGCAAGAGGCTGCTCCTCTGGAAGCGGCAGGCATCTCTGTCAGTGTTCCCGAGTTTATGGCGGAAATTATTGCGACCTTCAGTCACATCTGCCGGTCAAGCCCCCAAGTCAACCAACGTTCAGGGGTGTCCGTTCGGATGACGGTCACCAATTACGAAACCCTGATTGCAAACGCCACCCGCAGGGCACTTCAGGCTGGTGAGACGCACGTCGTCCCGAGGGTGTGTGACCTCGAAGCGCTTATGGCGTCATCGAGTGGCAAAATTGAAATCGAATCAATTGAAGAGGGTCGTGAGGGACAGATTGTTCAACAGATGTTGAAGGCATCCATTTTGGAAGTCTTCAAAGGGCGCTTCTCAGCAGAAGATTTAGTCGGTGTCGTCGAAAGTTTTGACGGAGGCACTGTTGCTCACACCGGTGACGATATTGGCTCGAAAGAATATGCAGATCTATTAGCTGGCCACCCCGCCTTATCTGAAGCTGTCTCGGAGCTCACTGACTCTTCTGAGTCGGCTGAATTGGCAAGCGCAGTGGAACTTATTCTTGAAGGTCTTCACCTTTCGAAACGTCTCAACAAAGAAGCGCTCGGGGTTCGCGCCACTTACCGCGGCCGCAACTGAATTCCGCTCCCAGAAGGACTGATGGATGGTAGTTAAGCGAAGAAGCTCAAAGCGTGAGGGAGCTCGCTTCCGATACTCAGCTTGGGATGGCACCCAAGTTGGGTTCGACTATGACGCTCAGGACTTATTTAAGGAACTGACCGACGACCTGCTATATCACGGAGACCTCAACGCAGCTATGAGGCGTCTGATGCAGCAAGGCCTCCAAGACCGAGATGGCAACAGTGTTCAAGGCCTTCGAGACATGCTCGAGCAGCTCAGGGAACGTCGCGAAGAGATGCTTGATCAGTTCGATTTGGGGGGTATCTACGACGAGATAAACGAAACACTTGACGATGTTGTTGCCGAAGAACGTGAGGCGATTGAAGATCACGTGGCGGATACCGCTCAATCGGGTGATGACCGCGCCAACGAGATGGCGGAAGCATCGTCTGTTGACAAAAACTTACAGTTGGACATGCTCCCGTCCGACTTAGCCGGAAAAGTTAAGGGACTCCAGAACTATGACTTTCTATCTTCGGAAGCCCGCGATCAATTCCAAGAGCTGATCGATCGTTTAAAGAAAGAAATCGCTCAAAGCCAATTTGACCAAATGGCCGGCGCCATGGGGGAGATGCAACCTGAAGATCTTGGCCCCATGAAGGACATGATGGCGGAACTCAATCAAATGATTGAACAACGTGAACGGGGAGAAGAGCCCGACTTCGAAGGTTTCATGGAACGACATGGAGACTTCTTCCCAGAGAACCCAGAGTCTTTAGATGAACTCCTCGAAATAATGGCGGAACGAATGGCCGCTATGCAGGCCATGATGAATTCCCTAACCCCGGAGCAACGTCAGCAACTCCAAGAACTATCAGCCGAGCTCATGGATGACATGGACTTGCAATGGGAGACTCAGCAACTAGCTCAGCACCTTCAGGAAGCTTTTCCCGACATGAATTGGGATAGCAGCTACGAATTTGGAGGTGATCAACAACTCAACATGCCCCAAGCAACTGATGTTATGCAGCAGCTTGGAGACTTGGATTCCTTGCAACAGATGCTGCAGAATGCGGCTAACCCGGGTGCCCTCGCGGAGGTCGACCCTCAACGAGTTGAAGAACTGCTAGGCGCAGAATCGGCCGAGGCGATCCAGCGCCTAAGTGAGATGGCCAGAATGCTTGAAGAAAGTGGTCTCGCCCAAAATACTGAAGGTCGCCTCGAACTAACACCTAGAGCGCTGCGAGCAATAGGGCAGAACGCGTTAGGCGACCTCTTCGACAAGCTTATGGACGACAAAGTTGGCTCTCACCGCGTGAATCGAATCGGAGTTGGACACGAACGCGCCTACGAAACAAAGCCTTATGAATTTGGCGACAACTTCAACTTGAATATTGAACAAACAGTCCGCAACGCAATCAGTCGAAGAGGCCAAGGCACCCCGGTGAGTTTGACGCCTGACGACTTCGAAATTGAGCGGACTGAAATGACAACAAGAGCGTCGACCGTTCTGATGCTGGATCTGTCTATGTCGATGCCGATGCGCGACAATTTTCTCCCAGCGAAGAAAGTAACCATGGCGCTGCACTCGCTAATCAGCAGCCAATATCCGCGCGATTACCTTGGCCTGGTCGGATTCGCAGAATCGGCATTTGAATTCAAGCCGCAGCAACTCCCCGAAGTGTCTTGGGACTACGCGTACGGAACCAATATGCAACATGGCTTCATGATCGCGAGGCGGCTGCTTGGACGACAAAGTGGCACTAAACAAATCATCATGATTACTGACGGCGAGCCCACCGCCCATATAGGGCCGAGCGGTCACCCATATTTCAATTACCCCCCATCACCCGAAACTATTGAAGCAACTCTTAAAGAGGTCGCTAGGGCGACGAAAGAAGACATTCGCATCAATATCTTCATGCTCGACCCGAATAACTACCTGCGTCAATTTGTTGAAAAAATGACTCGCATGAACGGCGGCCGAGCATTCTTCACCAGCCCCGACAATCTTGGAGATTACGTCCTCGTCGATTTCCTAGAACACCGGCAAAAGCTCTCCGCAACAGGACGTTTCTAGGGAGCGTGAATCTGTTGTGTCCCTTCGAGCCCACAATCACCGTTCGCGCCCACTAGATTCCAGTCAATGACCACGACAGAACTTGCTCCGGAACGGATACGCAAGGGTCAACGAACGCGGACAAGAATCTTGGATGCGGCAGCAGAAGTCCTGTCTCGCAAAGGGTACGCAGCGGCGACGCTAACGGAGATAGCTTCCGTTGCCAAAATGCAAGCAGGCAGTCTCTACTATCACTTCGATTCGAAAGATGCGATTGTTGAAGAAGTATTGGCGGTTGGTTTAGAACATGCGCGTGAAGCAATTAGGGCCGCACTGAACGCCGCCGGAGATGAGGCATCAGGTCGTGATCGGTTTACTGCTGCGACGGCGGCCTACATTGCGGCGATAACGCTAGATTCCGACTTCACCAAAGCAAATATTCGGTGCTTTGAAGAATCACCAGAGTCGACCCGTGAAAACCTTGCGGTCCCTCTTCGCGAGTTCGCCAATGGCTGGGTCCGGCTAATTGAAGGAGGACAGCACGACAAGTCTTTACGCGATGGCGTGGAGGCGCGTGTGATTGCCCGAATGGCAATCTCAGCGATGAATTCAGTAGTGGGCTGGTGGCGTCCAGAGGGCGAACTATCCATTGACGACGTCGCAAAAATGTTCTCAAGCGCCCTAGTTGACGGCCTAGCAATCGACGGCTAATTAAATTCACATGGAGGACTAAACGTGAAGTTCGATCTTTTTATGTACTGCACTGTCGGCCGCCGACATGAACTCGAATCTGGCCTAGCCGGGTTGAATAACGACTATTACCAACGAATGCTCAATGAGATATCTGAAATAGCACAATATGCCGATCAAAACGGATGGCATGGGCTTGGACATCCCGAACATCACCTCCAAATCGAAGGGTTCGAGGCGTCAAATGATCTGGGCCTGATGGCGTCCTGGATAGCTAAAGCCACCGAACAGCTGCGAATTATCTCCTGCGGGTTCGTATCAACGACTCATAACCCGCTCCGGGTAGCTGAACAGATATCGACCCTTGACCACATGACCGGAGGACGGTTGGGAGTCGGAATGGTGAGGGGCTATCAGCATCGATGGGTTGATCAACTGAAGATCCGGCCCGACTTGTCAGCCGTTGGTCACTGGAACAAAGACACCGAAGTTGATGATTACAACCGCAGATACTTCGAAGAGTTCGTAGAGGTCGTCCTTACGGCACTAACGAAAAAGACGTTTAGTTACGACGGTGAATTTTGGAAATTCCCAAACGACAACCTGAACCCCCATACGCACACCGTTTACTCAGATTACGGTGCGGGAGTAGACGGAGATATGACGATCAACGAAATCGGTATCGCACCGAGACCGTTGCAGGCACCGCACCCGCCGCTCTATGGCGGATTTACCATGTCAATGAAGACAGCCCTGTTTTGGGCTCAGTACGGGGGCACGCCGATTGTCCTAAGCGACAATCTTGATTTTTGTGAAGCCCTTTGGAATACCTATAGGGAAGAGGCCGCCCGGCACCAAATCGAAAAACCAAAGGGCCAGGAAGCTGCCTGGGGTGGAATAGCAGTTTGCGCCCCCACAGATCTAGACGCGGAAGAACAGTTCAAAGATATGGAATGGTTTTGGGATAGCTGGGCGCGCCAATTTGGCCAAGGTATGCCACTCAAGCTGGTTGGAAGTCCCGATACTATTTCGCGACAAATCGAAGAAGCACACGACCGACTTGGATTTGACGAAATCTTTTATTTGATTCCCCAAGGAATCCATTCGAGCGATCAGATCATTGAATCCATGGACTTACTAACGAATCAGGTCATGCCCCGCTTCGCCTAATTCGTATCATTGCGAAAATTTCGATGAACATAAGGGAAGACAAGATTTAGTTACTGAGCACAGCGGAATTGACTATTGAAATGGGGCCTCAGGGCTCTAGTGTGAGAAAAGCATGGCCGGATCTGACTCAATTCTTAAGCGTCCAACGTTCGCTAGCAGCAATAACAGTCTCGCGAAGTTCGTTGCTCGTCCTGTACTGCGCTTTATCGATCGCGAGGTTGCGGGTGGAGTCCTACTTCTTGTTGCAACTGCAGCGGCGCTTCTTTGGGTAAATCTCGGCTGGGGTGAGAGCTACCACGATTTCTGGCATACCGAAATTGAGCTTGCAGTCGGATCCTGGCATCTGCCTCACATGAGCGTGGGCCATTTTGTAAACGACGCTCTGATGGCACTGTTCTTCTTCGTAGTCGGGCTTGAAATAAAGCGTGAGCTCGTTACTGGCGACCTCAGTTCCCCGCGAGCAGCTGCGCTTCCAGCGATAGGGGCCCTCGGGGGCATGGTCGTGCCTGCTTTGCTGTACTTCGCATTGAACACTAGCGGCGAAGCAGCTCGAGGCTGGGGTATCCCGATGGCTACTGACATAGCGTTTGCCGTTGGAATTGTTGCGCTACTCGGCAGCCGCGTCTCACCGAAAATAAAACTCTTTCTTTTAACTCTTGCGATTGTCGACGACATCGGCGCAATCGCTGTAATCGCAATTTTCTACACCAGCGATCTGAGCGTTAAATGGCTTGTGACAGCCATCCTGGGATTGATAACTGTATGGATTCTCCAACGAGCGAGAGTCTGGGCAATCCCCGTGTACGCGGTTCTCGGAGTATTTATCTGGTACGCAACACTTGAATCGGGTGTCCACGCAACAATTGCCGGCGTTGCACTAGGTCTCTTGACACCAGCTCGCCCCCTATTGGGCAAACGCGATGCTCAGCAAATAGTCGATGCCCTGCCGAGTGATGCCACCGTTGACGAGGTCCGACATGCATCCTTCCTCGCACAAGAATCGGTTCCCCTTACCGTTCGCTTGGAAAATCTGTTACACCCCTTCACGGCGTTCATCATTATTCCGATTTTTGCACTTGCGAACGCAGGTATCGAGCTAAGCGGCGAGACCATCTCCGAGGCAGCATCGAGCAACGTTACGCTCGGCATAATCCTTGGTTTGGTAGTCGGTAAACCTTTGGGGATAGGCGTGTTTACATGGATCGCTACCCGGTTCGGATTCGGCCTACCTGAGGGAGTGAATTGGTCCCAGTTCTTAGGCATGGCTCTCGCTGCAGGTATCGGATTTACGGTTTCTATTTTTGTCGGAGGCCTAGCCTTTGAGAGTCAAGCAGTCTCAGAAATGGCGAAAATAGGCATATTGGCTGCTTCGCTACTCGCAGCCATCGGAGCTCTTCTTTTGTTGAGATTTGGCAAAAGCGATTCGCCGTCAAATGATTAAAGCGATCTTGTTTGATTTCGACGGAGTCATCCGGCAGTGGGACGAATCAGATCTTTGGACTTTCGAAAGTGATGCGAACGTCGAAAGGGGAACAGTCTTCGAAGTAGCGTTCTCAAAAGAGCTTCATCAACCCCTCACTCGCGGAGAACTCAAATGGGACGAATGGCGAAAGCAAACCGAACAACGGCTTGTCGCAACCCACGGAAACTTGATTCGACCGATCGTCAAGCGTTTCTTTGAATTCGAAGGTCGTATCGACGACGGCATGGTAACCCTCATCGAGCAATTACCGCCAGAGTTGCTGCTCGGGATACTCACCAACAATCACGACAAATTTGAGGACTACCTTGCTCGCGTCGGCCTAGAAAAACACTTTGACAAAGTGGTCAATACGCACAGAGTGGGGGTCGCAAAGCCCGATCCGGAGTCTTATCTGACGGCCCTGAATTATCTCGGCGTTCAACCCAGCGAATGCCTTTTCATCGACGACGTCCTAACGAATGTCGAGGGAGCCGAATCGATAGGTCTGAAAAGTCACCTTTTTGAGAACCAAACCGGGCTCATTAGCTTTTTAAAAAAATTCGATATCAAACTAATCAGTGACCGTAAGTAGTTGCCCCTCGCCCAAGGGTTTCGTAGGCTTTTCTGTTGGTGCTGTAACGCACCTTGCCATGTTGGGTCCTGTCAGCCCTCGCCAGCACGGCATTCCCTAGCAGTTGGGCTGAACTGAGAGGACATCGTGACAGCGATTCCGTATATCGCGCTAATCGCATCAGCGCTAGCGCTACTACTTGCTTACTACTTCGCCCAAACGGTTTTGAAGGCAGATGAAGGCACCGATCTTATGAAAGAGATCGGTCAAGCCATTCGCGAAGGAGCCATGGCATTCCTGAGACGGGAATACCAATGGGTATCAGCCTTTGTAGCCGTAATGTTTATCCTTCTTTTGGTGCTTCCAATCGACGGAAGACCATCGGCTTCGTTTGCGTACTTAATGGGAGCCGTTCTTTCCTCAATTGCCGGCTTTATAGGAATGCGAATTGCTACAGCTGCCAACACGCGGACAGCTAACGCAGCCCGAGAAGGTGCTGCCAAAGCCCTGCCATTGGCCTTCAAAGGTGGCGCAGTCATGGGATTCAGTGTCGCGGGCCTCGCGCTACTGGGCATCTCCTTTAACTATCTCTTATGGGTTACATGGCTCGGAGTTGACAGCGCATTCCAAGTCGTGGCTGCCTTTGGATTAGGAGCAAGTTCCATTGCATTATTCGCACGCATCGGGGGCGGCATCTATACCAAAGCCGCAGACGTAGGCGGCGACCTCGTCGGGAAAGTCGAAGCAGGCATACCCGAAGACGACCCTCGTAACCCAGCCACTATTGCCGACGCAGTCGGCGACAACGTAGGTGACGTCGCCGGCATGGGAGCAGATCTCTTTGAATCCTACGCAGGCTCAGTCGTCGCCCCGATTGTGTTGGTATCGCTCCTATTTTCAGGCGTGTTCATCCAAGGAGATGAACTGCAAGTATTCGGAGATCACGAATCGCTTTTGATGTACCCGATTCTTATTGGTGCCTTAGGGATGATCGCCTCAATTGTTGGTGCTCTGCTCACAAGAGGCAAAGAAGGCCAAAGCCTTTCAACACAGCTACATACCGGCCAATACATCGCAATGGGACTAACAATAATTTTCACTATCGTTGGAACCCAATGGTTGTTCGGTGGAACCGACGTCGTTACGACGCCTATCTACCTATCATTAACCATCATCATTGGGTTACTTGGCGGCTGGGCAATTGGATTCATCTCGGAATATTTCACTTCTGAACACTACAAACCAGTAAAAGGAATAGCTGCTCAGTCAGAAACAGGAGCAGCAACAGTCACCATTGAAGGAATAGCCCAAGGCAAGCTCTCAACGTTGCCGTCAGTGGCGGTGGTAGTTGCCATGATTGGGCTCTCCTACTGGCTAGGAGGAGCCGCTTTTGGTGCTGCAGGTGATGTGAAAGGGCTTTACGGCGTATCCCTTGCGGCTATCGGCATGCTTGCAGTAACAGGTGTGATCGTCGCAGTCGATGCCTATGGACCGATAGCAGACAATGCCGGCGGTATAGCCGAAATGGCTGAACTACCCCCAGAAGTGCGAGAAGTAACTGACAGCCTCGATGCGCTCGGTAACACAACCGCTGCGGTGGCCAAGGGCTTCGCAGTCGGGTCAGCCGCCGTGACGGCCCTCGCTTTGTTCAAATCCTTCAGCCTTACCGCAGGTCCTCAAGTCGATCTTGACATTAATGACACAGCGGTAACTATCGGACTGTTCCTCGGTGCGATGACCCCGTTCATCTTTGCTGCACTGACAATGTCATCAGTTGGCAGAGCTGCACAAGCGATGATTGTGGAAGTCCGACGGCAATTCGCCGAGATTCCAGGTTTGCGCGAAGGGCAACCAGGGGTTAAGCCCGACAGCAGACGATGCGTCGACATTTCCACTCAAGCTGCTTTACGCGAAATGCTATTGCCCGGTGGCTTAGCGATCCTATTACCACTCGTAATTGGGTTTATTGATGTCAATGCCCTCGGCGGTTTTCTTGCCGGAGCGGTAGTGACAGGATTCCTCATCGCGATTTACATGGCGAACTCCGGTGGAGCATGGGATAACGCCAAGAAATACATTGAGGCAGGCGCTCATGGAGGCAAAGGTACCGACGCGCACTCAGCGGCTGTTGTAGGAGACACAATTGGTGATCCCTTTAAGGACACTTCGGGCCCGGCAATGAACATCTTGATCAAAGTTATGACCATTGTGTCGTTGGTCTTTGTGCCAGCATTTATCTAACGCTATTTCTGTAACGCCCCGGGGAAGACGGTTTGCGTCTGATTCCCGGGGCGTTTCAGCTTTTGAGAATAAAATAATGCGCTGAAGTGCCGACTTTTCACCCACTCGATCACGGTACCGTCAGGTAAATGAGGCGCAATCTTGCGATTCAACTCCTTCATGGTTTTTGTATGGGGGTTGCTGACATCATCCCCGGAGTATCGGGCGGAACTATTGCACTTATGTTCGGTATCTACGATCGACTCATTCGCCAAATTAGTAATATTTCGGCTGCTCTCACTTCTCTCATTCGGAGAGACTTGGACCGTTGTATCCGACAAATTCGACAAGTCGAATGGGGTTTCCTCTGCTCGCTTTTGCTCGGCATTCTCCTAGCGTTAGCTTTACTAGTGGGTTCGTTGAGAAACCTTATTCACGATTATCCGGTAGCCATTTCATCACTGTTCTTTGGGGTCGTCGCTGCGTCGGCAGTCATCGCCCGTCGAGAGATCTCGAGATGGCGTCTTAGTCTTTACATACTTTTTATTGTTAGTAGCGCAACCACGTTTGCTCTTCTGGGAATTAGATCGGGATCAATCCGAGAACCAGGTACTTATATGATTTTTATAGCTGGCGCCATCGCCATATGCGCAATGGTGCTGCCCGGAGTAAGTGGTTCGTTCATACTTCTTATGCTGGGCTTGTATGACCACGCGATCGGCGCACTTGAGCAATTCGAGTTATCGGTACTATCGCTATATTTATTGGGCGCAGTAGTCGGAGTTCTCGCCTTCAGTCGTGCGTTAAATGTTCTCTTGAGCAAATACCGTGACCTCGTCGTTGCCCTACTGCTTGGCTTGATGATTGGGTCATTGAGAGTGTTATGGCCATGGCCCTCAGACAACGGGGGCTTGGAGAATACTCGACTTGGATTTCCTGAGAATAACGAGATTTTCGGCGCCTCTATTGCTGTCCTTGTCGGGGTTCTTTTGGTAGGCCTAATCATGAAGCTCGCTAGAGTTGCTGAAAATTTTCGTAGCAATGATGCGTTGCAAACGCCTTCCTGACCGGTACCGTCCGCGAGTGGAGATGCATAAGCAGCTCATAGAAAAAATTTGACAACCGCAGTTGAAGTAAGGAATTAATTGCCGTCGTGCCAAAATCGTTAGTAATCGTCGAATCACCTGCCAAAGCAAAAACTATTGAGGGCTATCTAGGCTCTGAGTACGTTGTTGAATCGTCTGTCGGACATATTCGCGATTTGCCTGGCAAAGCAAGCCAACTTCCTTCCGCTTACAAGAGCGAACCGTGGGCGAACCTTGGCGTAGATGTCGATAATGACTTTAAGGCGCACTATGTCGTTACCGAGCGTTCGAAAAAACAGGTGGCGAAACTAAAGAAAATTCTCAAATCAGTTGAACAGCTTTATCTCGCCACGGACGAGGACCGAGAAGGTGAGGCAATTGCATGGCACTTACTCGAAGTTCTTAATCCAACCGTGCCCGTTCACCGAATGGTCTTCCACGAAATTACAGAAAAGGCGATCCGCGAAGCGGTTGAATCGCCGCGTGATTTAGACCGACGTCTAGTGGATGCTCAGGAAGCGCGGAGAATATTTGACCGCCTTTACGGATACGAAGTATCACCGGTTATGTGGAAAAAGGTTCGACCTGGTCTTTCCGCTGGCAGAGTCCAGAGCGTCGCCAATAGATTGATTGTCGAAAGGGAGCGCGAGCGTATTGCTTTTACGACCGCTGACTACTCGAGCGTTGAAGCTGAAATGTCATCCCAAACGGCTTTCGAAGCCTCTTTAGTCGCTTTGGATGGCGATCGCATAGCTGCAGGTAGAGACTTCAATGCCCAAGGGGAGTTAAACCGCGAAGACAGAGTCATTTTGACTCGAGCGAGAGCCGAAGATTTAGTCACATCGCTGCAAGGAACAACTTTCACGGTGAAGTCCGTCGAGTCAAAGCCCTATCGACGGCGACCAGCACCCCCTTTTATGACATCGACTCTTCAGCAGGAAGCAAGCCGGCGGCTTGGTTTCTCGGCCTCACGAACCATGGGTGCTGCACAAAAGCTGTATGAGCAGGGCTTCATTACCTATATGCGAACGGACAGCACGACGCTCTCAGCCGATGCTTTGGGAGTCGCGCGAGACGTCATTAGGCAACAATTCGATGCCAAAAGCCTTCCAGGAGACGCCCGTATCTATAAAAAGAAGGTCAAGAACGCGCAAGAAGCTCATGAGGCGATCCGTCCTGCCGGAGAAACTTGGCGACTACCCAAAGATTTAGGCTTCAAAGGTAGAGAAAGCAGTGACGACGCGCGTTTGTATGAACTTATTTGGAGTCGCACTATCGCTAGCCAAATGAGCGATGCGGAAGGGCAAACGGTTACCATTCGTTTAGAAGGTCTGGGACAGCGAAGTGAGCTAGTCGAATTTGGAACAAGCGGTACGGTGATCACAGCCCCCGGATTCCGACTTGCCTATGGCCAACAAGCTGACGAAGAAGACGACCGCGAGCTTCCCAACCTTTCGGAAGGGGACTCGGTAACAGCTAGCTCTCTCAAAAGTTCAGAACACCAAACTTCCCCGCCAGCTCGCTACACCGAGGCAACCTTGGTTCGTAGGCTTGAAGAGCTTGGGGTTGGTCGACCCAGTACTTACGCCAGCATCCTTGAAACTATCCAACGTCGACGATACGTCTGGAAAAAAGGCCAAGCATTAGTTCCGGAGTTGACGGCTTTCGCAACCGTTGGGCTGATGGAGAATCATTTCTCCCATTTAGTTGACTATGCCCTAACTGCAAGAATGGAAGATGACCTAGACGGGATTTCAACCGGTGAGCTCGAAACTGCTCCCTGGCTCTCTGACTTCTATTTTGGAGGCCTCGACAAAAAGGGTGAGCCTCTTCCTGGCCTACGCGACCTCGTGTCGGATGACCGACTCATGGACATCGATCCAGTTGAGATCAACACCATCCCTATAGGAGTTGACGAGAACGGTCAACTTGTCATAGCGAAAGTGGGCAGAACGAGCCCATACCTTCAAAGGGGCGAGGACATTAGATCGCTTCCAGCCGGTATCACGCCGGACGAGATCACCCTCGAACGCGCTATCGAAATTCTCGAGATACCTGAAGAACGAGTGTTGGGACAGGACCCTGCAACGGGCCTTGAAGTTATCGTCAGGCCCGGAACTTTTGGTCCCTATGTGTCCCTTGGACGATTTCCTAAAATGCCGGTGGGCTCCTCACCAGGAGGGCAACTCTTAAGTCTCCCACTTCACAAAAAAGAACTGAAGGTAGCGCTCTCGTATTTACGCCTCATGACGGATAACGCCGATGATGATTCTGTCCGTCAAGCGGTCAAAAACCCCAAGCGCGGCATTGGTGACGCCGCCCTTAAGAGACTTCTGCAACACGGGCAGAGCAACGGAATAAGCCTCCTAGAGGCGTTCGAACAAGCTGAGCAAGCCGGGTCGTCGGCAAAGGTTCAAAAAGCGATCCGCGGCTTCCTTAAAATGAGCCGCCAAATCGCCGAATTTCAGAGCCTTGATGCTCCAGCTGCCGTAGAAGCTTGCCTTGACAAGTCTGGATATATGAAAGAGCTTCGCAGCGAGGTAAACGAAGACCGGCTTGCGAATATAGCGTCATTAGTTGAAACAGCCGGGCGATTCGAGAGTGTCGACGAGCTTGTTCAGGAACTCAACCGTATTAACGATCTCAAATCCCAACCCAAGCCAAAGACAGCGTCACTCTTCGAGACCATGACCATCGAACGTGTCACATTAGAAGATGCGCTCCAACTCCTGAGTTTGCCTCGTACGGTTGGTGTTGACCCTGCCGACGATGTTGCTATCACGGTGCAAAATGGTCCTTATGGCCCGTATCTGATGAAAGATGGCGAAAGTCGCAGTTTGGGTAACGAAGAACAACTCTTTACCGTCACACTCGAGGAGTGTTTACAACTTCTGGCAATGCCCAAAAAATATGGTCGGGCACGGGCTAAGCCTCCTCTTAAGGAATTGGGCAAAGATCCCAATAGTGGTAATCCCATTCTCTTGAAAGATGGAAGGTACGGCCTTTACGTGACCGACGGGAAAACCAATGCCTCGCTTAAAAGCTGGGACTCTGTTGAAGAGCTAACTGAGCAAAGGGCAGTTGAACTTTTAGCTGAAAGACGCGAGTGAGAAGCGTTTTCAGTTGAACTGATTTTTGGCAATATTGTTTAAGTACAAGGATTGGCTGCGGGTTTGATATGAGTCACATGTATGGCACTGTTTTATATAACGCCGGTTCAGAATCTTGGCTGAACACGAAAAGTGAAAATGGCCGAGCCTGACGCAGGTCGAGCGAAGGTGGAACGACTCGGAAGGTCGCATCCAGTATTCGGGAGCCCTAGTTTCCTTCGTCTCTGGATAGCCCAAGTCGTAAGCGCGTTTGGTGATTGGATTGGTTTCCTCGCAATTATTGAAATTGCGCGCCGTGTTGGAGGCGACCAACCAGGTTCTGCCATTGCCTTAGTCATGATCGCGAGAGTCCTCCCAGGATTTTTCTTGGCTTCGGTGGGTGGTGTGATTGTTGACCGAGTTAACCGCAAGCGGCTTCTGATCATGTGTGATCTTCTTCGAGCTGTCGTGTTGCTTCTCATTCCGTTTATTGAGCGGGTCTGGGCGTTGGTACTTGCCTCGCTCGTTCTCGAGTTAGCAACATCGCTTTGGGGTCCGGCGAAAGAATCGATTGTCCCAAATCTAGTTCCGAAAGAACAGTTAACGGCTGCGAATTCACTTTCCTTGGTTGCGGCGTATGGCACGTTTCCTCTTGCGGCAGGCGCCTTCATCGGGTTGGCTAAGTTCGCAGAGTGGTTGGGTGGGAGCAGCATTGGTCAAGTGGAATGGGCGCTGGCCCTAGACGCTTTAACTTTTGTAGCAGCGGCGGCATTGATTGCCTCTTTGCCTCTAGAAAGACACAGAGCGAAGAAAAAGAAGCGACAATCCATAGATCTGGCGCAAGGTATAAGGGAACTTCGCGAAGGTTGGAAATTCATTGCGATCAGTCCGCAGGTTCGCGCAGTGCTCGTTGGGTTAGCTACGGGCATGATAGGTGGGGGAATGTTGATTCCTCTCGGCGCCGTATTTAACGACGTTGTTTTGGAAGCAGGGAATGCGGGCTTCGGAACTATTCTCGTTACTCTCGGCGTTGGAGTCGCAGCGGGAGTGTCGATCCTCTCTGTCGTTCAACGCCGCCTAGCGAAGGACCAAGCTTTTGTGGGGGCCGTTTTAGGTGCCGGCATTTGTTTGCTTTTTGCTGTGTCTACGTCAAGCACTCTCTGGAATTTGATAGGAGTGTTTTCGATGGGCATATGCGCAGGTTCGGTCTACGTGCTGGGTTTCACACTCTTGCATGAGCACGTCGAAGAACAACTTAGGGGCCGTGTTTTCAGTGCTCTTTACACTCTGGTTCGGTTCTGTTTGCTGTTATCGATCACCGTTGGAGGGTTTCTTTCAGATGGTTTTAATTGGCTCTTCGATGTGCTTTTCGACAATGAGTTAGAAATAGGAGCATGGAGCATGGCGCTTCCCGGGGTTAGAGGCGCCTTATGGCTTGCAAGTAGCTTTATGATCGTGGCATCCGGCCTAGCCTGGGTGTCTCTCCGGCCTCCTAAAAAGAAATATCAATGACCCAACGTGGACGATACATAGCTTTTGAAGGTTGGGAGGCAAGCGGTAAGTCAACTCAAGCTCAACTCCTAGCAAAACGTTTAGACGCAGTCCTTACCCGCGAGCCTGGTGGAACTGATCTGGGTGAGCGAATCCGCGAATTGTTACTGGGTGACGGCCCACCGCCAACCGAACGCGCCGAGGCTCTCCTCTTTGCTGCTGATCGAGCGCAGCATCTTGCGGAGGTAGTTGAGCCCTGTTTGGCCGCAGGACGTGATGTGATAACCGACCGTTCCTACGGCTCCACGCTTGCGTACCAAGGCTACGGTCGCGGCCAGTCCGTGGAGGAGCTTATGAATCTTGCCGAGTGGTCTAGTGGAGGCCTTCTTCCGGACAAAGTTATTCTTTTGACTGTCGAAGCGGAGCTTGCCGATAAGCGACTTGGCCCGCAACGCGACAGAATGGAGAGCGAAAACGTCGCTTTCGCTCGTCGGGTCATTGACGGCTTCGTTCAATTGGCCAGCGAAGATTCACGTCGGTGGGTGATTATTGACGGAGTTGGATCGGTAGAGGAAGTAGCTGAGCGAGTAAATGCAGTAGTTGAAGCGAGATGACTGATGCCTTCCAAGGCCTGGCCGGGCAGGAGAGAGCCGTTGAGGCCTTGCGAGCTGCTCTTGAGCAACCAGTTCCTTCCTACCTCTTGACGGGTCCTGCAGGCGGAGGGATGCGCGCAACAGCGATCGCATTTGCTGCTGAGCTACTTGCTCAAGGTAGCCAAGACCCGGAGCGTATTCGACGGCTTGTTTTGGCCGAACAGCATCCCGACCTAATTCTCTTTGAACGTTTTGGGGCGTCCCTATCGGTCGAACAGGCTCGAGATATCGTCCGCACGTCGACTACTAGCCCATACGAATGCCCTAAAAAAATTATCTTTGTCGAAGACGTGCATCTAGCTCTCGGCTCAGCTCCCATGATTCTCAAAGTTCTCGAGGAACCGCCTGCTTCCACTCACTTCATTCTCACTGCAGGCCAAGTACCGAGTGAGCTTGCGACAATCGCGTCAAGGTGCGTCCAGGTTGAATTTGATCTAATTTCCCCTAACCAATTGTTGGAGATTCTTGTTGCGTCTGGTTTGGACCGAGATAATGCATCGACAATTGTGACAGCTGCGAATGGTTCGATCGACCGAGCCACGCTCCTTGCCTCCGACGAGGCAGCGTTGGAAAGATGGAACGCTTGGCAAGAATTGCCCCGGGTTCTTGATGGTTCTGGTAATAGCGCATCTATAGCCGTCGAGAAGATGACGGCTATGATTGATGCCGCCGCCACCCCACTAATTGCGCGTCATGACCGCGAATTAGAAGATTTAGATGAGCGCGCTGAGCGGTTCGGGGAACGGGGCATAGGGCGGCGAAGTCTTGAGGATCGCCACAAAAGAGAATTACGGCGCCTCCGAACTGACGAGTTGTTGATGGGTACGACGGCCTTGGGGATGGCGGTCGGCGATGCTATTCGTCAGGGAGTGATCGACCCAAATTCGGGCACGGAATCCCTCGAATCAGTCACCCGAGCTGCCAAGGACCTAAGCAGAAATGGAAACGAAAAACTCCTGCTACAACGTCTTTTCATGAATCTAAAGACATGAGGCCTGCACACGGGTAATGGAGCCCGAGGTGGGAATTGAACCCACGACCTGCTCTTTACGAGAGAGCCGCTCTACCACTGAGCTACTCGGGCAATGACTGATGGACGTTATCAGCAGTCCGCTACTAATTGAGTAACTTCGTTGTCTAGAGATATCGCGAACATGTTGCAAGAGTTGGGTTCTCGGAGAGAGTCTTGGGTACGATGTCAAATATGAACGCTCTAGCTGCTCAAGTTTGGCATTTTTGGCTTGCCGTGCCGCTTGCCGTAGGCGCTGTGCTCGGTGTCCTACAACTCATTGCGGGCTACATCATGAAAGTTGTCGCCCCTCGTTACCCCAAGCGCTGAGGCCCTTATGGCGGACGAACCCGTCGATTGGGACTTGGCGAGGCGCGTTGCTGTTCGCGTAGCCGGTGAGGAACCGTTGTCCCGTTCCTACCTAGGCGACATGATGCGTAGAGACTTTTCAGAGTTCACGCCACTAGCTGAAGAGTTAGTGGCGAACGAAACCGGGTTGGTGTCAACAGAAGGCGCTGCTCGAGCTGTAGTCATTGACCGCGCTGGGTGGATCAACGCGAACCTCAGATCGTTTCGACGCCTAATGAAACCAGTCTTGGGAGACGCTCCAGACAAAGTCGCTACGAACGCTGTCAGCCGCAAAGTTTCAGCGACCCAATTGGGCGCCGTGCTGGGCTGGATGTCACGCAGGGTACTCGGTCAGTATGACTTACTTCTTGCGGAAGACGAGGACCGGGAAGATCAGGATCTCGTCTATTACGTTGGCCCTAATATTCTGGCTGTTGAAAAAAGGTTCGCGTTTGATCCCAAACAGTTCCGGCTATGGCTTGCATTGCACGAACTGACTCACCGTTCACAATTCACCGGTGTTCCTTGGCTGCGTCCGCAATTTTTATCCCTGGTCAACCAGATGCTTGATGAAGTTGAGCCTGATGTGGATCGGATCAAACAAGGCTTAAATGAATTTCTCCAGATGAAACGCGAAGGCAAAGACCCACTTGCGGATGGCGGTGTGGCGCAACTCTTCGCAAGTGAGCGGCAGCGGGAACTCCTAGACAGTGTTGGAGGAATGATGAGTCTTGTCGAGGGCCATGGCGATGTCACCATGTCCCGAGCTGCGATGGGCCATGTACCTCATGCCGAACGCTTCCATCGAGTTATGCAAGAACGTCGCAACTCAGCGACCGGTCTTAATAAGACCGTGCAGAAAATTATGGGTTTCGAAGCAAAACTCGCTCAGTATCAAGCTGGCGAGGACTTTATTGCTGCGATCGAGGCGGAGCGTGGCCCTCGAGCCGTTGATTTAATTTGGCAGCAAGCTGAGCATTTGCCTTCGATGAACGAAATACGTAATCCAGCGCAATGGATGAAGCGCGTACCCGTTAGCTAGTAGGTGAAGCCGATGGGCAGAGAAGAAATACTTCGTTCCTATTTGGAGCAGTGCTTATTCCCTCAAAATGACGTCCTGCATTGCGCAGTCTCGGGAGGAGCGGACTCTTCGGCATTATTGATTTTGGCATCGAGGACGGGGAAAGAGGTGATAGCTCACCACGTCGATCACGGGTTGCGCCCCAGTGGAGACGCCGAACGTGATTTGGTGCGCGGGTTAGCCAACAAAGTCGGCGCTCGTTTCGAGGCAAAGGTCTTATCGATAAGCGATGGTTCGAATCTCGAAGCAAGATTGAGAGACGCGAGATATGAAGTGTTGCCAACGGATGTTTTGACTGGGCACACAGCTGATGATCAAGCGGAAACGATCTTGATGAACCTCATGCGTGGAGGAGGTCCGGACGGTTTGGCTGGGATGACGCACCACCGGCACCCAATAATTACTCTCCGCCGTTCAGATACGGAAGCGGTGTGTGAGGCTTCCGACTGGGTGCCTTTTCAGGACCCAAGCAACCAAGACCCGAGATTTCATCGCAATAGGGTTCGGCGCGAACTAATTCCATTGATGAACCGACTGGCTCAACGTGATGTAGTTCCTTTGTTAAATCGTGCAGGCAAAATCGCTGAAGCCGACAGCGCGTTTATGAAGACGCTTGCTGAGCAAATAGATGTGACTGACGCTCGAGCGCTTTCCGAGGCTCCTAATGTGTTAGCCCAACGTGCTGTGAGGGCTTGGCTAACAGAAAAGCATCCGCCAGATTTGGCATCAGTAGAGCGCGTATTGCAAGTTGCACGCGGCGAAGTTTTGGGGACAGAAATTTCGGGAGGTCGCTCTATCCGTCGCACCAATGGCAAATTGCGAATGGAAACCTCCTCGAAAGAACATGGCCCGCCTAAAGAAAACGGCTAGGTTCCGGTCCTGTGACAAACACGAGTGATGAAAATGACCCTGCTCTCGCTGAGGTCCTAGTGACTCGGGACCAGATACAAACCCGAGTTGAAGAAATTGGGCAACAAATCACCGATGACTATCAAGGCAGAACTCCGCT
>MDTB01139593.1_pt1 | contig 31184 bp, 31 predicted proteins | sample 811161 | NCBI WGS metagenome assembly MDTB01 (sample SAMN05326650, study PRJNA326480) | marine metagenome | isolation source: seawater | place: Mediterranean Sea | collected 2009 | reverse complement strand
CTTTGAGCTTGGTCGTCTAAAAGGATATAGAAATTTCTGTAACAAAATTTGGAATGCTGCCCGTTTTATCAATAACTACCCTATGGAATCAAAGGAATTCGTTGCTAAAAATGATTCCGATAGATGGATTGAAGAAGAATTTAATAAAGTAAGTGAACAAATACAGAAAAATATTGCTGAGTACCGTTTAGATTTTGCGATCAATGAAGTTTATGAATTTTTCTGGGGCAAATTCTGCGATAAATATATTGAAGATTGCAAAGCATCGGGTGAAACAGCAAATCTTCATCCAATGTTGAAGAGAATTTTAATGATGATGCACCCCTTCTGTCCTTTTATTACCGAAGAAATTAATGAACTTGTTTTTAAAGATGGTTCTTTGATGGATCTTTAAAAAATAATAAACGCCCTTACAACTGATTGATGGCAAGCACATTATTAATTGGCGCAAACTCCACAATAGCAAAAGCATTACAAAAAAATTCTGACAGAGAATTTTTAACGTTTTCACGATCAGATGGAACATTAAATCTAGAAGGTGAATTATCTGAACTAGATGCTATTTCTAATATAAATGGATTGGTATATTTTCCTGGCACAATTAACCTAAAACCTTTCACAATGCTGAAAGAGGATGATTTTCTAAATGATTTTAAAGTTAATGTTCTAGGTGCCGCTAAAGTCGTAAAAAAAGTTATCAATAAACTCAAAGAAGCTGATGGTGCTAGTGTGGTATTAATCTCAAGTGTAGCAGCAAATGTTGGCTTACCATTTCATGCCAGCATAGGTGCTTCTAAGTCAGCACTAGAAGGCATGGCTAGATCTCTAGCAGCAGAATATACCAATGCTAGAGTCTGCTTTAATGTAGTTGCGCCATCGTTAACACAGACTAACCTTTCAACTAATCTTTTGAAAACCGAACGACTAATTGAAGCAAGCAAAGAAAGAAATCCAATGAAAGAAATTGGTGATCCAAATAAAATTGCTAAGACGATCGACTTTTTATTAGATGCTCATAATAACTGGATGACCGGACAAGTTGTTAGTGTTGATGGCGGCATGAATAACTTAAAGTAATCAAAGCTTGTTATAGATTATTGCTTCTTTCACCTTAGTTCTTCCCTTTGCTTTACCTGAAATAAAAGTAGTTTTCTCGGTCTCTCTAAAATGCCAACCATCTTTCTTTTTAAAATAATCTTTTACTAGATCAACTGAGAAATTTGAAATTAATATAGAGCACTTTGATTTCAATTTATTGGAAATTTCTACCATTCTCTCGAGATCCTCAATCGAAAATTCTTTAGCATTATATTTTCTAAAAGTCTTATAGGTTTTACTTTCGTAAGGCCTATCAACATAAGGGGGGTCAAGATATATAAAGTCACCCTTCTTTGCTTTTTTCAAAGTTTCTGAAAAATCACAATTTGTAAGCTCAAAGTCTTTCAAATTTTTTGCACACTCTTTGAAATACTCTTTGTTCGGAAAGGCAATCTTTTTTCTTCTTCCCACTGGTACATTAAAGCTACCAGAATTATTTTCTCTATACACACCGTTAAAGCATGTTCGATTTAAATAAATGAATTGGTGTGCGCTGTGCTTTTCCTTAACTCTCTCTGGAATTTCTCCATTGAAGGCTTTTCGATTCTCATAATATTGTTCTTCCGTATGATTATTAATTAACTCCATTGAATCTCTATAAACTTTAAGAGGATTGCGTTTCAAAGCTTGATAAAAACCGATTAATTTTTCGTTGGTATCAGACAGATATCCCTTTGAAATATTAGGTGCCAATAAATCATTCTGATTATGAAGCGCAAAGAAAAAACTTCCACCCCCAAGAAAAGGCTCAATATAGTTATTAATTTTAGGAGGAATAAGATCTTGTACTTCCTTATACAACCACTTTTTTCCTCCCGGCCATTTTAGTATCATAAAAGTACATATTATTATGGAGAATTTTACTTACAATCACTACATAGATTTTTCAATTAAAGAAGATAATGACTTTCTTGAAAAAGATAAGCTTGAAGTGCGCCCTAATAGCAAAATTAGACAAGCAGAACTTGAAGAAAAAGCTAAAGAGAGACTTCACAAAAAAAGATTATCTAAAAGAAGAGGAGATTTAACAGATGGCCAATATTTAGGTTACAAATTTGAAAAGGAAATGTGGAACTGGTTACTCAAACTTAAACCACAAATAGTAAACCATCCCGGTTATGATCTAAACTTAGATCTTAAAGGGTATAAGATTGACTCATCCATCTCAAAACCTTATCAGAACACAAAACAAACAGATGTATTTGCAACTTTTAATGACCATGTTTTTATAGTTGAGTGTAAAGCTACTGCGGAAAATGCAAATTTCTCCGTCTTGAAAAAAGAAATGCAACTACTAAGAGCTTTAATGCAACATAAGAATAAACGTGTTGAAAAACTTTTTGGTGAAAGAGCTATTCCAATACATATTGTTGCTCTAAAAGGGTATGAAATATCAGAAGAACAAAAATCTGAAGAATTATCTAATGAAGGTGGGTCAATAATCATACTTTCTGAAAAAGAGAGAAAATATATAGATATAGTCCTTGAAAGCAGCACAAGTGAAGAATTTGCATTAAACCAATTTCTTGGATTTTTTAGAACCGGAAGACCTGATTTTAATAAATGGGTTTTGAATGGGAAGACCAACACATATCAGAAGAAAAAATTTAAAATTGCTGCATTCTCGTCTAACTCAGGAACAGGAAGGAAACAAAATGTGTATACATTTTCAATAGAACCAAGAGACATGTTAAAGATTTCAACAGTGTCTCATCAGAAAGCAAAAAATATTTTCGAATTTGGACGTTCAAGTGGAAAGTACTATCAAAGATTATTGACAGGTAAAAGATTAAATGAAATTGGTGCTCACCTCACAACACATAAGACCCCTTTTCCGAACAACATACTTGTTAGCCACAGAGGTAAAAGAAAGCTCACCTTTGAACCTGATCCAATTAATGAAAATACAAACAGTGGGAGAAGACCAGGTAAATTAGTTTTTGATGGCTGTCCAGGAACATTTCATGTTATTGACGGACAACATAGATTATTTGGATATATGGCAGTTAGCCCTAAAGAAGGCGGCTTGAGAGATAAACATAGATTGATTGTGACGGTATTTGACGAACTTGAAGTTGGTGAAGAAGCTGATATTTTTCTGGAAGTTAATGAAAAAAGTCAAAAAGTAAAATCTGATTTAATAATGGAAATTGAATACGCTGCTGAAACACCCTCGAAATCAAATCTTTGTAATGGGGTAATATTTAACTTGAGAGATGATCCCAATTCAACACTTTATGACCGAATAGCTCCAGCAGAGGAAAAAAGAAAAAAAGGTCTTCAGCCATGGGATATTAAACCAACAGATCTTAAAAATATATTAATGAAATGCTTGATGATTGGAGGTGAAAATTATGAAAGAGGGTTATTTTGGGATACCAACTATAACATTACAGCTAAAAAAATAGCTCATCATATCAATTCAATGTTAAAAGTGATCAGAGATAGATCTGGATATTGGCATAATAATATTCCTCCTAGACATAAAAGCGCAGTCTGGTACACCGATGATATGGGGAAAAATAGCAAGGGCTTTCTACAAAATATTTTAACTAAAGGGCTTTTAAAATTAATTGATCGAATCACAATCTGGTGTGAAAAAAATTACAACCTTAAGAATGAAAAGCTTACTAGTAAATGCAATGAAATAATGATGGAAATTACTCAGAACTTTAATAAGAAAAGTCCCAGAGAACGATATACGTTTTTTGAAATGAGAAATAAATACGGCCAAGGTGAGCAAGCTATTGATCTTGTTAGTTCATTATTTCTTACAGAATTTCTTGATGATGAAAAGTATCCTGGCCTCATAACTGATATCGATAGAAATAGGGTTGATAACACTGAAAAGGCATCTGGTAAAGAGTACGAAAATGCTATGCTCAGAATTGAGGAGCTTGAAGCACAAATAAAGGATATGTCTGGACCAAGTGAGATAGCGCAAGCACTTGAAGGTGTTTTTAGATCAAAAATTCCTTATGTTTTTGCAAAATTATTTGGACCAAAATATTTCAGTGATATTAAAGGAGTTTTTTATAGAGAAAGAGTGCTTAGAGCAAAACTTGATAAAGCCATGGATAGAGTTAGGGAAGCAGAAAAGGTTTTAAAAGGTGATCCTGATCCGGAAAGAGGAATGCATGATCATGAGATGGAATATCTTGAATGGGTAGATTGGATTGAGATAATAGCTGAACTAATAAAAAGAAAAGATGTGTATAAAAAAGAATATATGAACCCAACTATTAAAGAAGATTTGGAAGATATCATAAGAAGAGTTTTTTATGTAGATAACATCAAAGACACAAAGAGCTGTAATTATAGAGAAGGCACAAACTGGATGTCAGTTTATAATGAGCTTAGAAGACCGGGAGTCCACAGAGGAACAGCTAAACTTACACCAACACAAATAAAAAAACTTGAGGAATTAGAGCCAAAGGTAAAAGAAAAAATTCGATTAATGACTGATTTCTATATGCTATAAATTTACCTCAATAGTTACAAGGCTAAGCTCTTTCCACATTTTTATTAATTCGTAATCATTTTCAAATACACAATAGATTTCATCAGATTTGAAGTTTTTTTCAAAAATCTCTTTTTTTATTTCCAGCTTATTTCTTTGATCACCGTCATTCCTCATAAGTAATTTAAAGTCAAAGTCAAAGTGTTCTTTTAGCCAAAGCGTCGTACTATATCTGTATCTTTCAGGTCGACCAGTAAGAAAAACTATTTCTTTATCACTAACCTGTTCTTGAATAACTTTATCAATAATAGTTTGGATCGGTAGATCATTCACTAGTTCTGAAAAAAACCCATCCCAGTCTTTTTTGCCCTCTAAAAAATGTTGGCGATGATCGTTATTAGCAACAGTGCCATCGATATCACACAGAATAATATTTGCCATAAAGTTATTAGTGAAATTGTAGTTTTTTTATAGTGATTTAGCTAAAGATTTAGACGCCTAAAGCTACTTTCTTTAATTGAATGCTTCTGTAGAGCTCGTCAAAATCAACTTGGGTAAATTTGTCGTTATCCTGTAAAACTGTCTCAAGCATAGCTTCAATTTGTTGGAAATGGTCAGAAGTTTGTGCATCACGCAAAGTTTGTGAAAAAACCCGCCTAACCCAGTCGATATCCGAATAGCTTGAGCTGCCTGAAATTGTCTTCAGAGCTTGTATTTTTGTGTTGAAGTTATGATCTTCCTCCAGCTCAAAAGAATCGTCCTTTGCTTGCATTAAAGTATACTTACCCGGGATTGAATATCCATCAGCATTGAGTAACTTAAATTCAACGTTAAACATGATTGAAAGGGTTTGCTCTACTTCCCTAACTGTAAGATCATCTCTTAATTCAAAATTATCAATTTTATGTGGTTTGCTTGGGGCATTTATTGGAACAAAGCTACATCCCAAAGAGCAATGCTCTTTGAGATGTTTCTTTATTAGTACTAAGGAAGTATTAACTGATATTAACACTAATTAGTCGTCTGATGGTACAGGTGTAGCTTCAGCTGTATAAGTCTCAATCGGGACAAAAACAGATGCCGTTACGTTGATTGTGCCATTTTTAATTTTTCCTGGTTTTAGACCCCAGAAGCTTGGAGTAAAAGTCATTGATGACTTGGCTGGAAGCTCTCTATAATCCATTGTATCTTCCAACTGCGCGTCTCTTTGATCCATAAGCTTTAGAGTTGTCTGAGCACGGGCTATGTAAGAATCTGAAGTATTTCTGATGCTTGTGGTCATTTCAAACTCTGCATCACCATCGTCTGAATTTTTCATTCTTAAAACACTCATTCCCATAATCTCCGCAACGCCACCAATTGAGATATTTTTCTTTATCTCAGACATGTCGCCTTCATTTTCAGGTATGTCTAAAACACCTACCTTGATAAACTCTCTTCTGTAAGAAGTCATATGTACTAATGCTTTGCAATCCGCACCAGTTCCAGATCCAAATTTGTCTTTATGAACACTCTGCCAACTCAACAGATCAACATCTCCTGAATCTTTTGAGGCTATAAAAACTCTATCATCTTCATTTTCACTACCACCAACAGCTACATCGTTTTCGTTGAGCATGATGATGGAAGTCTTTACAAATTCAACATCGTGATCAGAAGTATTTTCCAGTACTCCTGCCATTTCAAAATTAATAGTCCCGTAGTCATTATCGGGTTTATCGTAAGTAAATTTTGTTACTTTCATGTGTAATCTCCGTTTGCACTTTTTTAAGAGCGAAAGATAATTTTATGTATTTTTACAAGACATTGCAATGAAACTGTGAGGGACTAAAGTTAAGAATTACTAATCCAAAAGCTTAGTTGAATCTCTTTGAGCTACTTCCCAACGCGATTTTAAATAATTGCAATGTGGACAGTTTTTTGCTGATTTTGGCATCTCGCCCTGAAGTGTTTTAAGAGCTGCTAAAATAGCGTCTTCTACCCAGTCACAATTGCACTCGAGTTTAACTAAATGTAAATCAAACTCTAATCTCTGATTAAACATAGGTTCATTTTTTTTGCCGTTGAAGTAAACCAGATATGCTTCTGGGGCAACCTCAAAACCATTTTTTTTGAATAGCCATTGATACATTTCTAGTTGTCTTTGATAGCCTTTGGCATATTCCCACTTAGAATATGTATCCTCCCAGTCAAATATTTTTTTTGCTGTAGCTTTGACATCAACAATAATCAATTCACCAGAAGGCTTTTGCCAAACATCATCGACGGCACCACCAAAATTAAAACCTGCAGTCTCATCAATATATCTAATACCTCTATAATTTTCTCGCCATTCATCCATCTTTTCATGAGCAAAAGGGACAGCATCTATACCATGCTCAAGAAACATTGGGTGAGACTCTCCTTTTGCACGATAGTAATCAAACTCATTTTTGCAAAGACCATCGACAGCTGTATTTAATGTAAAGGGCAAACTAAAAGGTCTAATTTTATGGTTGTAAGCTAAATAAAAGCATTTTTGACAATTTATATGTTGCTCTACTGCGGATCTACTAATTTTTTACATCTAATAACATCTCAATATGAGGTATATTATCTTCTAAGTATTCGTCACTTGCTTTAAAAAAGCCAAACTTTTCATAATATTTTTCTAAATAAGACTGGGCAGAGATTCTAATAGCTTCAGGTTTCTCTGCACAAATATGATTTATTGCTTGCTTAATAAGGTTTTCAGCAAATCCTTTAGATCGATAGTTTTGTTTCGTGACTATTCTGCCAAGTGATGGTTCTACAAACCTTAAACCAGGAGGTGTTATTCTTAAATAACTTACAATTTCATTTCCATCTCTTATCCAAACATGCAGTGACTCTTGATCCATATCATCTAAATCTGGGTAAGGGCAGTCTTGCTCAACAATAAAAACTGCTATGCGAAGCTGAACTATTTGATAGAGTTCAGTCTTGTTTAATTCCTCAAAACTTTTTATGATGACTGGTCTTATTTCATTGGACATAAAGAAATTATGAAAGAAACTGTTTACGATTACAAAGTCAAAGACATCGATGGTCAAGATATCTCGATTTCAGATTACAGAAACAAAGTTTTACTGATTGTTAATGTTGCTTCAACTTGTGGATTTACACCTCAATATAAAGGTCTGCAAGACTTGTATGACAAATATTCTAAAGATGGGTTTGAAGTTCTTGCTTTCCCGTGCAACCAATTTGGTTCACAAGAAAAAGGCAGTGAACAAGATATCAAAGAATTCTGTACTAATAATTATGCCGTAACCTTTCCAATTTTTAGTAAAGTCGAAATAAATGGCAATAAAGCAGAGCCCCTTTTTAAATTTTTAAAACAACAAATGAAGGGGTTTATGGGTACTGAAGCTGTGAAATGGAATTTTTCAAAGTTTCTTGTTAACAAGAATGGTGAAGTTGTAAAAAGATATGGATCGCTAGATTTCCCCGAAAATTTAGAAAGTGAGATTAAGGCCCTTTTAAGCGCATAATAATAGCATCCTCTCGACCATTCTTGGTTTGGTAATAATCTTTTCTAATTGAAAGTTCTTGGAAGCCATTTTCGCGATAAAAATCCTGAGCGACTTTATTTGATTTTCTAACTTCAAGCAAGACAACTGTAATACCTGCTAAGTTCATCCTTTTTTTAAGAATGTCTAACATAAAGTTGCCAATACCTTGTCTGCGCATAGTGTCTGCCACTGAAATATTTTGCAAATGGCATTCATCTAATACCTTGTTTGCAATGCAAAAACCTACTATTTGTGAATTTAGAATAATGACAAAACTTTGAGACCTTAGTTCTAATATTTTTTCAAAGGTTTGTTTTGTCCATGGAGTCGGGTTGGCATGTACTTCAATCTCCATCACATCATCTAAATGATGTTCAGAAAAATTTTCGATTATGTAATTATTCGCCTGTGAAATTTGGTTTTCTTTTCTCAACAAAAGCTGTTACACCTTCTATATTATCTTTTCGACCAACCATATCTTCTTGTGTCTTGGCTTCGTCTTTAAGATTTTGTTCATAGGATTTATTAAAACTATCTCTCATTAAATGTTTAGTTTTGAATACTGCCCTTGGAGCTAATTCAGCATAATGCTTTGCTAGTTTCATGGCTGTTTCTAACGCTGCACCATCTTCACAAACTTCTGTACACATGCCCAAACTCTGGCACTCTTCTGAGGAAACCCTTTTGGCTTCAGCCGCCATTCTAAACGCTTGTTGATAACCAACAACTTTGGTTAATAGCCAATTTGAGCCACCATCTGGGATTAAAGCTATCTTAGAAAAACCGATTTGAAAAAAACTTGATTTTGCCATTACTGCTATATCTGAACTCAAGTAATATGCACAACCTATACCGGCACAAGCACCCTCTACCGCAGCTATAACTACTTTATCCATATAAACCATGTTATTTAAACCAACATGATAGCCTTCGTTAAGAGCTTGTTCGACGCTTTCCCAACCCATGCCATCTTCAGATGCTGCAGCCGTAATGTCAGCTCCGCCACAGAAAGCACTGTTATCTCCTGTCACTACTACAGCTCTAAATTTTGGATCTTTTGCTTTTTCTGAGAATTCATTGAACATCATGACCGTTTCAGGATCTAATGCATTTCTTTTCTCAGGCCTGTTCAATTTAATCACAGCTATGTTGCCATGATCTTCGAATAATACCTTTGGTTCACTCATTTTATTTTTTCCGCAGTTAGGTAGTTATTAAATTTACTTAAGATTACTCCTGTTTTCTGAGCATCTTCTCTATAGAATTTTATAATAGGTTTGGCATCCTGTCTTGATTGAAAGAAAGATTTCTCTAACTCTTTCATTTGACTTTCATTGGGAGACGCAAAAGACTGTTGATCTAGCCAAATACGAATAACTTCGGATCTTTCGAAATAGTCTAATTTTGATAATTCGTCTAAGAGTAAACCGTCCTTATCACAAATTTTCTCCAAACGCTCGAGTAGAAAACGATGATACAGTAAACTTTGCTTTGCAAGAAGATTTGCCATTCTTGCAGTATTTTTCTTTGCACCAGGCCATCGCTCGGCAATTTGTGGAATAATTTCATTCCTTAAAAAATTTCTACTGTATGTATTATCCAAATTAGAGTGATCCTCAATGAAACTTATTTTTTGATCGTCAACATACCTAAAAATTTCTTCTTTAGTTATATTTAGCAGTGGCCTAATAAAATCTTTATTATTAATTTTTATATGTCTTTGCATACCAGTTAAACCTTTTAGGCCAGTGCCTCTTAAAACTCTAAAAAAAACTGTTTCCACTTGATCATCTAGGTGATGTCCTAAAATTATTACACTTGTCTCTTTTAAAGAATTAAAAATTTTAAGTCGAGCCATTCTTGCTGCTGCCTCATAACCTTGTCCTGTTTCTTTTATTTCTACTTTTTTACATAGAAAATTAATACAACGTTTCTCACAAAACTTCTCACTATGTTTTTGCCAATGTGTACTATCTTTTTGGGTTTGATGATCAACATATAAGGCTGACAAGTTATTTTTTTTCTTATGTTTTTCAAGGAATTGTTCTGTGGCGACCAGTGCCAATGTAGAATCAACTCCACCACTGAACCCAACGACAATATTTTTTGCATTTAGCAGAATTGATTGTTCTGATTTATTGAAGAAGTCCATTCTATACTCCAATGTTTTTGAATTTTTCGTATCTTTTTGCTGTTAAGTCTTCTAAAGAGTGCTTAGAAAGTCCCTTTAGCTCCTCGAGAAAATATTTTTTCACTACTTTGTAGGTTTCTCCATGATTCCTATGTGCTCCACCGATTGGTTCTTTCACTACATGGTCTATAATCCCAAGTTCTGCTAAATTTTCTGCATCTAATTTAAGCGCATCTGCAGCTTCTTCAGCATTTTTGGCAGTACGCCACAAAATTGAAGCACGCGCTTCTGGTGAAGCGACTGAATAAATTGAGTACTCCAACATTCCAATTCTATCTGCAAGACCAATTCCAAAACCTCCTCCTGAACCTCCTTCACCAATTACTAAATTGATTACTGGAGTTTGTAAATCCGACATAATTTCTAAGCTTTTGGCAATGGCTTCATGCTGTCCAGAATATTCAGCTTTTACACCTGGATAAGCACCAGGTGTGTCTATGAGAGTAAGAACAGGTATTGAAAATTTTTCAGCTAGTTTCATTAGCCTATTTGCTTTTCTGAATCCGGATGGATGTGGCATACCAAAGTTTCTTGCAACTCTATCTTCAGTTTCTCTCCCTTTCTCATGACCGATAATAACAACTGGGTAGTTATCTAAGAAAGCAAAGCCACACACTATAGCCTTGTCGTCCTCGCTTAGTCGATCTCCATGCATTTCCTCAAACCCATCAAAAACATTAGCAATATAATCAAGTGTATGCGGTCTATTTGGATGCCTAGCAACAAGAACCTTTTGCCAAGGACTAAGATTTGCATATATTTTTTCAGTTTCTTCTTGCGATTGACGTTCTAATTCTGCAATTTCATCAGATAAGTTTGCTGGAGCAGGTATAATTTTCTTGAGTTCCTCAATTTTTTCAAGGCATGTATAAATTGGTTGCTCAAAATCTAAATGTTGTTCCATAGCTTAAAAAAGTTGATAATTTTCTTCTCCAAATAACTCATTAATTTTTTCGAACGTACTATCCTCTAAGGAAATCTTAAAAGTGTCAACTTTTAATAAACTTGAAATATTAAGTTCATCGTCTTTTAAATTTAAAACTACATCGATTCCATTTGGATCATTTAGACTTTTTAACTTATCGAATTGGCCGTTTCCAAGCTCCTTGAGTTTTTTTCTAGATACATCCAACCGGATTCTCGAAGTTACTGTTTTACGAGCAATTTCAATTGGCACTATATCTGTAGCTCTAATTTTTATGCCAACATCTTCAAGGTTTCCTTTTCGAAAGTCGTCAGCAACAACTGTTCCCTTTATCATAACTACCGAATTTTCTTTGAATAATGGCTTCTTTTCATCGTACAATTCAACTGGCACTGAAACATCAATCAGCCCTGTTTCATCAGATACTTCTAAGAATATAAATATACTAGTTCCTTTTTTTACAATTCTTTTATGATTGATTAGAGCAGGAATATATTTTTCATTTGATGTCGTAATCAATTTATTGATTGGCTGAATCTTTGAGGACAAAGTTTTCCGCACAAGTGATATTGGGTGTTTGCTGTAATAAAATCCAAATGATTGTAATTCCATTTTTAGTTTCTCAGATTCTGAAAACATCTGTGATTTATAACCTGTAACTTTTAAATCTTGCTCTTCTGCAAACATTTCCATTACAGCAGATTCTTTTGATCTAAACTTCTGTTCTGATGCTTCTAAATAATTCTTAATTGAGCTTACAGCTTCATCTCTTGAACAAATTTCATCGAATGTACCTGCCTTTGCCATGCTTTGTAATGCTCTGATGCCTCCCTTTCTAAGATCAACCCTTGAAGCAAAATCCATGAGACTGGAAAATTTACCATTTTTTCTTTCTTCACAAACTTCCTCTACAAATTTTCTTCCCACATCTTTGAGTGCTGCTAATCCGTACTCAATTTGATCCTTATCATTAACTATAAATGTTGGGTGAGAGCTATTAATATTTGGCGCTACAATAGCAACACCCATAATTGCGCAATCTTTGACATGTGGTTCAAGCTTGTCTGTCTTATCTTGTTCTGATGACAACACTGAAGCAATAAAATGAGATGGATAATGAGTTTTCAAAAAAGCTGTTTGATAAGCTATCAACGCGTAGGCTGCAGAATGCGATTTGTTAAAGCCATAACCAGCAAATTTCTCAATATTATCAAAAATCTCATTTGCCTTTTTCTTCCCGATACTATTGTTTTCACACCCATTAACAAAAACACTTTTTTCTGCTTCCATTACATCAGCTTTTTTCTTGCCCATGGCTCTTCTTAAATTATCTGCGTCGCCTAGAGAGTAAGCTGCTAAAACTTGAGCTGCTTCCATTACTTGTTCTTGATATACAAAAACACCATATGTTTCGTTAAGAACTTTCTTTAAATCGGGGTGTTGATAAGCAATACTTTCTCTACCATTTTTTCTATTTATATAATCGTCTGCCATACCAGAGTTTAAAGGGCCAGGCCTATAGAGCGCCACTAGAGCTGTAATATCAGAGAAGTTTTCAGGCTTCATCCTTTTAATTAAATCCATCATCCCACCGGATTCAAGCTGAAATATACCTTTTGTTTTCCCTGAGCTTAATAAATTAAAAACTTTAGAATCCCCATAAGAAATATCGTCTAAATTAAAACTAGGATTAATTTTTTGAACAGATTTAACTGCATTATTAATGACTGTTAACGTTCTAAGCCCAAGAAAATCAAATTTTACTAACCCAACGTCTTCAACATCATACATATCGAGTTGTGTAGCCATTGAGTTAGTTTCCATATCGTAGTGTAAAGGGGTAAATTCATGAATATCATTAGGCGCTATTACTACTCCAGCAGCATGTTTCCCAATGCTTCTTGCACAACCCTCAAGTTTTAGTGATAAATCCAAAACCTCAGTTGCTTCTTCGTTATCTTCTTTAATTTGTTGTAATTCAGGTGATCCATCAATAGCTTCTTTAAGCTTAATACCTGGCGTAAGAGGTATCATCTTAGCTATCATATCTCCAAAGCCATACGGCTTTCCTAAAATTCTTGTTACGTCTCTTGTCACTCCTCGAGCTGCCATGGTACCAAGGGTTCCGATTTGAGCAACAGATTCGACTCCATATTTATTTTGCACATATTCAATAACTTTATCCCTTCCTTCAATACAGAAATCTATATCAAAATCAGGCAATGACATTCTTTCAGGATTTAAAAAACGCTCAAAAAGTAATCCGTGCTCTAATGGATCTAATGCTGTGATGGATAACATGAATGCAACAAGGGAGCCAGCCCCAGAACCTCTGCCTGGTCCAACTGGTATTTCTTGACTTTTTGCCCACTTAACAAAATCCATAACGATTAAAAAATAGCCTGGATAACCTTTTTCAGTAATGATCTTTAGTTCTTTTTCTAATCTTTCGTGATAAAGATTTGTATTTAAATGTTTATTTTTGTTTAAATATTCGTTGAGTTTATTTCTTGAAAGTTCCTCTAAATGCTCAGATAGCGACTTGTTATCATTGACTTCATAGGAAGGGAGATAATACTGACCTTCATCGAGAAAAACATTACATAACTTAGCTACTTCGAGAGTATTTTTTAAGGGCTCTAAATCGTGATACTTCCTAAGCTCTTCTTCAGTTTTAAAGTATTGTTCATTTGAAACATTTGGATTATTAATTTCATCTTTTAAGAGCGTAGAATTATTAATAGCAACTTTAGCTTGATGGGCTAAATGATCTTCTTTTTCTAAAAAAAGGACATCATTAATTGCTACAGTTGGTATATTATTTTTTTTTGCCAAATTACATGCTAACGCAGAAGCAGAATCATAACCAAGCTCTGAAACATTTGATACCCCAACAAATAAGTTTTTTGCAAAAGCTTTTTGGTATTTTGTATATAAATTTACAATTAAAGATTCTTCTTTTTTTAAAGCCAAGTTTCTTAAATTCATTGATGAAGCAGGAATAATGCAAACCAGATGCTCTGCATAATCAAGAATGTCTTGCTCTGAAATGCTCTTTTTGTCTAATCCAGAATTTGTGAATGATTCTGTACTAAGTTTAAAAAGACTCTCTAAACCTTTTTTATTTTTTGCCAGAAGAATTAAGTTTGTATAGCCATCATTCACCCTTACATCAAAATCAACACCACAAATTGGCTTAATACCTTTTTCCAGTGCGTAATTGTAAAATTTTACCAGTCCAAAAAAAGTGTTTTTATCTGTAAGCGCAACAGCTTTCATGCCCAATTCTAAGGCTTTATCTATAATTTGATTTGTTTTTGGCAGCCCACAAGAAATACTGTAATGAGATTTTGTTTGCAAGTGGATAAAATTAGACATCTTTAAATTTTAAAACTTTTTCTGTGAATGTTTGAGAATCCTAAATAATTAATTGCATTTTTATGATCTTTTGTTGGATAACCTTTATTTTTTTCGAAAAAATAACCTCTATATTCTTTTGCATAATTCAACATGAGTTGATCTCTAAAAGATTTTGCAATTATTGAGGCTGCTGCAATCTCTTGATGATGTTCATCACCTTTTACAATTGCTTCAGCATGTTTCAAACCTTCAGGAATATAGATACCATCTATTATTATTTTATCTGGTATTACAGGAAGATTTTCAATAGCTCTAACCATAGCTAAGTGTGAAGCTTTTAAAACATTTAATTTGTCTATTTCATGTGGTGAAGCCACACCAATTCCTACGTAAAAATTTTTTTTAATATATTTAGCCTGTATTTCCCTATTCTTTTGAGATGTTTTTTTTGAATCTCTAAAAAGATATTCTGACTTATTTTTTCCAATTATTACTGCTGCTGCTACCAAAGGCCCTGCAAGACAACCAATACCTACCTCATCAACTCCTGCAATCTTCATATAATCTATTACTGAAGGAATCCAAGTTTGTTTTTCCTAATTTAGCTTTTACCGCTTGGATCATTTTTTTTCTAAATTTATAGTCAGCCATATTTGAATTTAAATCATCTGCGATATTCTCAGAAGTGGCATTTGACTGAAGTAATTCAAGGAATATTTCTTCGTCTGCAATTATATTTGGAATACTAACAAATTCACTCATCATCATATGTTTTAAAATAAAATGATTTAACCAGTTTGTTTTGTAGATTACAGTGGTTGGTATCTCTGCTAAAAGAGCTTCAAGAGTTGCTGTGCCTGAACAAATCACTGCTGCTTTAGCTTTTTTTAAAATTTCCGATGATTCAACGTTAGCAAATGTTATATGTTTATGGCTTTGAATTTTATGCTGAATAAGATGTTTGTCGTCTTCTTTATAAATTGGAATCACTGCTTTATATTTTTCATCAAAATTGAATTGATTAAAACCATCAATCATTACATCAAGATTATTTTTAATTTCTGATCTTCTGCTACCTGGCATTAAGCAAATTATGTTTTCTCTTTCGTTATTCTCATAATCAGATTGCTTGTCTAATAAAGGGTGGCCAATGCAAAATGCTTGTTTGTTGACATTAGTGCAATACTCAAGTTCAAATGGAAACAAGCACAGCATATAGTCAACGTATTTGAACTTCTTTACTCTGCCAGGCCGCCAAGCCCAAACAGATGGACAAACAACATGAATAGTTTTGACCCCTTTTTTTTGTAGTTTTTTATGTATGTCGAAGTTAAAATCAGGAGCATCGATGCCAATAAAAATATCTATTTTTTCATTAATGAAATTTTGAATTAGATCATTTCTATAATTTGTTATTTTTCGTAAATTAAGAACTGGGTCAACAAGTCCCATAATCTCAAGCATTTCTCTATCAGTTGAAATATTATGCTCTTTTAGAGGGCCACCGCCAACTCCAATAACTTCTATATCCTCAAATTTATCTTTTAATTTTGAAAGAATCTTTGATCCTAGTAAATCACCTGATGGTTCAGCTGCAACAATACCAATCTTCAATTACCTTAAGACTCCCCTTGAAGAATGTTGAACTGAATCGATGAAGATCTTTATTTTATCGTCTAATTTACATTCAATATGAATCTTTTCAATGGCTTCTTCAACCTTTAAACCTTCTCGAAAAAAAATTTTATATGCTTTCTTTAAATTCACTATTTCTTCTTTAGTAAACCCTTTTCTTTCTAGACCAACAGCATTCAAGCCTGCTTGTTTTGTTGGTGTCCCTGCGACTCTTGTAAATGCAGGAACATCCATAGTTATATGAGAAGCTAAACCTGTAAATGAATAAGAACCTAATTTGCAGAATTGATGGACAAGTGTATAGCCACCCAAAGTTACGTGATCACCTAACTCAACATGTCCAGCTAAGGCTGAATTATCTACCAAGATATTTCCATCACCAATTACACAATCATGAGCAACCATAACTCCAGGCATTATTAAATTATTATCGCCTATTTTCGTATAACCTAAATCTATTTCCGTTCCTCTGTGCACCTTACAAAACTCCCGAAATGTATTGTTTTGGCCAATTTTAAGTCCTGATTTCTCTCCTTTATACTTTAGATCAGGTGTATCTTCACCAATCACACAAAATGAGAAAAATTTATTTCCTGGGCCAATATTGGTTGGTCCCTTCAGCACTACATGCGAGTTTAATTGACATTTCTCTGCAATTACGACGTCAGGACCAATGACTGAGTAAGGCCCAATTTTTACACTGTCATGTATTGAAGCTGATGGATCTATTATTGCTGTTTGATGTATTTCACTCATTTAAACTTCTATCTGCGCACAAAATTTCAGCTGAACAAACTAATTTTTCCTCAGAATATGCAGAACTTTTGAACTTCCAAATACCTCTTTTTGAATTTATAACTGACGACTTAAATATTAATGTATCTCCTGGTAAAACTTTTTTCTTAAATCTTACTTTTTCAATACCACACAATAAATATATTGATTGTTCATTTGCAGATTGGTTCATAATATGCGAGCCAAGCAAAGCACAGCTTTGAGCCATTGCTTCTAATACTAAAACACCTGGCATTATTGGAAAATTTGGAAAATGTCCTTTGAAAAACTCTTCATCAGGCGAGATAAACCTTATAGCTTCTATAAATTCATCATTTACTTCCAATACCTCGTCAATAAAAAGGAACGGTTCTCTATGTGGAATGAGTTTTCTTACTTCTATATTGTTGATCATTTTTTAATTTTTGCGACAAATTTTAATGAATCTTTATGTTTTTGTATTGGCATTACACCACTGTAAACACCAGCTTCTTTTAAAGATTTCGTGACAAGAGTTTTAGCCATAACTATAACATTATCAGCTATTTCTATATGACCAACTATGCCAACTTGCCCTGCAATTTGACAATTTCTACCAATTTTCACAGAACCAGCCATACCCGACTGGCCAGCTATAGCAGTGTTTTCACCGATGAATGAATTATGTGCCACGTGGACGTGATTATCTATTTTTACACCATCTTCTATAACAGTACTTCCCAACGCTCCTCTATCCACTGTTGATTTAGCTCCAATTTCAACATTATTGCCTATTATTACCCCTCCAAGATGTTCAATTTTATTCCATCCTTGATCAGATGGAGCATACCCAAATCCATCTGAACCGATTACAGTCCCTGAATGGATAATAGAATTATTCCCAATTTTTGTGCAAGAATAAATTGAAACATTGTCATGTATAACAACATTATCTCCAATTTCACAATTAGAATTTATTACTGTATTTTTTCCTATAGAAATATTTTTTCCAAAAATAGTTTTTTGGCTGCTATTTTGTTGTTTATAATTTTGGTAAAAAACATTTGATGCTCTAGAGTAAGCAAGATATGGATCATCAACAATAATGAAATTTTTATTATTCACTAACTGTTCAGCTAGCTCCTTAGTTGCAATAACAGCTCCCGCGTCTTTACTTAAACTTTCACAAAACTTTTGATCTTTTAAATAACAAATAGATTGAGTATCACATGTCTTAGAGTCTTGAAGGTTGGTGAGTTTTAATTCAAGCAACCCCTCAGGAGTTCCACCTAGAATGTTAGCTAGCTTCCCTAGAGTAATTGATTTCATTAAGATAGATTACTACTCTTCAGACTTTTCGGTCAAAGCATTATCAAGATATGCTATAACCTCTTCAGTAATGTCTAAATCAGGATCCGCGTAAAGCAAAGCACCTGGAGCAACTATCATTTCATATTCTTTTTGAGCAATTAATTCACCCAGTACCTTTTGGAAGGTAGGTGTTAAGACTCCCACAACTTGCTGTTGGACTTCTTGAGCTTTTGTTTGAAGTTTATTAGATAAGAATTGTATATCTGTTTGCTTATCTTGGAGTTGTTGTTGTAGATCTAATTTTTCTTCATCAGATAAAATTTCTTGATCTTTTTGAAATTTTTCAACTAATGCTTGCCCTTCTGCCTGAAGCAACTCTAATCTTTCTCTGTCAGCAACAAAACTTGAATCTTCATCGAGATTTTTAAACTCTTCTTGTGCGAATTGTGTACTAAGCATAGCTACTTCAGCATTTAATACCACTATCTTGGCACTAATAGGAGCTGAAAATGCTATAAGCATTAATGTAAAAAATATAACTTTTAAATTGTTCATAATAAATCCTTAAGTTTCGCTATTTTATATGACTTTTGCGAAAGAATCGACATTTTTTAGAACTTATTGCCAACAGTGAATTCAAAACGTTTTGTTCTATCAAGAGGGTCATTATTAAATGGAATAGCAAAATATACACTTACAGGTCCAAACGGTGTAATAGCTGAACCGCCAAGCCCGTAAGAACCTCGAAGATCTTCAAAATTAGGTGTAAAACATTGTTCCTGATAGTTGTAGCAGAATGTTGAAAAAACATTTCCTAAGTCAATAAAAAATGCAGTTCTAAACTGGCTTTGATCTTCAATAAATGGAACTTTAAATATTAGATTTAAACTTGTTTCTAATAAAACGTTACCGCCAATAGGTCTATTTATACCAAATTGAGCATAAGAGTTATAATATGGTGCATCTGGCTCACCATCAAAATTATTATCAATTAATGGAGGGCAGTAATCCTCTGCAGAAACATAAGAATAACAAGGCACAGGTGTTATTCTTGGACCCAAACTATTTGTTTCATAACCTTTTATTGAATAAGGTCCGCCCGCATAAAAATACTCAAAATAAGGAGGAACATCACTATCACCAAATGAATCTACGATACCAATTCTTGAAGCAGCTTTAAAAATAAGGTCATCCGTAATAGGTTGATAGAATTCATTTTTGAAATCCAATTTAAAATAATTTAGAGATGATCCTGGAACTGTAGTTTGAAAGGAAACTTGATTGAGTGTTCCATCAGTTGGAAATATACCTCTATTTAAAGTTGCTCGTGTCCAAAAACCTTGAACTTTAAATGTGTCAAAAATATCGCCTTCACTTTCTAAGAAATCTAATATCTCCCTTGATGCCAATGAGCCTGACTGTAATTCAGTATGATCTGCAGAAATATTGAAACCAATTCTTTGAATTTCTGATATAGGAATTCCAAAACTAACAGAGGCACCATAACTAGCAGTATTGTAATCAGTTAAACCGAATGATGAATAGTCAAATTCTCTAAAATTTAAAGAGTATCCACGACTTGCTCCATCAACTGTAAAGTATGGATTCTCATATTGAAGGAATATATTAGTGGAGTAGTCACTTACTTGTGCACCAATCCCTACAGTGTTTCCACTTCCAAGAAAATTTTGCTGTTGAACATTAAAATTAAAAGAGAATCCAAATTGAGAATAACCAAACCCAGCTATAATATTTCCATATTGTTGTTCTTCAACATCAAATATGACATCAACCAAATCTTCTTCTCCAGCAACTGGTACTGTTTCTACATTTACTGTTTTAAAAAAACCAGTTCTTTCTAGCAGAAGCTTTGACTGTTCAATCAATTGATTTGATGCCGGCGCTCCTTCAAATTGTCTCATTTCACGCCTTAATACTTCATCAGTTGTGAAATAGTTTCCGTTGAAGAGTATTCGTCTAGTATAGTTTTTTCTACCAGGGTTAAATACAAAAGTAATATCAGCTGTATTATTTTCTTCATCTATTGTTGGTACACCCTCGATCTCCGCAAAAGTATATCCATCATTACCCAGAGCATTTGCATAAAACTCTTCATAACTTGTTATTAGTGATTCTGAATAATATGAATCTTCTTGAATATTGATAAAACTTTCTAAAAATTCTCTGTCAATGGGTAATTCTCCAGATATTTTTATATCTTTTAACATGTATCTCTTTCCTTCATTTAAAACTAATGTCACATATAATTCTTGCAAATCATCGCTTATAGAAACTTGAGAAGAAGAAATCTCGAATTGCAGATATCCTCTGTCCTTATAAAAAGACTCTAAGTTCTCTAGATCCGTTCTAAGTTTTTCTTGTGTATATCTGTTGTCATTTGTAAAGATAGAAAGGATTGAGCCTTCGGTTAATTCAAATACTCGCTTAATTTCTCCATCAGTAAATGCATTGTTTCCAATTATCTCGATGGCTGAAATTGCCGTTGAGGTGCCTTCATCTACCTCAATATCAACTTCGACTCTATTTCTGGGTCTATCTCTCTGAGTAACTTCTACAGATGCGCCATACCTGCCTTGTTGGGAATATTGTGCTTGCAAACCCCTTGTGATCAGATCGAGTGTTGCTCTTTTTAAAACTGAACCTTCGTTAATACCTTCTCCGTTCAATGCTCTAAGGAGATCCTCTGTTTTTATAGCTGAATTTCCATCGATTTCAATACTTGATATTGTTGGTCTTTCTTCAACTTTAATATAAAGAATATTGCCTTCTGCTCTTAATTGAATATCATCGAATTGCCCGGTAGCAAATAAAGTTTTAATTACACGTTGGTAGTCTCGTTTCTCAATTCTATCACCGATAGTAATAGGCACTGTGTCTAAAACACTACCTAGCGAAACTCTTTGTAAGCCCTCAATTCGTATATCATCAACCAACATTTCAGCACTTGCATTCAAAGCTAATGTAAGGACTAAGGTTCTTAGTATTCTTTTCAAATTATTCTCGCTATATCATTCACCATTACAAAAATGAATAAAGTTAGTATTAATAAAAAACTTAGATTCATTAAAGTTGCTTTTAGTTTCAAACTTATTGGAGATCCTTTAAGCTTTTCCACTAAGATAAACAAAAATTGCCCCCCGTCAAGCATTGGTAGTGGTAAGAGATTAAACGCTCCAAGACTAATACTCAATATCCCCAGCAATAAAAGGAAAGGAATTAGACCAGACACTAAAGAATCACCAGCTACTTTAGCTATTCCAACAGGTCCACTTAAGTTCTCAATTCCCATTGTTCCATTGAGTGTTTTAAAGAGAAATTTAAAAGTATTCTTAATCCAAAAGACTGTTTGGTTATAACCAAATACTATAGAGGATGATAAAGAGTTGGCTTCAGGCCCAAAACGCAAACCATATGAGGTTCCCTCTTGTTTTGAGGGAAGTGCAATATTTAATGCTCTGCCATCTCTTTCTATCTCTACGTCTATTTGCTGACCAAATTTGTTTAAAGCTATAGTGGCCTGATACATTGAACTTATTCTTTCTTGATTGATTCTAGTAATAGTGTCTCCAGAAATAAAACCAACTTGCTCGGCAGTACTTTCAGTCTCAACATTTTCGATGCGCGGTTTAAAGTCTGCAAAGGGGATAATTCCAAAAAACTGTGAAGGTGCTTGTCCTTCTTGAAATTTTAGATTAATTACGTCTTCCTGAAGGTAAACTTGGTTTTGATCTGTGTAATCAAATAACTCAATATTTACATCGCCTGTGTAACCAGTTAAATCCAGAAGTGCAACTTCTAAGGCCTGAACTGAATTAATCTCTTTATTATTTACTGCAACTACCTCATAAAATTTTTGATTATCTATTGCCACAACTTGAGCAGAAACCATATCTGACTGTTTAGGAATGAAAAGACCAACTAGTGTAAATACGAAAAAGGCTAAGATAAAATTATATATTGGTCCTGCTAAGACAACTAAAGATCTTTCTATTGCTGGCCTATTCGCTAGTACATATTTTTTTTCTTCGGTATTTAATTTATTGTAATTTTTTGTGTCAGCTGGATCATGAAATGCAACATAACCACCAAAAGGTATAGCAGAAAGAGAAAATCTTATATTATCTTTATTTTTCCACTTATATAAATCAGGCCCAAAACCTATGCTGAATTTGATAATTTTTATTTTGAAGTACCTAGCAACTGAATAATGACCATATTCATGAAAAGTTACCAAGATTAAAAAAAGTGTTAAAGCTCCAATTAATGAATACATTTATTTCCCATCTATTAAATTTAAAATCTCAATCCTATTTGACTCTAGTTCTTGAATTGAATTTACTTCTTTCTTATCAATTAGGTAGTAATTATCTAGTATCAGGTTATAAATATCACCAAATTTTATCTTTTTGTTTAAAAACTTTTTGACTGCGATATCATTCAAAGTAGCAAAGACTAAACCACTATTATCTTCACTATTCATTACATCTAAAGTTATATCTCTAAGCTTTTTTCGGTCATCTGGAAATTGTTCGAGGCTCAGATCAATATTTCTATTTAAAAGATCGAGGGAAAAATCTTTTTTTATGTCTTGTGAATACCCTCCAAGCAGTCCATATGCAAGAGGAATAATCATGCTTGGCTGAGACATTTGGGCTTCAACGGAACCATCTTTAAATTCAAGCATTGAGTGGATAACGCTTTGCCTATGAATCTTGATATCCAATAATTCTGGACCTAGAGAAAAAAGGTGCTTCGCCTCTATTAATTCAAAACATTTATTAACTAAGGTTGCAGAATCAACACTAATCTTTGCTCCCATATCCCAATTAGGATGCTTAAGAGCTTCTTCAGGTGTTTTATTATGCAATTCACTCAATTTTTGACCAACGAAAGGCCCTCCTGAAGCCGTCAAATAAATCTTAGATATCTCCGATAAATCTTTATTTTTTAATGCTGTAAATAAAGAAAAATGTTCTGAATCTATTGGTATAACTTCGGTTTTTGCTTGCTTGCACTCATGCATAATCTGCTTACCAAAAACCACCAATGCTTCTTTGTTAGCTAGAAGAAGTTTTTTTCCGGATTTTGCAGCTTCAATAGTTAGATCAATGCAATCAAAAGAACTAACTGCAGATAAATAAATGTCACTCTTATTAAGTTTAAGGTATTGTCTAAGAGTATGCATAGAATCAAAAAAATTAATTTCGCTAGAACATGAAGCCATTATCTCTGAGCGAGCATCAGCATCGGTAACAAATACATTTTTTGGATTATGTCTACCTATAAGCTCAACTGCTAGATTAATATTTTTATTGCAAACTATGACATCAAGTTCAAATTTTGATTGGTACTTCTCAATCACACTTAAAGCTTGGGTTCCTATTGAGCCTGTGAAACCAAACATTGATATTCGGGTCATTTTCCAAACCTTCGTTGTCTTTGTTTAAATTCATCAAGAATATTAATAAAATCATCTTTGTTAAATTCTGGCCAAAGTTTTTCTGTAAAAAAGAGCTCTGAGTAACCTATATTAGGCAGCAAGAAGTTACTTAACCTCATATCACCCCCAGTTCTAATGAAAATATCGATATCACTTTCTCCAATCTGAGTATATTTTAAAAAATTATCTTGATCGAGCTCTATACCGGCTGAACTTGCTACTTCTATAGCATTAGCCATATCCCATATTGCACCGTAATTTAATGCAACTGTAAGGGTAAATTCATTTAAGTCTTTGGTTTGTTCAACACACTTACTAATACTATCTTTTGCTTTTTTTGGCATTGAATTTATGTCTCCAATGAAATTTAATCTAATGCCATTACTTTTTATTTCTGCTAGTTTTACGTCGACACCAAAATTGATAAGATTCATCAATGCATTTACTTCATAATCCTCTCTATTCCAGTTTTCTGTAGAGAAGGCATAAACAACTAAACGATCTAGTGAGTTTTCTTTAGCTGTTTTAACAACCTCAATAAGGGTTTCAATGCCTTTTCTGTGTCCTGATGTTGATGGTAAGTTATTTTTTTTTGCCCATCTTCTATTTCCATCCATTATGATGGCAGCTACTTTAGGGCCAGACATTAGATAGTTAAGAGATCCTTCTCCTTGGAAGCCAATGAAGAATCAATAAGATCAATAAATTTTGCTGTTATATCCTGAATGTCTTTTTCAGAATCTGAGATATCATCTTTTGTTAACTCGCCCTCTTTCTCTAAATTCTTCATGGCTGATATAGCATCTCTTCTAATATTTCTTACAGCTATCCGTCCATTTTCTGCTTCAGCTTTAGCTTTCTTTGTTAAATCTACACGCGATTCTTCAGTGAGAGGTGGCATAATTATTCGTATAACATCTCCTGCTACCGTTGGGTTTATTCCAAGATCTGATTTATGAATTGCTCTATCTATTTCTTGAACTAGCCCTTTATCCCAAGGAGATAAACTTAATGTTTTTGAATCTTCTACAGTTATAGAGCAACACTGGTTAAGTGGAGTCAAAGTACCATAATAATCTACCTGAATTCCGTCAAGCATAACTGGGTTTGCTCTCCCCGTTCTAATTTTTTTTAAGCTATCATTAAAACTGTTAAGGGATGATTGCATCCTGCTTGTACATGATTCTAAGATTTCTTCGTAACTAGCCATTTGATATTAATGTGCCTATTTCCTCACCTTTTACTATACCAAGTAATGCTCCCTCTGACTCATAATTGAATACTTTAATATTCATTTCATTGTCTCTTGCTAGTGTTAGTGCGGTTGTATCCATTACTTTTAGATTTTTCTGAATAGCTTCATCAAAAGATAAAGAATCAAAAAGCACAGCATCAGGATTTGTCTTTGGATCGTCAGAATAAACACCATCTACTTTTGTTGCTTTAAGCATTAAATCGGCATTAATTTCTATCCCTCTTAGGCAAGCTGCTGTGTCTGTAGTAAAGAAGGGATTTCCAGTTCCTGCTGTGAAAATTACAACAAAACCCTCATCTAATAAATGTATTGCCCGTCTTCTATCATAATGCTCAACAAGACCAGGCATAGGTATTGCAGACATTACTCTTGTTTTAATTCCATTTCTTTCAAGAGAATCTCTTAATGCTATACCATTCATAACTGTAGCCAACATACCCATGTGATCCCCAGCTACTCTATCTATCCCATCTTGATTAAGCTCTTGTCCTCTAAATAAATTACCACCGCCAATTACCAAACCAACGGACACATTCTGCTCAACAACAGCTTTTATTTCTCTAGACATGAAATGAAGAATTTTAGGATCAATACCCTGACCTGCTGAACCAGCAACTGCTTCACCACTATATTTAAGAAGAATTTTTTTAAGATGCTTAGTTGTGATCACTCACCAACCTTTTTTCTCAAAAAGCCTATAATTTTTGAATCACCCAATAAGTCTTTTATCTTTTTATCGGGATCTTTAATAAATGGCTGCTCTACAAGAGAGTTTTCCATTTTAAATTTATTTAATTTACCAATTATAATTTTTTCTTTAATTGCTTCAGGCTTGTTTTCGTTTATAAGTGTTGCCAATGCAATTTCTTTCTCTTTATTTAGAATAGATTCATCTATATCTTCTGGATATATAGTCATTGGATTATTAGCTGCAACTTGCATAGCAATATCTCTGCCAACTGTTTCGTCTCCAGAATCCATTTTTACAATTGCTGCCAATTTATTATCAGAATGTTTATAAGATGCTACCACTCCATCTTGCTTTGAAATTTTTTCGTAATATGAAACCTTAATGTTTTCACCAATTTTTTGAATAATACCCAAAAGCTCATCTTTATATTTTGTATTTAGTTCATCCAGGTCTTCAGGGTTATTTTGAGCACAGTAATCTGATAATTCACTTAAGAAGGCTTGAAAGCTTGCATCTTTTGCAGCAAAGTCTGTCTCAGTATCAACTTCAACAATAAAAGCTGAATTTTCAGAAGAACCAAGCACAATAGCTCCTTCGTTAGTTGCTCTGCCTGACTTTTTCTCTGCTTTTAAGACACTCTTCTTTCTAAGAACTTCGATTGCTTTGTCGATGTCACCATCTGATTCAACTAATGCTGACTTGCAATCCATCATCGAAATGCCAGTTCTGTCTCTAAGTTCTTTGACCAGTTGAGCTGTAACCATTATTTATCTGTTTTTTTTGCTGCTGGCTTTTTGGTTACTGTAGCTTTTTTCGCTGCAGGCTTTTTGGTTGCTGTGGCTTTTTTTGCTGCAGGCTTTTTGGTTGCTGTGGCTTTTTTTGCTGCAGGCTTTTTGTTTGCAGTGGCTTTTTTTGCTGCAGGCTTTTTGGTTGCAGTGGCTTTTTTAGCTTCTACTGAAATTTCTGTCTCTGTTTCAAGATTTTCATCAACTTTTGACTTAGCCTCGACTTCTTCTTCTGGCTTTTCTTCGGTTTTTACTGAAACAGTCTTAGTTGAAGTGTTTAATGAGAATACTTTTGGCCCTTTATCTCCGTCAAGTTTTTGAACTAAGCCTTGTTTTCTTGCTGAATCTTGACCCAAATTAATGGCCTCAGCCATAAGATTTAAAACAAACTTGATAGTTTTAGAAGAGTCATCATTTATTGGTATGAAATTTGTTAAATTTGTTGGATTGCTGTTTGTGTCAACGAGACCATATACAGGAATACCCATTTTTATTGCTTCCTGAACTGCTATTTTTTCACTCTCAACATCTATAACAAATATAGCATCTGGCAAACCTTTCATGTCCTTAACACCATCGAAAACTAGTGAAAGTTTTTTCATTTCTTTTTCAAGCATTACAGCTTCTTTCTTGATCATGCTATCAAGCTGGCCCGAAGATTTATTTTCTTCGTATTCAAGTAATTTATTGATCGGCACTTTTATTGTTTTCCAATTAGTTAACATTCCTCCTAGCCACCTATGTGATATGTATGGCATGCCTGTTTTTTCACCAAAATCTGAGACATAACTTGAAGCAACTCTTTTAGTGCCAACAATCATGATTTTATTTCCAACAGATGAGAATTTTCTAAAAATTTCGTACAGCTCAACAATTTTTTCTTGTGTTTTGTAAAGATCTATTATGTGAATGTTATTCTTTTCACAAAAAATGTAGTCCTCCATATGAGGATTCCAAAACCGCTTCCTGTGCCCAAAATGAGCACCCAATTCAAATAACTCTTCTATACTTACGTTTACTTTACTCATATTAGTCTTCAATTAAGGTCTGCATATCATAAAGGTTTTTAGGCTTTTGGTAAAACCATTTAACAACATTTAATGCACCTTGTGCATAAATGCTTCTATTTAAGGCAGAATGCTTAAATTCCAGTTCTTCTAAATGATTTGATAATTGAATCTTGTGCCAATTACTACCATCACCTTCCCGAAAACTTTTAATTTTTGATTCTTCTAAGTCTGTTAGTTTTGCAAAACTTAATGCAGTTCCAGATGGTTTGTCTAACTTTGATTCATGGTGCTTTTCTGAAATTCTTACTTTCAAAGATTTATCATAATTAAACACTTTTTTTAACATATCGTGAATCAAAGCAATATATATGGATGTATTTGGAGCCATGAAGATAGGCATTGACTGAGAGAGATTTTCAAGATTTTCACGTTCATTCAAATTTAAACCGGTTGTGCAAAATAAAACTGGTTTTTTTAATTTGGCATATAGGCTAATTCTGGACTCTATATTTTTTCTTGTAGCAAAATCAATAATGCAATCAAAATCATGATTAATCGAAGCTGAGAAAGTTTTATTATTAGCTTCTTGAAAATGAAAATTTCCTACGTCTAGATTCAACGCGTTGGAATTAGCATGAACAATAAAATTCGTAATATTGATGTCGCTGTGATTATTTGCTTCCTCTATTACAGCTCGACCCATTTTGCCCGACGCACCAATTAGACAAACTTTGATCATTTAAATTTTTTATTAATTTTTGAACTGAAATTAGATGCTTCGTGAAAATTTTTTTCAGCATCAATAAATGTGTCTTCTATTAATTTTTTTTGTTTTGAGGATAAGTTAGATGGAGTTTCAACAACAACTCTCACAAATAGATCACCAGTTGTTTTACCTCGCAATGAACCTGCACCTAAGTCTTTTAATTTGAATATTTTTCCTGTCTGAGTTTCGGAAGGAATTTTTAGAAGGACTTTTTTACTTAAAGTTGGTACCTCTATTTCTGCACCCAATATAGCTTGGTCAACACGTATCGGGACTTCGCAGTAGAGGTGATTTCCTTCTCTTTCAAGAAAATCATGTTTTAAAACTTGAACAACTATAAATAGATCTCCATTTTCCCCACCATATTGACTTACTTCTCCTTCACCAGAAAGTCTTATTTTATTTCCTGTATCTACTCCAGCTGGGATATTTACTGAAACTTTCTTATTAGACGTGGGTAATCTTATTTCAACATCTTTTCCGAAAACGGCCTCTTCTAATGACATTTCATAAGCCATTTGAATATTTCTTCCTCTGGGTGGTCTTCTAGCCCCTCCTCTTCCAAATATGTCTCCAAAGATATCACCAAATATTTCATCACCAAAGATATTATTAAAAATGTCATTAATATCAACATTCTGAAAACCTGATTGTCCAAAGTTGCTATTTACTCCTTGATGACCAAACTGATCATAAGTCTGTCTTTTAGATTGATCGCTTAAAACTTCATAAGCCTCAGCGGCTTCTTTAAATTTAGCTTCTGCTTCTTTATCGCCTGGATTCTTATCTGGATGATATTTAATTGCTAATCTTTTAAAGGCTTTTTTGAGTTCTGGAGCCGAAATGCTTTTATCAACCCCAAGAACCTCATAGTAATCCCTTTTCACAATTATTTATCTTTTTCGTCATCAACTTCTTTAAACTCAGCATCTACTGCATCATCAGCCGATTCTTTGGAATTTTCTTTTTCAGAATTTTCTTGGGCTTGAGTTTGTTCTTTTTTGAATAACTTATCTGATAGAGGTTGGGCAATTTTAGAAAGCTCTTCAACAGCTTTATCGATATCTTCTTTACTTTCAGCTTTACATGCCTCTTCAACCTTCTCAATAGCTTCAGTTAAGGACTTTGTCTCATCCTCAGATAATTCTTCTTTATTATCTTCCATAGCTTTTTTCGTGGAGCTTGCTAAGCCATCTGCCATATTTCTGGAGGCTATTAATTCTTCAAATTTTTTATCTTCTTCGGCGTTCATTTCAGCATCTTTTACCATTTTTTCAATCTCTTCTTCAGAAAGACCACTACCACCCTGAATTGTTATGGATTGTTCTTTATTAGAGGATTTATCCTTAGCAGATACATTGATTATTCCATTGGCATCGATATCAAAAGTAACTTCAATTTGAGGTGTACCTCTTGGCGCTGCTGGAATATCAGTTAAATTAAATTGACCTAGTGATTTATTGTCTAATGCTTTTTTTCTTTCTCCCTGAAGCACGTGAACTGTTACTGCTGTCTGATTGTCTTCGGCTGTAGAGTAGACCTGGGATTTGTTTGTAGGAATAGTAGTATTTTTTTCAATCATAGGTGTCATCACTCCACCAAGAGTCTCTATTCCTAAAGTTAATGGCGTTACATCTAAAAGCAATACATCTGATCTTTCACCGCTTAAAACAGCCCCTTGAGTTGCAGCTCCAAGTGCAACAGCTTCATCGGGATTTATATCTTTTCGTGCTTCTTTGCCAAAAAAGTCGGTGACAGCTTTCTGTACCATTGGCATTCTAGTTTGACCGCCTACAAGAATTACCTCGTCTATATCTTTTGGCGTTAATTTAGCATCTTTCAAAGCAGTTTTTACTGGCTCTAAGCTACGTTTAACGAGATCTCCGACCAAAGATTCTAGTTTTGCCTTTGTTATTTTATGAACAAAATGTTTCGGTCCACTTGCATCTGCAGTTATGTAAGGCAAATTGACTTCTGTTTGATCAGTAGTAGACAGCTCAATTTTTGCTTTTTCAGCTGCTTCTTTGAGTCTTTGTAAAGCCATAGGGTCTGTATTCAAATCAAAACCCGATTCACTTTTGAATTCATCTATAAAATGTTTAATAAGTATTGAATCAAAATCTTCACCACCCAAATGTGTGTCTCCAGAAGTTGAAATAACTTCAAACTGATATTCACCATCCACATTAGTCATTTCAATGACAGAGATATCAAATGTTCCGCCACCTAAATCATAGACAGCTATCACACCATCTTTTTTTAACTTATCTAATCCAAAAGCTAATGCTGCAGCAGTTGGTTCATTTATTATTCTCTTAACTTCTAAACCTGCTATTTTTCCGGCAGCTTTAGTTGCTTGTCTTTGTGAATCGTTAAAATAAGCCGGTACTGTAACTACCGCCCCATCAACTTTTGCGCCCAAATAGTCTTCAGCTGTTTTTTTCATTTTCTTTAGAATTTCAGCAGAAATTTGAGGTGGAGCTATCTTATTACCATCTACTTCAACCCAAGCGTCACCATTTTTAGCTTTCACAATACCGTAAGGTGCAGATTTCATATCTGCCTGGATGTATTCGTCTTCAAACTTTCTCCCAATTAGTCTTTTTACAGCAAATAGTGTTTTATCTGGGTTTGTCACAGCTTGACGTTTTGCAGCTTGACCAACTAAAACTTGCTTATCAGAGGAATATGCAACAACAGATGGTGTAGTTCTACTTCCCTCAGCATTTGATATAACTACAGGTTCTGAGCCTTCCATAACAGAAACACATGAATTTGTAGTTCCTAAATCTATACCTATAACTTTTCCCATATATGTACCTTTATATTGTTTTTTAAAAGCGTGAATTATTTTTTATTCACTACGACAAGAGCTGGTTTGACGACCCTTTCATTAAGTGTCCAACCCCTCTCAAGGGTATTAGTTACAAAATTGTCTTTCTCCCCAGGG
>MDTB01133825.1_pt1 | contig 31186 bp, 32 predicted proteins | sample 811161 | NCBI WGS metagenome assembly MDTB01 (sample SAMN05326650, study PRJNA326480) | marine metagenome | isolation source: seawater | place: Mediterranean Sea | collected 2009 | reverse complement strand
TGGAAGCGCGGTAACGCGTGCAGCTGACCAGTACTAATAGCTCAATTGGCTTGATTTATGCACTGAAAAAAATTTTCTAGACTAAAATGAACTAAATTTATTAAATTCTTCTTTACTGTTCAAAGATTGAACATTATGATAAGTTAAACTATTGTCTTTGACACAAGTTATGAGCTTATTTTTTATAGAAGCTGGTACAAATCATTTTGGAATAGAAGATGAAGCAAATAAAATTTTAAATTTCTTTTTAAAATCTGACTTCTCCAATCTGACATTTATGATTCAATCAGAAAGTTTTTACATGGAACATAAAAGAAAGGGTATAGACTTTAGATTGAAAAAAGATTTTTACATTAGAGCACTTAATAAATGTCGTAAAAAAAAAAAGAAATTAGGTATTGCAGTTTGCTCAGAAGAAACTTTTAAAGAATTTAGCGATTTAAGATTTGATTTTTATAAATTACTAAGTTTAGCAATAAATAATTTTAAATTAATTGATCTATTAAAGAAAAAAAATAAACCAATTTTTATTTCCACTGGTCACAAAGCTTCTGAATATAATATCAAAAAATGTTTATCTCAATTTCAAGACAAAAAAAAAATTACCTTATTACATGCTCCAATGACCTACACACCTGAAGAATTAAACCTTAATAGAGTCAACGAGATTAAAAAAAAATATAAACTTAAAACAGGATATAGCAATCACAATAACGATAAGAATAATATTTATTTATTATCTGCATATAAACCGGATGCAATTTTTCTTTACTGTAAACAAAAGAAAAAAAAGGGTAGAGTGTATCCCGATCATGGACATGCTTTTTATTTTAATGAGCTAGAGGAAATCAAAAATAAATATCTAGATTATGATTTAATGCATAAAAAAATTAAAAAAATTAAAAAAGTAAAAATTTTTACAAATGACTTTAAAATTTAAAAAAGCTATTGTTATTGGTGGAAGCAAAGGGCTTGGCAAGGAGATATCTTTAAGTTTAAAAAAAATTAAAATAAAAACAATTGCATGTTCTAGAAAAGAAATTGATACATCAAATTTGCTCTCAGTTGAAAAATTCGCAAAAAATCATAAACGCACTGATATTTTAATATTAAATACAGGCGGTCCACCACCTCTGAAATTTAAAGAAATTAAAATAGAGGATTGGAAAAATTATTTCAATCAACTCTTTTTGAGTTTTTTTATTTTATTAAAAAATATTAAAATAAATAATGGTGGCTATGTTTTTTATATTTCATCGTCGATCATAAAAGAACCTGGAGACAGTCTTATTATCTCATCCTCGCTTAGATCTGCTATGAGCAGTATGTTAAAATCTTTTTCACTAGAAAAATCTTCCTACGGAATTACAACAATAAATATAGCACCAGGACCTTTTAAAACAAATAGAGTAAAGCAGTTAGTTAAAAATCTAAATGCTTATGAAAAAACTTTACCTACAAAAAAAATTGGTAATCCAAAAGAAATTGGAGAATTCGTAAAATTCATAATCGAGAAAAAAATAAAATATATTTCAGGATCGACTGTTTATTTTGATGGAAATTTAAACAAAGGATACAATTAAAATATCTTATTAATGACAAATATAGCAATTTTACCAGCAAGACTAGGAAGTAAAAGAATAAAAGAAAAAAATATAAAAAACTTTTATTCTAAACCAATGATACAGTGGACTTATGAAATTTTAAAAAAAACTAAAATCTTTTCACATATATATGTTTCTACCGAAAGTAATAAAATTATAAGAGTTTGCAAAAAAATAGGAATAAAATCATTTATACATAGACCTAAAAAATTGTCTGGGGATAATATAGGCATCAGAGAAGTGATGGATCATGCCGTAAAATATCTTGAAAATAAAATTAAATTTAAAAATACGTGTTGTGTTTTTCCCTGTAGCCCTTTTTTAAGAGTTAGAAATTTAAAAAAGGCTCTCATTTATTTAAAAAATAAAAAAAATTGTGTAGTACATCCAGTTCTAAAGTTTAGACATCCTCCAGAAAGATCTTTAACAATGGATAAAAATAATTTTATCCGAGTTGTGAATCAGAAAAATATGACTTTAATGACACAAAGTTTTACAACTAAATATCACGATTTAGGTCAATTTTATTTTTCTCATAAGAGTCTTTGGTCAAAAAAACCTTATAGAATTAGAAGGATAGGCATAGAGTTACCTATTTGGGATACTGTAGATTTAGACAATCTTGAAGACTGGGAATTTGCAAGGTTGCTATTTAAGTTAAGAAAAAAAAAGGAATTTTAAAATGAGTTCGCAACCTATTTTTATACTCTCCTCAGGAAGATCTGGAACATATTCACTTTTTAATGCACTTAAAAATGAAAAAGAGATAGAGATATATCACGAGTTTCTTTTTGATGAAACATTAAGAAACTCTGTTTCATATTATATGGGATTAATAAATGAAAAAAAAATTTTAAATTATTTAGGCTTCGCTCATGAATTTTCAATTAAAAACTCAAAAAAAAAAATTTGGATTGACTCTTCAAATGCATTGCCCTGGATGGTAAAACCTTTGATTAAAAAATTTAAAAATGCAAAATTTATTTTTTTAATTAGAAATGGCAGGAAAGTAGTTTCATCTTTTTCCAACAAATATAGTGATATTATGTATAATAAGGATGATGTTATTCTTTTAAAAAAATTTATGGATAAAAAAATTAAATTTTTATCCTCTGAAAAAAAATATTGGAGACCTATCCCAAAAAATAATTCATCATTTAAAACATTTGTTAAAAAGAGTCAATTTTATAGAATTTGTTTATATTGGAGTGAAATCAACAAAAATATAAGAAATAATTTAAAGCAAGTTAAACCAATTAATAAATTTTTCTTTAAATTTGAAGACATCGATAATAAAAATAAAGTTATTGATCTGTTAAAATTTGTTGGAATTAAAAAAAATTTCTCAAAAGTGCTCAAAACCTTTCAAAAGCCAGTAAATGTAAGATACCCGAAAAACTTTAAATTGACAAAAAAACAAGAGCTAGTATTTAAAAGCATCTGTGAAAAAGAAATGATGTTAAATGGATACAAAAGCAATGAATATTATCAAGTAAAATATAAATAATAAATTATGAAATTGGGCGATCAAGAAAAATTTTGGAAAGGTAAATTTGGCGACAACTACATCAATAGAAATCAAATTTCAAATAGACACCTGGTTATCGGAAAAGATCTCGTTGATAATCGTATTGAAATAAAAAGTGCAGTTGAGCTTGGCCCAAACATAGGCCTGAATTTAGATGGTTTAAAAAGGATTTTTCCTAGCCTTGATACTTTTGGTGTAGAAATTAATAAAAAAGCTTTCTCAATATTAAAAAAAAAGCACAAATGCGTTAATAAATCTATTGTAAATTATAAATCTAAAAAAAAATTTGATCTTGTTCTTATTACAGGAGTGCTAATGCATCAAAATCCTAAAAATTTGATAAAGATTTATAAAACTATGTACAGTTTGACTAAAAAGTACATTTATATAAGCGAGTATTTTAATCCCAAACCTGTAGAAATCCCATATCATAATGAAAAAAAAAGATTATTTAAAAGAGACTTTGCAAAAGAAATTTGGCAATTATATCCAACCCTAAAATTAATTAATTACGGGTTTCAATGGAAACAAGATCCATTTTTTTCTGGCGGATGCGATGATACCAATTGGTTTTTATTTTCAAAATAATGAATTTGATAAAAACAAAATTACATTCCAATGAAAATTATTGTGATATATGTCATCACAAACTATTTAATCACTACGTTCCATTGAAAACAAAAAGAAATATTAAAACTTTTTTGTGTAAAAATTGTTTATTGATACAAAGCATACCTCAAAAAAAATTTCAGTCTCATCCTAAGCCCTCAATGTCAATCGATGCAGACAGATCAAGCATAATGTATACAAAAACTAGGTTTTTACCAAGAAACATAGTTCTTTTTAAAAAGTTTAAAATTAATTTTAAAAAATTTGACCATATATTAGACATAGGATCAAACAGAGGTTCATTTGTAGATTATTTAAAAACAAAAAATAAAAAAGTAAAGATTACAGCAATAGAGTCTAAAAAAAATATCTTTAATCACAAAAAAAGTAAAAATATGAAGTTTATAAATGACAGATTTGAGGATAGTAAGATTTTATCAAATACCTATGATTTCGTTTATTGCGTTCATACGTTAGAGCATTTTGTTTCCTGTTTTAAATCATTAAGTAAAATATACAATTCACTTAAGATTAATGGTACAGCTTTCATTGTTGTTCCTAACATGAATTATTATACTAAAGATAGTATTGTTGAATATTTTATAGATACCCATACTTTTCATTTTACGAATAACGTTTTAGTGAGCTTATTCAATAAAATTGGATTTAAAATTTTAAAAAAAGATGAAAAGAGTGATATCACTTATTATTTGCAAAAATCGGAGAATAAAAATCATTATAAAAAAAATAATCTTTTTTTAAACAAAAGTTTAAGTTTTTTTGATGAAAAAGATGCATTAATTAAATACAAAAAAAATTTAAAAAAAAAGAGAGATCGTCTTAAAAATTTTGGTAAAAAATTAAAAGAAGAGGGTAATAACTTTTTGTTTTGGGGCGCCGGAAGAATTTTTGACGGTCTATTTAAGTATGGTAATATTAAATTTTCTTTAAACTATAAGCTTTACGATAAACATCTTAATAAATATTTTAAAAAATTTTATAATTTAAAATTATTAAAAAAAGATGAACTAAAAAAACTAAAAAATTATAAGGTTGTAATTTGTTCTAATAGTGAATATAGTCAGATAGCCGACGAGGCTAAGTCATTTAATTTTAAAAAAGTTATGTCATATGAAAGGTTTTTAAAATAATGCAAAATTTTAAAAAAGTTGCATTAATTACAGGTGGATCAAGAGGTATTGGGAAGGCAGTAGCTGAAATATTTGCTGAAAATAGTATGAATATAATTCTAACATATAATAAAAATAAAAAAAAAGCAGAAACAGTCAGACGGTCCATTCTTCAAAAAGGAGTGGAATGTGAAATCAAAAGATTAGATCTTTCAAATAAAAAAACATTTGATCTTTTTTTAAAAAAAATTACTAAAAAACATAAAAAAATTGATATATTAGTTAATAATGCTGGATATTTAAAGCAAATGACTTATTTAAAGATTGATCAAAAGGAGTGGTACAAAACAATCGATGTAAACTTAACTGCAGTTTTTTTCATGACACAGTCGTATGCAAAATTAGCAATGAAACAAAAAACAGGGAATATAATTAATATTTCTTCAATTGGCGGCCAAACTGGAGGGGTTAAAGCTCCTCACTATGCTGCCGCGAAGCTTGCTGTTCTCTCTTTAACTAAATCTTTTTCAAAATTGTTGGCACCTTATAATACAAGGGTAAATGCCATTTCACCGGGCATTATCGAAACTGATTTAGTAAAAAAAATGATTGCTAAAGAGGGACGATCAGCTATTAATAGATCTGTTCCCTTAAATAAAGTTGGGGAAACTAAAGATATTGCAGAGACCGCTCTATTTTTAGCGACGAAAAAATCAAAGTATATTACTGGACAAGTAATAAACGTTAATGGGGGTTTATTTTTAGGTTAATTATGAACTTAGATAACTTATCAATAGAAAAAATTAAAAAGTTAGATTTTGAAAAACTCGATGAGTTAGCTTCTAGCATGAAAGAGTTTATGATTGACTCAACCGCTATTACCGGGGGACACATTGGAGCAAATTTAAGTAGTTTAGAAATTTCTATAGCTTTACATAAAGTTTTTAATTCTCCAAATGATAAATTTTTATTTGATGTAGGACACCAAGCATATGCTCATAAAATTATTACAGGGCGTGCATCAAAATTTAAAGATTTGAACAAATATAAAGGTATGGCAAGATTTGTAGAACAAAGAGAGGGGCCACATGATGTTATAGATGTTTCTCATGCAGGGACTTCGATCCCCATAGCTACTGGTTTCGCTAAATCTTTTTTAGACAATGGATCTGACTCTCATGCAGTAGCTATTATTGGAGATGGATGTATAGTTGAAGGTATGTCTTTTGAAGGTCTTAATTATGGTGTACAAGAAAAATTTCCTCTAGTAATTGTTTTAATAGATAATAGTTGGGCAATTGCACCAAACGTCGGAGGAATTTTAAAGTTAACTAGTGGTAATAATTGGGAGAATAAATCTAGAAGCTATTTTGAAGGACTTGGGTATAATTATTTTTCCGAAGCGGATGGACATAATATAAAAAAATTAACAGAAAAATTAGAGCAAATAAAAAAAATTAAAGCTCCAACTGTTTTTCATATTAAAACAGTGAAAGGAAATGGTTTGAAAATAGCTGAAAAACATCCTTATAGAATGCACTATTCAAGTCCGTTTAATAGAGAAACTGGAGATGGAGCCAACCCATCCGTAACTGGAAAAACCTATGCAGGTGAGGGAGCTGATGAAATTTACAAATTAATGAAGAAACATAAAAATCTTTATGTAATTACTCCTGCAACTCCTTACTCTAATAATCTAGATGATTTGATTAAAGAATTTCCAAAAAGAGCGTTTGATGTAGGTATGGCAGAACAACAGGCTGTTGGAATGGCTGTCGGAATGGCTTTAGAGGGAAATAACGTTTTTACCTGTTTTCAATCAACCTTTATGCAGAGGGCATTTGACCAAATTTATCACGATGCCTGTTGCATGAACCTACCTGTAACATTTTTAGTAGCAAGAACTGGTTTTGCTGGGTATGACTCACCTACTCATCATGGTTTACTAGATTTGTCTTATTTGAGATCAATACCTAATTTAAAGATTTATTTTCCTTCTGATACAAATGATTTAAGAAAAATTTTGAGTGAAAGAGCGCAAAAATCTGATGGTCCTATGGCAATTCTACATCAATATGAACCCATTCAAGGAGAAGAGGTATTTGTTGATGATAGAAACGAAAGTGGGCTGAGTGACTATGAAAATGGAGATGACGGATGTTTATTAGTGCCAGGCAACGTTTTAAACACTGCGATAAGCTTAAAACAAAAAATATCAAAAGAGTTGAAAAAAGAATTCTCCATAAAAGTAATTAGATCTATAAAACCACTGCCTGAGAAAGCTTTACTTGAAACACTTAAAAAGTTCGACACAATAATTACCATCGAAGAAAATACACTTATTGGAGGCCTCGGGTCCGCTATATTGGAATTTTCCAATGAGAGAAAATTGCATAAAAATATTTTGAGATTTGGAACGCCAGATAAGTTTATAAATGCTGGAAACACAAAAGAATGTACTGCTGAATGCAACTTAGATTATCAGAGTATATTTGATACAGTAAAAAATAAAATTTAATTAATAAGATTTTATTTTAAACTTTATCTTACTATAAACATATTTTATTCTTTTATTTAAAACTCCAATGCTTGGAGCTGAAAGAACAAATACACCAAGTCTGTTTGAATGATTAGAAGTTTTTTCCAACTTATCGCCTAATTTATTAAAAATTAGGATCTTTTTTATCCAAGGTTTTTTTTCAACTTTTTCAATTCCATCTATTTTTGTAAGCTGACCCTTCTTTGCAAAAAAGTATCTATTAGCGTAATAAATCTTTTTAAAATTTATTTTTAATTCTTTTTTTTTAAGTTTTTTATTAATCGCAAGTTTTATTGAATTTTTTATTAAATTAAATGAAGATGAGAAGGGAATTACACTTTCAGAAAAATCACCTCCAGATAATCTTACCGCAATTTCTATAAAAAAAACTTTATTTTTATTTATTACTATATCACCCTTTATAACTCCATTTTTTATTTTAAGTTTTTTGGCTAGAATACTTAAATAGTTATTAATAAGATTATAAAATTTAAAATAATTACTAGGATAAGTTCCACCATTTTCAATTATTGCAGGTTTAGTTGTATTTAGCATTTCATAATTTCTATCGACATAACCAGCTGTATAAATTTGACTGTTATATATTAGACTCTCAGTACTGATTTGAGGACCTTCAAGGTATTCTTCAATTAAAATATTTTTTTTCTCAGTTTCAGCAAAAGTTTTTTTATTGAGTTTTTGAAAATCTTTAATATTTCTACAGAGCAAAACACCTTTAGCACCTGATTTATCAAGCGGTTTAATGACTATTGGATATTTTTCAATCTTTCTAAGCCTCTTGTCTTTTGGTTGAAGAAAAAATTTAGGAACTGGGATCAAATTTCTTTTAAAAAATCTTTTCATTTTATATTTATCAGTACAAATATAAGATGTTTTTATAGGAATATTTTTTATACCTATTTGTTTTTCGAGAGATGAACTTATATGAGGCAAATCTAATCCTTGAGAAATTACACCATTTATTTCAATTGATTTAACAAAAAATTTGAGACTTTCTAGATTTCTATTAGACAATAAAATAAATTGATCGACTAAATTTTTACCCGCAGCATTAAAATTTTTATCAAATGCAATCGTATGTAACCCCATATTTTTTGCAATTTTTATGGTGCCAACTTGATCATGACTCGCGCCTAAAATAAGTAATCTTTTTTTTTTAATTTGTTTTTTCAAATTTTTTTGAAGATTTTTATCTTGCTTTATAAATTTTCTAATTAAATCTTTAGATTTAATTCCTATAAAATTTTCTTGATCTTCAACAAATTTTTTTATTTTAATAAAATCTTCAATTGTATCGATTGTTACCCTAATTTTACTGACAATTTTTTTAAATTTAAAATCTTTGAATTCAATAAATTTTTTAAATTCTGCTTTTTTTCTGATAGAGAGAGTAACGTGTTCTTTATCAGATGGAGACAATTTTCTTTTACTTAACGATCTTAAAATATTTAGTTTGATTAATTCAACACCTATACCTTTAGGTGCATTATGGCTCCTTGACAAAGACAAGTAATTTAGTTTCTCTTTTTTAAATTTCTTATACATTTGATCAATCAAATAGCCGTCATTAAATATATTGTCTGCTGTAGCTCTGACAATAATATCCTCATTTTTCATATTTTTTGTTGCTTTGATAAAACGCTCATAAACATTATTTAATGAACCTCTAAATACTTTTATGTTAAATGACTCTAGTAATTTTACCAACTCATCGTCTTGAGTCTCATTTGACGTTAAAACAATTACCTCAGCCCCAGTATTCGATAATCTTTTAACGCATAACAAAACAGCAGGAAGACCATATATTGAGTGAAGTGATTTGAAGGGTAATCTTTTAGAAAAACTTCTTGCCTGTAATAAAACTTTAATTTTCATTTTTTAATAACAGAAACTGAAATTAAAGAAGTCGATTTTCCACGAAGAAAGCTTGGTATTAACTTGGATTTTCTAAAAGAGTGATTAGTGAATGGTAAAATTGATGCAAGAAAAAATTTACAATTTAACTTCCAAAATAATTTGCTTTTATCAACAACCATAGGTCCAATATTAATTTTTTCCATTCCATGATTTGTTAAAAATTTTCTCAAAGAGGTATCAGTATATGGAGACACATGGGTTGGATCATTATAAAAAGTTTTATAACAATATTTAAAATTAGGTGTACATATTACTAAAATACAATTATTCTTAGCTACTCTTTTAACTTCATCCATTAAAATCTTAGAATCTTTCAAATGTTCGATTAGATTAATCATCGATATAAAATCAAATGAATTATCTTCGAATTTTAATTTATCGGTTTCAAAATTTACTTTATCTTTCGCTCCATCTAAACCACAAGATTCAATGCCATTACTCTTACAAACTTCTACGAAAGTTCCTTTTCCACTACCTAAATCAAGATGACTTTGTATTTTATCTAAAGTTTTAAAATTATTATAGTCTAGGAACCTATTAATAGTTTTGAAAATTCTCTTGTCATCTTCTAGTTTAGAGCCAAAATAATTTGAGAGATTTTTTACATATTGGTCTTGAAATTCATTCATACATTTAACCTTAAATTAATTTTTTTATAAAACTATCCCTTTTTTTTTAGGTCCACTAATTTCGACAATTTTTTTGCTAAAAATCGCTCTTTTCGAATATTTGTTAATTTAGATCTTAAATTTTTTACTAAAGATGTTAGATCACTGTCTAGAAAAAATTTTTTTTTGATTTCTTTCTGGAGTTTAAAATTCTCTTTAAATTTTGGTGAATAAACTGCACATGGAATACCATATTGAACAACCTCAAAAAAGGAAACTCCAAATTGAACAAAAGCTAAGCCAGACTTTGAATAAATTTTAGATAAATTTGTTTGATTACGATAAAAAATCCATTTTAACTTTGAATTTTTTATTTTGGGTTTTTGAGCAAATGGGCCAATTACCCATTTTATAATTGTACCGGCCTGCAAATTTTTTTCTAATATTATAGGAAGTTTTTTGCTTATTTGATATTTATCAGTTCCTCCGGTCAAAATTAGTATTGATCTATCTGTATAAATTTTTTTTTTTTTATTTTCATTTATTAAAAGTTTATTCCAACCAAAAGAAAATTTCTTATCTTTTTTATATTTAAGATCTAAATATACATTTGGAACCCAAATATGATATAAAAATTTTTTGTAACTAAATAGATTATCTATAGCTATTAACTTAATATTTTTGTTTAAAAAGATTTTAACAAAACTCTTGAAATTATTTCTTTCAAATTCAGGACTAAGATTAAAAAAAACATGTGAAGGTCTTCTATTATGAATACATTTGCTAATCTTGCTATTTAGGTTCTTGGGTGAAACTTTTTTATAATTCCCACTAAATCTTTTTCTAGTTGCTGTAATTAAAATAATTAAAACTTTTGTATTAAGGAAATTTTTTTCAATTAGTCTTTTTAAAGTAATTGATCTACTATAGTGACCTATTCCTACTTTTTTATTAATATCACAAAAAATAATGATAGATTTATTTTTACACATAGTATATTTTTAACATAGTTCAATAATTGAACACAATACTTATATATTGAAAATTTAATAAATGAAAATTAAATTACCAAAAATAAAATTTTTAAAACCTAAAAACAAAAAAATTTTGGCTCTTGATAATGAGACTTTTTATAGACACAAATTTTTTCTAAATAAATCGCTTTATAATACTCTTTTCACTAGGTACGAAGAGTTTTATTTTTTTATCTTTATAAAATCTCTTTTCATTTTTTTTGTAAAACAAAAAAAGTTGACGATAATACAAATTTATATTTTAGAAACAATAAAATGGTTAGACCCTAAATATATAATCACATTTACTGATTACAATCATTTTTTTCTGACTTTAAAAAACTATTTTCCCCAAAAAAAAATAATTGTTTTTCAAAATTCCTATCGTTCTCACGGGACATTAAAAAATATAATTAGAAAATTATCTTTGTTAAAAAAAAACAACAAAGGTAAGCTTACCTTGGATTATTTTTTTATTTTTGGAAAAAAGTTGCTCAGGTATTATGATAGATATTTTAAAACTAAATTTATTATGTGTGGATGTATTAGGAATAATTTAAAAACAAAAAAAATAAAACAAGATAAAAAAAGTTTAGTAATAATATCTCATTACACAAATAGCTTAAATATTTATAAAATTAGATATTACAAATTGGTAAATTCTCTAAATTCGATAGCAAAGTATTGCAAGTTACATAAATTCAATATTGTCATTTTTGGAAGAGCCGACCCCTCGTACGAACAAGATGAAAAAAATTTTTACAAAGAAGTATTTAAAGATGTTAGTTTTAAATATTATTCAAGAAAAACTTTAGGGCACTACTATAACTCAGAAAAGTATTCCTACTTTATTTCATTTACTTCTACATTAGGATATGAATTGGCTACAAAATATAAAAGAGTCGCATTTATATACGGATCTTTAATTCAGGAGCCCAACAAAGAATTACGATTTGGATATCCTCAAAAGCTAAAAAAAGAGGGGAATTTCTGGACACACAGTTTGGGGGAGAAAGAAATCTTTAGGATATTAAATTACACCAGAAACGTAAGTAATAACAATTGGAGACACTCAATCAATAAAATCGTTAGGCCAGTGATGGATTTTGATAATGGTAATAAAAATATTAAAAAAGTATTTGGAATTTAGCATAACGAAACTATTTACAAATTTACACCTATCCTCTATAGTGTTCAAAATTTGAACAAAAGAAAAAATGAACAAAAATTTAGGCGATCAATTTGAGTTATTAAGAAAAATTGATGAAAAAAACTTTAAGAGTCAAAGAACTTTAGCTTTACAACTAGGTTTTAGTTTAGGAAAAATTAATTATTGTTTGAAAGAGCTTAAAAAAAAAGGCCTAATTAAAATTAACAATTTCAATAAAAATCCAAATAAAGCCGGATATGCATATCTACTTACTCCTAAAGGTTTTAGTGAAAAAGCTAAACTAACTCTAAATTTTATGAAAAAAAAGATGCGTGAGTACGATGAGCTTGAAAAAGAATATCAAAAACTAAAAAAAAAAAAAAATGTGGATAGTAATAAAATTTAAAAAGCAGGAATTTCAGCTGTTAAAATCAGAAATCAAAAAAAAACTTCAAAATAACTTTGATTATTACTTGCCAAAAATAAGTTACGAAAAAATAGTTAATAACAAGGCAAGATGTATTTCTAAATATATTACTGACGACTATCTCTTTGCTAATATTAAAGATACTTCTGAAAATGATATTTTAATGAAATTAAGGTACTTTCGAGGTGTAAAATATATTTTAGATCATTTTAAATGTTCACAAATTGATATAGAGAATTTTATAAAAAGATGCAAATCACATGAAGATGAGAATGGAAATCTAAAAACATCTTTTTTTGATGCTTTAGACAAAAATAAAATAAAATTTTTGAATGGACCTTTTGTAAACCATATTATGAATATTATTGTGAATAAAAAAAAATTTATAAAAATTTCTTTAAATAATTTTAATTTGACAGTCAAAAAGAAAAATAATTTTTTTCTTACTGTCAGTTAACTTAATTTATTTTTTGATTGTTGCTTACTATATTATGTTTAATTGTAATTATAATTAAAGATTACAAAGTGCGGAGCTATGCAAATAGATACTTCAAAAAAAATTATTAAAAAAATTAATTCAAAAAAAGCTGTAATTTCAGTAATAGGACTTGGTTATGTAGGACTTCCTCTTTGTTTAGCTTTGACTAAAGCAAATTTTAAAGTTTTTAGCATTGATAATAATGTAGAAAGAGTACAACTTTTAAAAAATGGAATTAGCTATATTTCAACAATTAAAAACTCTCAAATTAGAAACTTAAATTATAAAAAATTTATACCTACCAACGATTTTAAAGAAATATTAAACTCTGATATTATTATAATTTGTGTTCCAACCCCAATAGACTCACGTAAGAAGCCTAACATGAAATATGTTAAAAACGTTGTAAAGCAAATAGACAAATATGTTAAAAAATTCCAAACTATTATATTTGAATGTACATCTTATCCTGGAACCACAGAGGAATATTTTCTTCCAATATTTAAAAAAAAAAATTTAAAGTGGGAAAAAATATTTTTTTAGGTTACTCACCTGAGCGAGAAGACCCAGGTAATAAAAATTATTCAATTCTAAAAAATAATCTTTCAAAAGTTGTTTCTGGATATTCTGAAAGTTGTAGAAATATAGTTAAAGCTATTTATGAACAAGTATCTAACGAGGTTTACTTATGTAACGACATAAAAACTGCAGAGTTTACAAAACTTTTGGAAAATATATATAGATCAGTAAATATTGGTCTGATTAACGAGCTACATACAGTCTGCAAAAAAAATGGATATTAATATATTTGATGCTATTAAGGCTGCTAAAACAAAACCTTTTGGATTCAACTCATTTTATCCCGGACCAGGAGTGGGAGGTCATTGTATACCTGTAGATCCATATTTTCTTACTTACAAAGCAAAACAACTAGGAGTTAATACAAAATTTATAAAATTAGCAGGAAAAATTAATGACAATAGGCCATATGAAATATCTAAGGAAATATTAAATTACATAAAAAAAAATAAGTTAAAAAAAAAAATTCTTATAATGGGTATAACTTACAAAAAAAACTCTGATGATTTAAGGGAGTCCCCAATTTTAAAAGTTTATAATTTGTTAAATAAAAAAATGAAAAATAAGATACTAGTTTGTGACCCAATGCTGAGTAATTTTACTAAAAAGAACTTGAAAAGTATCAAATTTGTAAGTTTGAAAGAAATGAATAACAAAAATTTTTTTAAGAAATTTGATCTATGTTTTATTGGTTCTAACCACGACACTTTTAATTATAAAAAAATAACAGAAAACTTTAAAACTATTTTCGATAGCAGAGATAGTTTTAATAAACTAGAAAATAAAATTAAAATAATTTAAATGAGAATTTTTATAACCGGAGGAAATGGATTAATAGGAAAAAAAGTTGTTAGCATTCTTGATAAAGAAGGCCATAAGATATATTCATTTGATAAATTTATTAAATTTAAAAATTCGAAAAATGTATCCTATTTTAAAGGCGATATTCTTTGTGAAAATAGTTTTTACAATACTTTAAAGAATTGCAAAATTGATGTTTTATTACACTTAGCGGCTAACCTTGGAGTCCAGAAAACAGAAAAAAATAGCTATGATTGTCTTAATGTAAATATCGAAGGCACTAAAAATGTGTTAAAGGCAAGTGTAAAAAATAGAGTTAAAAAAATTATCTTCGCATCCTCTTCAGAGGTTTACGGAAATGGTGAAAATAAGCCCATTCATGAAAATGCAGAATTAATGCCAAAATCATCATACGGTGTTAGCAAAGTAGCTGGAGAATATTATATCAAGGCTTTCTATGAAAAATATAAATTGAAATATAATATAATAAGGTTTTTTAATGTTTACGGGCCTAATCAACGAGATGATTTTGTAATTTCCAAATTCAAAAAAAATATAAGATACAATAAATCTATTAAGATATTTGGTTCTGGAAATCAAATACGATCCTTTTGTCATATTGATGATGCAGCTAAAGCAGTAAGCTTAGTAATTAGTAAAGGAAAAAAAAATGAAACTTACAATATAGGAAATGATAATGAACCTACAAAAATAATTGAACTTGCAAATAAAATGATTAAAATTTCAAATAAAAAAATAAAGATTGTAAAAATTCCATTTGATAAAAGTGATAGAAGTTTGAAAAGAGAAATTTTTACTAGACAACCAAATATCAAAAAAATAAGAGAGCACACAAAATATTCACCTTCTGTAAATTTGAACAGAGGAATAATTTCAGTTTTATTTAAAAAAAATAATTAATGATAAAACTTTATAGTTTTTTTCATCTAAATACGTCTTTTTCCTCCATAGAGGAGAAAGATCAAAAAAAATTGATTAAAAAGTGCTATTGGCCACTGCTTGAATTGATTGATAAAAATGAATTTAAAATTGGACTAGAGCTTGGTGGAAAAACTCTTCAAGACATTAATTCTCTTGATAAAAAATGGATAGAGAAATTTAAAATCCTTTTGAGTAAAAGAAAATGTGAGTTGATTGGGTCTGGATTATCTCAAATAATAGGCCCCCTTGTTCCTGAGGAAATTACAAAAAAAAATCTTGAAATTGGAAATCAAATATATAAAAAAATTTTAAATTTTGAGCCAACCGTTGGATTAATTAACGAGCAAGCTTTTTCAAGCTCGATGATAAAAATTTACAAAAACTTTTACAAAGCAATAATAATTGATTGGATAAATGCTAAATCAAATATTGATGATAATTCAATTCAAATTAATTCAGCTCCTTGTTATTTAAAAGATGATTATAACAATAAAATAAGAGTAATCTGGAGCAATTCAATTTCATTCCAAAAATTTCAAAGGGCGGTCTTTGGAGAAATTGGGCTAGAAAGTTTTGTTAATTACGTAAATCTCAATAAAAAAAACGGTTATAATTGCATTTACTCAAATGATGCAGAAATTTTTAATTATAGAGCTAAAAGGTTTGGCACAGAAAATAAAGTATTGTTTGACGAATGGAAAAAGATCTTAAAAATTTATGATTATTTTAGAAATAAAAAAAAATATCAGTTTGTGAATTTTTCTCACTTAGCAGAAAAAAAAATTAAAAGAGTTTATAACATTACAAATATAAAAAATCCTATAATTGTTAAAAAACAAGCAAAATACAATGTAAACAGATGGGCAGTATGTGGCAAAGATAGTTTATTGCTCAATACTTATTGTTGGAAAATTTTCAATTACCTTAAAAGCAAAAGAGGTAATCAGAAATTATGGAAAACATTATGTGAATTATGGGGAAGTGATTTCAGAACCCATACGACGAAAAAAAAATGGCTTTATTGTAAAAGTAAATTAGAGCAATTAATAAAAAGATATAAAATACCCATTAAGCCATCTAAAAAAAAGTTTAAAAAAATCGACAATTTAAAATTTTATAAACAAATTACGATTAATGAAAATTTTATTACTTTTAAGAATTCCAATTTTTTAGCATCTTTTAATATTAAAAAAGGCCTAGCTTTAAACAGTTTTGTTGATAAGAAAGTTTCTCGAAAGTCTTTAATTGGCACAATAATTCAGGGTGAAATAAAAAACTACGGAAGTAGTAGTGATTTTTTTTCTGGTAATTTATCAATTCTTAAAAAAAAAACCTTATCTAGGTTTACTGATTTATTTCCATGCAAATATGACATATTTGATACAAACAAGAATTCATTTTTGTTAACTACAAAAATCAAAGATAAAAATTCGAAAATAATTATAAATAAGAAAATTTATATAGATCTATTAAAAAGACAAATAAGAATTAAACTTAATTTCAAAAATATACCAGATAGCATTGTAAGACTGTTCAAAATGACAATAAACCCCAATGTTTTCAATTTGGGTAAACTAACTTCTAAAACTCACAATGGTGGAAACAATTTAGAAACTTTCAAAATAGATACAGATTTTAATCATGGGTCCTCAATTGAAAATGTTTCAAATTACACTAGCTCCAATACTTCTTTTGGCGTCACAAAGGGTAAGTTTATTATTGGAGATAATCAAAAATCAATTATTTTCGAGATAGATAAAAGTTTGTCAGCCCTTGTTGCGATGCTTGAGTTTTCAAAATTAAAAAATAAATATTTTTTAAGATTATTTTTTTCTGCATATGAAAGCGACGATACAAGTTTTTTTATGCACGATAAAAAATTTTCATCTAGCATACTTATTAGTGCAAAAAAAGGATCTATTAATTCGGTTAAATGAAAATTTTAATTACAGGTTGTGCAGGCTTCATAGGTTATCATTTAACCAGTTCTTTACTCTCAAAAAAGAATAAAATTTACGGTATCGATAATATGAATAATTATTATAGTGTAAAACTTAAAAAAGATAGATTAAAAGACATTGAAAACAAGGCAAAAAATAATAAATTTTTTTTTAAGTTTAAAAAAATAGATATTTCAAATTTTAAAAAATTAAATATATTTTTTCAAAAAAATAAGTTTGATGTTGTGGTCAATCTAGCTGCTCAAGCTGGCATAAGGTTCTCAATAAAAAAACCTTCACAATATCTAAAGAGTAACCTAGTTGGGTTTTTTAATCTTATTGATTTAAGCAAGAATTATAAAATCAAAAACTTTATATATGCTAGTACAAGTAGTGTTTATGGAATGAAAAATAAAATGCCATTTAAAGAAAATATAAATACTGACTCCCCACTTCAATTTTATGCTGCCACAAAAAAATCAAATGAGGTAATCGCACATTCATATAGTTCATTATTTAATCTACCAACTATTGGGCTTAGATTTTTTACTGTATATGGACCTTGGGGGCGTCCAGATATGGCATATTTCAAGTTTACTAAGAAAATAATAAATAGAGAATTTATACAGGTATACAACCATGGAAAGCACTCACGTGATTTTACTTATATTGATGATGTAGTTGATTCTCTTAAAATAATTATAAAAAAAGGTTTTTTAAATAAAAATAGAAAGAAAGGTAATGTACCATATCTAATTTATAATCTTGGCAACAATTTACCTCTTAAACTTAAAAATTTAATAAAATATTTAGAGACTTACTTAAAAATAAAATCAAAGAAGAGATATTTAAGCCTACAAGATGGAGATGTGCTAGACACAAGATCAAACTCAAAAAAAATAATTAAAGATTATAACTTAAAATTTAAGATTAAACCTAAAAAAGGTTTGGAAAATTTTGTTAAATGGTTCAAAAAATACCACAAAATTAAATAAATGGTTATTAATTATATTTGGAACTTTTTAGAAAAAAGTGAAAAAAAAACTTTTGTTATTTTAATTTGTCTTAGCGTTATTGTTTTATTGCTTGAGATAATTAGCATAAGTACAATTTTTCCTTTTATATATAGTTTAATAGACAATAATTTTTTGGAAAAGTATAAATATGTAAATCAAATATATGATTTATTTGGACTAAAAAATTCGTATTTTTCTATTTTTATTCTTTTTGTTTTATTCATTATCATTTTAATTAAAAATATATTTTTAGCTTTTTTCTATTGGGAAGAAAGCAAATTCATGTATCAAACTCAAGAGAAAATTTCAAAAAGACTTTTTTCTAATCTGATCAATAAAGATTATGCTTTTCATTTAAAGAATAATTCAGCAGATTTAATTACCAGAATCAGAACCGATAGTGTTGTGATAAGAGAGTCAATTTATGCACTATTTAATTTAATCCAAAGTATTATTTTTATAAGCGGGATAATGGTTTTTTTGATAATCTTAGAGCCATTAGGATTTAGCATTACCTTAGTAAATTTTTTAATATTAGGATCTTTATTTTATAAGTTTACATCAAAAAAAACTTCAGAAATTGGTAGAATAAGACAAGAACAGGAAATAGCTAGAACTAAAAAATTACAAGAAAGCTTTAGTGGAATTAAGGAAATTAAAACTTTTTTATTAAAAAATTTATTTATTAAGGATTACGCCAATATAGCTAATACTGTCGCTAAATCTTATGCTATAAGGGGGCTTATTAATAAACTTCCAAAAGTTTTTTTAGAAACATTAGTTTTGGTTGTGATCATAATTCTTACGCTTATTTTATTTGAAGGAACATCTGATAAACCAAAAGTATTCGCTTTATTAAGTGTTTTTGCTATCGCAGCCATAAAGATAATTCCACATGTTTATTCAGTTTTAAATGCTTTAAATATCTTTAAATTTTCTAGCAAGCCAATTCATTATTACAAACAAAATCTTATAGAGAAGGAAAAAAATATTCCTTTAGCTGAAGTAACTAACTTAAAATTTAAAGATAAAATTGTTTTTAAAAATGTGTATTTTAAGTATCCCGAAAAAAATGATAATGCATTAGAAAATCTTAATTTTGAAATAAATAAAGGCGATAAGATTTTCCTTAAAGGTTCCACCGGTGCTGGAAAATCAACCTTAATAGACTTAATTTTGGGTTTACAAAATGTAACCTCGGGTGAAATAATTATTGACAATGAAAATATTAAAAATTTATCAAATAAATGGCTAAGTAATGTAAGTTATGTCCCGCAGTCTATATATCTATTTGATGATACTGTAAAAAATAATATTACTTTAGGTGAAGATGATAACGATTTTAACGAAAGCCGATTTTTTGAATGTTTAAGAGCTGCTGAATTGTCTGATTTTGTCAATAGTCTTCCTAATAATGAAAACTCAATGATAGGTGAAGTTGGTTCTAAAATATCAGGAGGACAAAAACAAAGAATTGGGATAGCTAGAGCTTTATACAAAAAATCTGAAATAATGATTTTAGATGAAGCAACCAATGCACTAGATAAGACTACTGAATCCAAAGTATTTAAAAACCTAGGAAAACAGGTTGATAAAACATTTTTAATTATACACCACGAGGGTGCTTCAAAAAGTTTTGATGCTCAAATATTAGAGATAAAAGATAAAAAAGCTAAACTTGTATGAAAAAAATTTTTGCTGCTACTATAGGACTCGGATTTGGAAAAATACATGCTAAAATCTTTAATAAAAGCAAACTTACGAAATTAATTTGCGTAAGTGACAAAAATAAAAAAAAAAAAACTATCGCTAAATCTTTAAAAACAGTTTTCGTAGACAATACAAATCATATTTTCAATAACAAAAAAATTAATTTAGTATCTATTGCAACTTATGATAATTATCATTTTCAATATTTATATAAAGCAATTAAAACTAATAAAAATATATTTGTTGAGAAACCGATGTGTCAAAATATCAAACAATTTTCTATAATTAAAAAATTGCTAAAGAAAACTAAAATACAATTATCATCAAATTTTGTACTTAGATATCATCCAAAATTCAAAAAAGTTAAAGAGCTTATTGAAAAGAATGTTATAGGAAAAATTTACAGTATAGAAGGAGAGTATAACTACGGCAGATTGGAAAAACTTACTAGAGGTTGGAGAGGAAAAATACCCTTTTACTCTATAGTTCAAGGTGGGGGAATACATATTATTGATTTAATGAAATGGATGACCAATTCTTCTCCAGTAAAAGCTATTTCTGTTGGAAATAATATAATTTCACGGCAATCGAGCTTTAAATTTAACGACAACATTATTGCTTTATTAACATTTAAAAATGGAATTATTGGTAAAGTAACTTCAAATTTTTCTTGTACAATGCCGCATAATCATTACCTGAAAATTTATGGAAAAAAAGGTACGATTGAGGTTAGTTTTGATAAAGTAACTCTTTTTAAATCAAGATCAAAAAAAATAACACCATCTGTAGTAAAGTATAAAATTAAAAAAAACTATAAGGAAGAATTACTGAACTCATTTATAAAAGATATTTCAAAAAATAAAAAAAGTTATAACCCGAGTTTGCAAGATATCTATTCCTCACTATCCACTTGTTTTGCTATAGATAGGTCAATAAAATCAAAAAGATGGGAAAGAATTACTTAATGAATTTTTTTAAAATAAAAAAAAATAAAATACCGTTTGGTAAGCCATTAATTGATGATAACGAGATAAAGTCTGTTACAAACGTTTTAAAAAGCGGAATTTATGCTCATGGACCACGTTCTAGTCTTTTTGAAAAAAAATTTTGTAATTTTACAGGAGCAAAATATTCATCTACTGTTTCATCTTGTACCGCCGGTATGCATTTATTTTATTTTGCACTTGGCATTGGAAGAGGCGATGAGGTAATAGTTCCTGCACAAACTCATACCGCAACTGCTCACGCAGTTGAATTAGCAGGGGCAAAACCAGTTTTTGTTGATTGTGAAATTGAAACTGGAAACATTGATCCTGAAAAAATTCAAAAAAAAATATCAAAAAAAACTAAAGCAATTTGTGTAGTTCATTTTCTTGGTATTCCAGTTGATATGAAAAAAATAAACTATATAGCTAAAAAAAATAAGATATTTGTATTAGAGGATTGTGCTTTATCATTAGGAGCAAGCTTTGATAAAACTCATACAGGAATTTTAGGTGATGCTGGCGTTTTTTCTTTTTATCCAGCAAAACATATAACTACCGGTGAAGGAGGGATCTTAATAACTAAAAACAAAAAATTATATAACAAAATTAAATTACTAAAATCTTTAGGGATAAACAAAACATTTCTGGAAAGAACGACTCCAGGAGTATATGACGCCATTGAATTGGGATTTAATTATCGAATGAGTGAAATTCATGCATCTATAGGAATCAAACAAATTGAAAAAGTTAAAAAATTTATAAAAAAGAGAAAGAGAAACTTTGAATTCTTGAAAAAGAATTTTAAAATGAATGATGAACTTCATATACTTGATAGCAAAAATAAGAAATCAAAAAATAGTTTTTACTGCATGAATGTTGTGTTATCAAAAAATCAATCGAAAAATAGAATGGAAATAATCAAATATTTGAATAAAAGAAATATAGGCACAAGTATATATTATCCTCAACCAGTTCCTCGGATGAGTTATTACAAAAAAAAATATGGTTATAAAGAGAATGAATATTTAAATTCAGCAATCATTAGTGATCAAAGTATATCTTTACCTGTAGGACCACATTTATCAAAGAATGATTTGATATATATATCAGAAAATTTTTTGTCTATTCTTAAAAAATTTCAATGAAATCAAAAACCAAATTTATAGCTGAGATTGGAAGCAACCATAATAGGGACATTAAAAGGTGTTATAAGTTAATAGATGAAGCTAAAAATTTAGGATTTTATGCAGTAAAATTTCAGTTATTTAAAATAAACCAATTATTTTCTAAAAATGCAAAAAAACTTTTTAAAAATGTATTAAAAAAAAGAAAAAGAGAACTCCCATTAAATTTTCTTCCAAAACTTAAAAAATATTGTATGAAGAAAAAAATTAAATTTAGCTGTACTCCATTTGATCTAAATTCAGTCAAAATTTTAGAAAAATACGTAGATTTTTATAAAATTGCCTCATATGAGCTTAATTGGAAAGACCTTTTAGTTGCCTGTGCAAAAACAAAAAAACCAGTTATTCTCTCCACAGGAATGGCAACATACAATGAGGTAAAAGTTGCATTCAGCATTTTAAAAAAGCATAACAAAAAAATAAGCCTTTTACATTGTGTTTCAGCTTATCCCGCAAAACCAAAAAGCTGTAATTTAAGATCAATAGAATTTTTAAGAAAAAAGTTTAAGTGCCCTGTAGGTTGGTCTGATCATACGGTAAACCCATTAATAATTTATAATGCAATAAAGAATCAGAACGCTGATATTATTGAACTACATTTTGATTTAGAGGGATATGGCTGGGAGGAAAAAGAGGGGAACCATCATTGTTGGCTACCAAAAGATTTAGAAAAAATGTTAAGCTTTATTGAAAACGAGAGTATTATTAAGGGATCATTAAAAAAAAAATACTCTTCACAGGAAATAAATGAGAGAAAATTTAGAGCAGATCCAGCTGATGGTTTAAGACCATTAAAACAATTTCGAAAATATCTATAATTATGAGAAATAAAAAAATTTTAATTATTGGAGGAGCAGGATTTATTGGACACAATTTAGCGATAAAATTAAAAAAATTAAAATACAATGTTTCAATTGTAGACAGTTTACAGATTAACAACATTCTGTGGCTTAAAAAAAATAAAAATCAACTACCTTTCCCCAATCTTTCAATGTCGATTTTAAAAGAAAGATTTAAACTTTTAAAAAAAAGAAAAATTCCTTTAATAAAAATAGATGTAAGAGATTATAAAAAATTATCCAAAGTTTTTCGTAAAATTAAACCTCAAATTGTTATTCATCTAGCAGCAGTTTCTCATGCAAATAAATCAAACAAAGATCCTTTCTCAACTTTTGATCATAGTTTTAGAACATTAGAAAACTCATTAGATAATTCAAAAAATAAAATTTTTAATGTGGAGCAATTTATTTTTCTTTCGTCAAGTATGGTTTATGGTAATTTTAAAAAAAAAGTTGTCAAAGAGGATGATTCTTGTAATCCTTTAGGAATTTACGCCGCCTTAAAATTATCAGGAGAAAATATTATAAAAGCTTACAATCAAGTATTTGGTCTACCTTATACTATAATTAGACCTTCAGCCTTATACGGCGAAAGATGTATTAGTAGAAGAGTTGGGCAAATATTTATCGAAAATATATTAAACAAAAAAGAAATTGTTATTCAAGGGGATGGAAAAGAAACACTTGACTTCACTTATATCGAAGATTTAGTAGATGGAATTATTTGTGCAATAAAATCAAAAAAATCTTTAAATCAAACTTTCAATTTAACCTTCGGGAAAGCTCAACCTATTAATAAACTAATTTATTTTTTAAGAAAAAATTTTCCAAAGGTTAAAATAAAATACATTAAAAGAGATAGACTAATGCCAAAAAGAGGAACTCTTTCTACAGCAAAAGCAAAAAAATTAATAAATTATAAATCGAAATGGCCTCTTAACAAAGGATACCAAAAGTACATAGATTGGTACAAAGAATTTTATAATAAATAAAATGAGCTTACTTTTAAGTGACCCATGGCTTTCGAGAAAATTGAAAAAAAAAGCCTTTTTTTTAAATGAGAAACATATTTCCACATTTTTTAGACGTGAAAAGATTACCAAAAACCAATTTATTTATACAAAAATAAAAAATAAAAATTTTTCAAAAACTTTAAAAAAAAACTCATTTCGATTTATTACAACAAATATACAATGTAAAAAAAAGTTTATTTTTAAAGCTAAGTACGATCAAAACTGTTCATTTGCAAAAAAAAAGGATTTGAAAAATCTAAAAGATATTTCAAAAAAATCATATAAACTTTCAAGGTTTCATTTAGATAAAAAAATTGCCAAAAAAAAATGTGACAGAATTTTCTCAAGTTGGATTGAAAATTATTTTAAAAATAAACGTGGCGATTACTTGCTTGTTTACAGAAAAATGAAAAAGGTAGTAGGTTTCTTATTATTAAAAAAAGAAGGTAAAAAATTTTTGAGGATTGATCTTATTGCCGTAAATAATCAGTACAAAAGATTGAATATTGGGAAAAAACTGATCGATTATGCAATGTTTCTATATAATAAATATTATTCCTACTTAATAGTGGGATATCAAAGTCATAATTTAGATGCAAAAAACTTTTATAAAAAAATTGGTTTCAAGATTGAAGCAAAAAAAGACATCTATCATTACTATTAAAAAAATTAAATTTACTATTTTTAGTTTATGTGTGGGATTGCCGGTTATTTAGGGAAAAAAAAAATTTCCGAAAAATTGATTAAGAGGACCTTAAAATTAATGAAAAATCGAGGTCCAGATAATCAAAATTACAAACTTTACAAGGTCTTCGATCTAAATTTTTATATGTTACACTCGAGACTAAATATAATTGATATTAATAAAAGATCTAATCAACCTTATATTTATAAAGATCATGCCATAATTTTTAACGGTGAAATTTACAATTATTTAGAATTAAAACAGGAATTAAAAAAAAAAGGCTTAGAATTTTCTACAAACAGCGACACCGAAGTCTTATTAAAATCATATCTATTTTACGGAGTTAAATTTTTGCAAAAACTCGAAGGAATGTGGAGTTTTGTAATTTTGAATAAAAAAAATGAAAAAGTTTTAATATCAAGAGATAGATTTGGAGAAAAACCTTTGTATTTTACGTTTAAAAAAAAAGAGTTATATTTTGGGTCCGAAATAAAATTCATAAAATCATTATCAAATAAAAAATTCAAAATAAATGAAGATCATTTACTTAATTATTTATTTTTGGGCTATAGATCAATCAATAAAAATCATGATACTTATTTTAAAAAAATTAAAGAATTTCCAAAGTCTTCATACTTAGTTTTGAATAAAAAATTCAAATTAAATATCAAAAATTATTGGCATCTAAAATATGAACCTAGAAAAATATCATTTAAGACTGCAATACAAAAAACAAAAAAACTTTTAGAAAACAGCGTCAAAATGAGAATTCGATCTGATGTGCCAATCGCATTTAGTCTAAGTGGGGGAGTTGACTCAAATGTTTTAGCAGGAATTACAAAAAAAAACTTAATAAAAATATTAAGTGTTTTTCTATTATTGATAAAGATCAAAGATATAATGAGCAAAAAAATATAAAGCTAAGTAAAAAATTTTTAAATTGTAACATTAAAATTATAAGGCCGCCAAAGATTAATAATTTAAAAAAATTGGAAAAATTAATTTGGTATCACGACTCTCCGGTTTCAACAATTAATTTTTTGTTACACTCATATTTGACTGAAAAAGTTTCAAAAAGTAATTTTAAAGTTTTAATTTCTGGAGTTGGAGCTGATGAAATATTTTCTGGTTATTATGATCATACATTACAGTACTTATATGAAATAAGAAATTTAAATATTTTTAAAGCGGAATTCAAACATTGGAAAGAAAAAATACGAGTTCATATTAGAAACCCAATATTTAAAGATGGAAAGCTATATTTCAGAAATGAGACTTACAGAGACCATTTATATAATTTTTATCAAAAAAAATTATTTTTTTTAAACGATAAGAAAAAAATTAAACATAATATGTTTTATGAAAAAAAATTTACTAAGTCTTTAATGAGAAAAAGAATGTTAAATGAATTATTTTTTGAGTCCGTGCCTAATATTTTGAAGGAAGAAGACCTCAACTGTATGAATAACTCGATCGAAAATAGAGCACCTTACCTTGATAGAAAATTAATTGAGTTTTTATTTACTATACCAACAAAAATGCTAATAAAGAAAGGTTTTACAAAATATCTTTTAAGAATGGCTGGGAGAAATTATGTTCATAAAGATGTTTTAAATGATACTAAGAAAGTAGGATTTAATTACTCTATAAATTCAATCGTTAATTTAAACGGTAAACAATTTAACAAAAAATTTCTCTCCAAAAAAAATAAAATCTTTAAATTTATAAATTTAAGAAAATTTAAACTATTTTTTTCTAGAACTGGTTTACAAAATGATGAAAAATTTATTTATAATTTTATCAACACTTCTTTGTTTTTGAAAAGGTTTTCATAAATGATTTCTTTTTGCAAAGAATGTTTATTACCAAATACGAAACCATACATAAAATTTAGTTTAGGTATTTGCTCAGCTTGCACTTTTCATCGAAAAAAAAATAATTTTAGAAAAAATAAAGTTATAAACTGGAAAAAAAGGAAAAAAGAGTTTTTGGAACTTATCAAAGATATTAAAAAAAAAAACTCTCCTTTATTTGACGTTTGTGTGCCTGTAAGTGGCGGGAAAGATAGCATAACTCAAGTAAGTTACCTTTTAAACAAAGGGCTGAGAATTCTTTGTGTAAACATCGACTATGGAATAAAGACTAAAATAGGTGAGGAAAATTTGAAGTGCATCCCAAAAATGGGAGCATCTTTAGTTACTTATAGACCAAACTTAAAAATTCAAAAGACTATTATTAAAAAATCTTTTGAAGACTTTGGCGATCCTGATTTGATGAGTCATTGTCTATTACACGCTTTACCAATTCGAATTGCAATAAATTTAAATATTCCAATGGTTTTTCTAGGGGAAAATGCTGCTTATGAGTACAGCGGTGAAAATAATTTAGACGAAAAAAGAATGAGTCAAAAATGGTTTAATCATTATGCCTCCAACTCAGGATTGTCCCCGAAAAAATTTGCTAAAATTTATAATATTCCCTATCAAATAATGAAAATTTACGATTTGCCTAATAATATTGATCTTAAAAAAACCAAAGCCGTTTTTTGCAGCTATTTTTTCAAATGGAGTTCAGAAAATAACCTAGTAATAGCTAAAAAGTTTGGTTTTAAGACTCTTAAAAAACCTCAAGAGGGAACTTATAGAAACTATGTTGGTATTGACGAAAAAATAAACAGAATTCATCAATATATGAAACTTTTAAAGTTTGGTTATGGCAGAGCCACAGACCATGCATGTGAAGATATAAGAAATAAAAAAATTAACAGAAAGCAAGGAATTCAACTTGTTAAAAAATATGATAGAGTAAAACTTTCCGATTACTTTGTTAATGATTTTATAAAATTTGCAGGTATTAAAAAATCAAAATTTTTTAAAATATTAGATAAGTATACTAATAAGAAAATTTGGAAAAGATCCAAGAACAATCTTGTTTTAAAATCAAAAATTAAATAAATGATAATCTACAAAAAATATAAAAAAAGAGAATTTGTTGCAAATAAACAAACAAAAATAAAATTAAAAGATGTAGGCAAGGTAGTTTTGAAAAAAAAAGAACATCTTACAATTGAAGTAAATAGAAAAAAAAATGAAGTATGTGCATTAGATTGGGGTATGTATGCAACTTCATCAATAAATAATAGATTAAAAAAACAGGGTTTAAAAACTTTTATTGTAAAGAATATTAGTAAAAAAATATTTGTAATGCTTGTAGACAATAAAAAGATTAAAAATTTTAAAAGTTATATTAAAAAAGAAAAACTTAATATTATTAAAGAACTAAAGTAGTAAAAAGTTGTCAAAAAATTTTCTCATTTGTACGCCGATAAAAAAAAGTTGGCCTAGAGACAAAAAAAATAAGTTATTTTTTGTTTCTGAATCAGCAGTCTTAAGTGCAAAGGGCTCGCATGATAGATATTCAACTTATTTAATTAATAAATCAAGATGGGAGAATAAACAAATTTTTTCTAAAGATTTCAATTTTCTAATTAAATTATACAATAAATATCTAATAATAATTGCAAAAGAGTTAAATAAATATCACGGAAAAAATTTTTCATTAAGATTCTGGAAGATATTAATTGGACCTTGGCTATCCACTTGCATTCATATTTATTTTGAAAGATGGCAAAATGTTAAAAGTACGATTAAGAAAAACAATATAGACAAATGTATTTTTTTAAATTTGGATAAGGATTTATTCATACCATATGATAATAAAAATTTTATTAATTTTTCGCAAAACGACTTATGGAATCAATTTTTATATCAAAATATTTTAAAAATTTTTTTAAAAAAAAATAAAATAAAATATAAAAATATATTAGCTCAAGATGTTAAAAAAGAATTAAAAAATTCTATTTTAAATAAATTTTATAAAAAAGGGTATAAAGAAAATCTCAAGAATAAATTAATGAAATCATTTAATTATGTTAATCAAAAAAATTATAAATTTTTTCTTTATAGTACCTATCTTGGTTTAAAAAACGAAATTAGATTATCTTTAAAGAAAAAACAGTTACCAATCTTCTTAATTAAAGATAATAAATCAACAACAAAAAAAATTGATTTAGATATAAGACAAAAATTATCTGGACTAGGTTCTAAAGAAAATATTTTTGAAAAACATTTAGTAAAATTTTTAGGAATGACTTTTCCTAAAATATTTTTAGAAAATTATTTAGATTTAGAGATTTTCTCAAAAACATCAAATATACCGCAAAGTCCAAAAATTATATTCACATCAAATTCATTGTGGTATGATACAAAAATTTCTTACCACGTTGCTAATTTGATAGAAAAAAAAAGATCGAAACTTGTTCAAGGCCAACATGGAGGCGCCATGGGTTTAGTTGAACATCACTGGCCAGAGATGCATGAAATTGAAATTTCTGACTTCTTTCTCAGTTGGGGTTGGAATAAAAGTAAAAATAGAAAAATAAAGAAATTTTTTATTTTGAAGAATTTACAAAAATACAGTAAGAAAAAAGAAAATTTATTAATTCCCTTGAAACCTCGTAAAAGATATTTTCACTCTCTTGAAAGCTCCTCTGGAACAGAGTCTTACAGATTATATATAAAAAACATCGATTTATTTTTAAAAAGATTAAATAGGCAGGCTATAAACAAGACCATCCTAAGACTTCCTTTTAAAAATCTTGAAATTAAAGATATTGATTTTTTCTCTGACTTGAAACGTAATTATAATTTTCATAGTAAAGATAATTTCAACGAAGCTTGTGAAAAATCTAAATTAATTATTCATGCATCAAATTCAACCCCACTCTTAGAAACTCTATCGGCTAACATACCTACGATTTTAATTTTAGATAAATACCAACACCCCATACGGTCAGATTGCAAAAAATACTTTGAGCTTTTAAATCAGAATAATATAATATTCTATAAAACTGAGTTGGCAGCAAATTTTGTAAATAAGATTTGGAGTAACGATATAGAAACTTGGTGGAATAAAACTAAAACCCAAAAAGCTGTAAAATTATTTACAGAAAGATTTGCTAGGAAAAATTATGATATTGTTAAAGAGTGTTATGATTTTTTAAATAAGATTTAAAAATGCAGATACTTAGATTTTTTTTCTCTAAGATAGTCATAATTTATCTCAAAATTCTGGGAGTAAAAATTAGTTTTAATGCTCAAATTAATAGTTTTCCATATTTAAAAATTAAGGGTCTTTCTAAAAATATAATAATAGGCAAAGTTAAAATTTTAGGAAAAATTGACTTGAGAAATAGAGAAAATGGAAAAATTATATTTGAAGATAATTGCAAAATAGAATCAGATTGTAGATTTGTTTCGGCAAGAGATGGAACAATTCAAATAGGAAAAGGTACAACAGTTACCATGGGTGCAATATTAAATGGAGGGGGAAATATTATCGTAGGTTCAGATTGTATTTTAGGACCAAGAATAATGATTAATGCAAATGAACATGTTTTTAAAAAAGATAAATTGATTAAGGATCAAGGGTTTATTCATAAAGATGTGATTATAGAGGAAGATTGTTGGTTTGGAGCGAATGTAGTGATTAATAAAGGGTCATTAGTAAAAAAAGGATCTGTTGTTGGAGCTCTTTCATTAATTAACAGCAAAACGGAGGAAAACTCTATCAATGTAGGCATTCCAACAAAAAAAATTGGTGAAAGAGAAAAATAAATCTAATAAATGTTAAGTTTATGAATTTTTTTATTAAAATAATTAAATTTTTCGTATTACCTGTTCTTCATTTCATTAGAAGAATACTGACAATTATTAAAAAACATTGTCTGCCAAATTATACACCTGAACCGCCTAGGCTCTTTAAAACTTCATATGAGTTTTATGTGAGAGAAGAAGAAGAAAAGAGCTATGAGCATTTTAAAAAATTTTTCAAAAGTTCTATTTTCTTAGATACTGAAAGAATAAGAAAATACGCTTTACTCAAAGCTTTAAGTAATGATAAAAATGAAAATAATTATTATTTTGAGTTTGGGGTATTTAAGGGACTTTCAATAAATTATTTATCTCAATTTTTAAAAACAAACATATATGGATTTGACTCCTTTGAAGGACTTAAGGAAGATTGGAAAGGATCTATTCTGGAGTCTGGTTATTTTGATTTAAAAGGTAAAACACCTAAAGTAAATAAAAATGTAAAATTAGTGAAAGGACTAGTGCAAGATACTTTAGTAGATTTTTTATCAAAAATTAAAAATTCAAAAATAAATTTTGTTCACATTGATCTAGATACTTATGAGAGCACAAAATTCGTTTTGGAAAATATAAAACCATATCTAACAAAAAATGCTATTCTTCTTTTTGATGAGTTATATAATTTTTCTGGCTGGGATCAAGGCGAGTACAAAGCTTTGCGTGATGTATTTAATGAGAATGAGTATAAATTTTTGGCTTTTTCAAAATCTAGCTGCCAGGCAGTTATTCAAATAGTTTAATTAATTTACATGATTG
>MDTB01230402.1_pt1 | contig 31188 bp, 27 predicted proteins | sample 811161 | NCBI WGS metagenome assembly MDTB01 (sample SAMN05326650, study PRJNA326480) | marine metagenome | isolation source: seawater | place: Mediterranean Sea | collected 2009 | reverse complement strand
TCAAAAGCATGTTCTGCATCAATAAAAGCAGCAATACCACCTTGCTTTTGACACTCTGCAATAGCATGAATAGTTAAAGTCGTCTTACCAGATGATTCAGGGCCAAATATTTCAATAACTCTTCCCTTTGGAAGACCCCCGACGCCTAATGCAGCATCAATAGAAATAGAACCTGTAGAAATTGAATCTATTTTTTCAATTGTCATATCACCTAATTTCATAACAGATCCCTTTCCATATGTTTTATCTATTTTTTCCATAGCTAGTTTCAACGCCTGTAATTTTACATCTTTTTCTTTTTTCATAATTATAAAATTTGATCTGTGTGATTTTTTGTATCTACTTTGGTAATTATTTTTTCTATTTTACCTTCTTCATTAATTATAAATGTTGTTCTATGTACACCTTCGTATTCTCTTCCCATAAATTTTTTCATTCCCCAAACTCCAAAAAGTTTGCAAATACTTTTAGATTCATCTACAATTAGATCAAATGCTAAGTTATATTTAGAAATGAATTTCAAATGGGACTTTTCATTATCAGGACTAACTCCTAAAACTTCATAGCCTTTTTTTCTCAATTGCATAATATTATCAGAAAGATTACATGCTTGATTCGTACAACCTGGAGTATTGTCTTTAGGATAAAAATATAAGACAAGTTTTTTTCCCTTAAAATCTAATAATGATATTTGTTTTCCATTTTGATTGTTTCCAAAAAAATCCGGAGCCTTATCACCTTGAGATAACTTTAACATATTAAAAATTTATTTACACCTAATTTAACTAAAATATCTTTTTTTTTAATCTAATTAGCATACTTGTTATTAACAATACTACAAATAGGACATTTATTTAAATCATGGGATCTGGAAGGGCAATATTCCCTTCCAAAAAATATAATTTGTAAGTGTAACTTAATCCATAAACTTTTTGGAAAAGCTTTTTTTGCATCTTGTTCTACTTTTTGAACACTTTTTCCTTTACTAATTCCCCATCTTCTAATTAAACGAAAAATATGTGTGTCTACAGGAAATGCTGGTTTATTAAATGCTTGACACATAACAACTGAAGCAGTTTTATGACCTACACCTGGCAAATTTTCTAAATCCTGAAAATTACTTGGAACAATACCATCATGCTTTTCAATTAAAATTTTTGAAAGATTATAAATTGCTTTTGATTTTTGTGGAGAAAGGCCACATGGTCTAATTATATTTTTTATTTGCTCTACAGATAGTTTAATCATTTTATGAGGATTATCTGCCTTTGCAAAAAGAATTGGAGTTACTTTATTCACTCTCTTATCTGTGCATCTAGCAGATAATAAAACCGCAATTAAAAGAGTATAGTGATCCTTATGTTTTAATGGAATAGGAGTTTTTGGATAAAGCTCCTCTAATTTTGAAATAATATAATTAATCTTCTCTTTTTTTTTCATTTAAAACTAATTACAATTTTTTTTTAGTTTAAAATAAAAGGATCTATTTTTCTTGAAATAACTGAGACAGATTTTGAGTAATCTAAAATATTTTTTTTTGAAATTTTACTTGTCCTCTTATTTAAGATTATCATTTTTTCAATTATCTCTTTCTCATTTTTTAAAAATTTATTTATGGTTTTTAATTGTGTTTTAGTAAAAATTTTGTTCATAAGCATTGATTTAATTCATTTTTTTAACGTTACAATAAATAAATTATTATCATTTTGATATTTTTTATTTTACGTAAATTTGTATAATAGAATTTATGTATATAAATATATTACACTAAAAAATAGTGAAAATTATTAATGAAATTATCAATATTCATCATATTAAGCATATTAAACTTTTCTGTTTTCTCTCAAAAAATAGATTATATAAATATTGAAAATAATAATACCCAAAATGAAATTGTTTCAAAAAAAACTAATGACTTTACAATTTTTCTTGAAGGCAACTCCGATCTAAATCTTTGCTTTGGAGATTTAAAGGGAAGGATTGCCTGGATTTCACCTGGAATTACTGGCGGAGAGCCTTATAACAATCTAATAGATATAAATACTGCAATAGAAAATGAAGAAATTCCTCCAAACTCACCTATAGTAGATCCTAATTCTAGTGGAAATTACTATTTAGGACCATTTATATATTTAGATAATAATAATTGTGACGGAGCATTTGATGGCACTGAAATTCTTGTGGAAGACATTAATGAATTAGCAGCTGGATGCTATATTGTTTACGTTATTGATTCCCTGGGAAATAAAAGTGAAATTAATAGCATCTCTATTTCAGAGCCTACGGAAATAATGACACTAATTCCTATAATTAATAATGAATGTGACGGAAATGGAAATGGTTCCATTGAAATTCAAATAAATGGCGGAACCCCTTTTAATATAGGTGAAGAATATTTTTACAGTTGGATTGGGCCAAATAATTTTTTATCTAACAATCAAAATATTGATCAGTTAATCTCCGGAACATATTCATTATTAGTAAAAGATGCTAATAATTGCATGAAAAACTTTGAATTTATTGTTGAATCGGATGCTTGTATAGTTAGCCAAACAATAAATTTACAACAAGGATGGTCTATAATATCTTCTTATATAAATGCTAATAATAATAGCATGGAGTCTATTTTCAACTCTGTTATTAATAATTTAGAAATTGTTAAAGATGAAAATGGAAATGTGTATTGGCCTATTTTTGGTTTAAACTCTATTGGGGATTTTGAAATTGGCGAAGGTTATCAAGTAAAAATGAGCTATTTTGATCAAATAACTATACAAGGAAACATAATTCCATTTGATACCCCTATTACTTTTAACGAAGGTTGGAATTTAATTGGTTATTTACATCCTGAGGATGGCAATACAATCGAAATGATGAATTCTATTGTTTTAATCGATGGCCCAATGAAAATTCTCAAAAATAGTGTAGGAGATGTTTATTGGCCTGAGTTTGGTTTGAATTCTATTGGAACCATGTCACCTGGTGAAGGTTACCAAATTAAATTAGAAAACCCAACTCAATTTTCATATCCATCATTATTTGCTAGATATGGAAACCTAACTAAGCAATCTAAAGTATATTATAAAGAAACTATTAAGACAGATCAAAATATGATTTTAGGAATACCACTAGACACATGGGAAGTAGACATAAAAATTGGCGATGAAATAGGAGCTTTTGACAGTAACGAAAACCTTATTGGCTCAAGCACTTTTAATGGTAATAATTTAGCAATAACTATATGGGGAGATGATGCTTTAACAAAGTCAAAAGATGGTGCAATAGAAAATGAAAAGGTAAAATTAAAATTATGGGACTCTTTAAATAATACTGAGCAAGAATTACTAATTACATGGGAAAAAGGTAATGGAAATTATATTAAAAATGGAATTAATGTAGCACAAAGTGTTAAAAAATCCTCTAATACTCAAAATAAAAAAATTATATCTAATAAAGACTTATTAGGCAGAGAAATAAAGACAAATAACAAAAATCAAATTATTTTTCAAATATATAATGATGGCAGTGTTATTAAAAAATATATTTTTAATTAAGTTTCACCCCTTTTTTTTGAATGATTTTCCTAAGATTAATTATTGCATAACGCATTCTACCTAACGCAGTATTTATACTAACATCGCAATTTTCCGAAATTTCTTTAAAACTCATTTTAGAATAATACCTCATTTCAAGAATTCTTCGTTGCTCAAAAGGCAATTCATTAATAATCGATTTTAATTGATAGAAAACTTGCTCTTTTACTAATTTTTGTTCAATATTCATGTCACCATTAGCTAAAAAATCAAATACATCAAAATTATCAGTGGATTTTAAAAATCTTCTTTTTTTCTGTTTTCTAAAATAATCCATGATTAAATTATGAGTAATTGTCATAACCCAAACAATAAATTTACCCTGTTCGTTGTACCTTCCCTTTTTGATAGTATTTATAATCTTTATAAATGCATCTTGAAAAATATCTTCAGCTACTTCTTTATTTTTAACTTTAGAAATTATAAAGCCAAAAACACGATTTCTGTACTTGTCGATTAAATAATTTAAGGCTGATTCATCACCATTAATATAAGAACTTAAGACTTCCTTATCGTCTAATTTTTTTGAAATAAACATATCTAATTTTTTTATAAGTTATTAAAGTAGATATGTTTCGATAAGCTATATTATTTGTGATTTTGTTTAATAAATATACAAAATTTTAAAAACTCTAACAACTTAACATTTAAAAAGAAATAAATTAATAAATTTATTATTATGACAAAACTATATATAATTGGAGTAACAATCCTTTTAACCGCAATTGTGGCTAATTCTATCGCAGGCTACATTAACCTTAACTCTTGGTATAACTTCTCTAATTTAATTATTGAAAAAGGAAGTTTTTTAAAAGCACTAAAAGAGCAGAGTTTAATTAGTATTTTATGGTTGTTTTTTATATACCCACTGGTACTTGGAATTGGATGTTTAATTGCTGAAAAATTATTTAATATTTTCTCTTAATGAAGCTTTCTAAAACTAACAACAATTTAAGTAAAAATAATATCATTGTAAAAGGAGCTAAATTACATAACTTAAAAAATATTAATGTTGTTATTCCAAGAGGAAAATTGGTTGTAATCACAGGATTAAGTGGGTCTGGAAAATCAACATTAGCATACGATACAATTTTCGCAGAAGGTCAAAGAAGGTATCTAGAAGGTCTTTCAACATATGCAAAACAATTTTTAAATAAACATAAAAAACCAGATGTAGACTATATAAAAGGAATTTGTCCTGCAATTGCAATAAGTCAAAAAAGCAATATTAATAACCCTAAATCTACAGTAGGGACTTCTTCTGAAATTTATGATTTTATAAAACTATTATTTTTAAAACTTGGTAAAATATATTGCCCTAATACAAATGAATTAATTAAAAAAAACTCCTCTATTGATGTTGTGCAATATTTAAAAAGCATAACCCTAGGAGAAAAAATATTATTATCGTTCCCAATCACAAATTGCAGCGAAGAACATTTCAATGAAATAAAAAAATTTGGTTTTTCAAGACTAAAGATTAAAAATGATATTAGAAAACTTTCAGATTTAAAATTCAAAGAAATACAAAATGAAAAAATTAACATTATTGTTGACAGACAAATAGTCTCCAGAAAAAAATCTTTTGAAGAAGACGTTTCGGAATCTTGTGAAATAATTTTTAATTCAAATAGTGGAGTATGTGAGATTTTATCTCAAAACGGAGATTTATTAAAAAGATTCAATAAAAATCTTGAATTAAATGGAGAAATAATCGACACCCCCAATATAAATACATTTAATTTTAATAGTCCATACGGAGCCTGTAACATGTGCCATGGTTATGGAGATATACTAGGAATAGATAAGTCAAAAGTAATTCCAAATGAAGAAATAAGCATAATTAATGACGCTATTTTACCATGGAGATTTCCTTCAACCATGAAATGGAAACAAAAACTTTGTTCATATGCAATTAAAAATAATATTTCAATTGAAAAAAAATATTGTGAATTATCAGATAAAGAAAAAGACATAATATGGAATGGCGACCAAGATTATAAAGGTATTATTTATTTTTTTCAAATGATAGAAAAAAAATCATATAAAATTCAATATCGCGTAATGCTTTCTAGATATAGAGGAAGAACAATTTGTCCAGAATGCAAAGGTGGGAGATTAAAAAAAGTAACTCAAAATATTAAATTCAATGGGTATAGCATACAAGATATATGTAATATGTCAATAAATGATTTAAATCAATTTATACAACGACAAAAATTAAATGTAACAAATCAAAAAATTGCAAGTAAAATTTTTAATGAAATTTCATCAAGGCTAAAATTACTTAATGATTTAGGACTTGGCTATCTACAACTGAGTAGAAAATCATCAACTCTTTCTGGAGGAGAAACACAAAGAATAAATATTGCAAAATCAATTGGAGGTGGTTTAGTAGACACACTTTATGTTTTAGATGAGCCAAGTATTGGACTTCACGACCGAGACACAAAAAAACTTATTAGTATTTTAAAAAAATTAAAAAATCTAGGAAACACCGTTTTAATTGTAGAGCATGATTTAGATATTATCAAGTCCTCTGACTATGTTATAGACTTAGGGTTAAAGGGTGGTGATTTAGGTGGAGAAGTAATATTTTTCGGAAATATAAATTCAAATAAGAAAAGTTTAAGTTTAACAAAAAAATATATTAATAAAAAACTGGAAATTAAATGCCCAATAAATAGAAGAATTTCAAATAATTTTATTTATTTAAATGGGGGAGGTAAAAATAATATAAAAAATGTAAAAACAAGATTCCCAACTAACGTTTTGACCACTATTACAGGTGTTAGTGGTTCTGGAAAAAGCACATTGATAAAAGATATATTTTTACCTGAATACAAAAAATATTTAAACAATCAAACCAGTTTTATTTTTTCTGATAAAAATGATTTTTCAAATATTGAATTTGTACAACAAAACTCAATTGGAAGATCTAGTAGATCCAATTTAATAACCTACATTAAAGGCTTTGATGAAATAAGAAAATTATTATCAGAACAAAAATTAGCCAAAATTAAAAATATACCTCCTAAGTTTTTTTCATTTAACACTCAAGGAGGAAGATGCGAAGATTGTAAAGGAGAAGGTTTTATATCAATTGATATGCAATTTATGTCTGATATAAAAATAAAATGTGAAAATTGTAATGGAAAAAGGTATAAAGAAGAAGTTTTAATTATAAAATATAATGGTAAAAATATTTATGATATTTTGAACATTACCGTAGATTATGCATACAATTTTTTTAATACAGAAGAAAATAAAAATATTACAAAACACCTATTAACATTAAAAAATGTAGGATTAGGTTATGTTAAATTAGGTCAAAATCTAAGTTCTCTTAGCGGAGGAGAAGCTCAAAGATTAAAATTAGGCTTTTTTTTAAATAAAAAAATAGAGAATACGATTATGATATTTGATGAGCCAACTACAGGCCTACACATACATGATATAAAAAATTTATTAAATTCTTTTAACGATATTTTAAAATATAACAATACAATTATAGTAATTGAACATAACATGGAAATCATTAAATCATCTGACTGGATTATTGAAATGGGACCTGAGGGTGGAGAAAATGGTGGAAAAGTTATATACGAAGGTAATCCTGAAAATATGAAAAATAAAAACACCCACACATCAAAAGTTTTAAAAAAGTACTTAAACTAGTTGAGTTTTATAATATCTCCAATAAAATCCTTTTAGATTTATTAATTCATTATGTGTTCCACTTTCAAAAATCTCACCATCTTTTAAAAAAATAATTTTATCAGCATTTTTTATTGTAGAAAGCCTATGAGCAATTATAATAGCTGTTTTATTATTTACTAAAGCTCTAATAGATTTCTTAATTAAGTTTTCTGTTTCTGAATCTAAGAAAGATGTTGCTTCATCAAAGATAATAATAGGGGAAAATGAAATATACGTTCTAATTAAAGATATTAATTGTTTTTGCCCCATAGACAAAAATGCCCCCCCTTCTCCAATTTGATAATCTAACCCATTTGGAAATGAATTAATAAAATCAATAAGACCCATTTCATACAATATAGCTTGAATCTCTTTTTTACTTTTTTTTGTAAAAAAAGTAATGTTTTTAAAAATGGAATCTGAAAATAAAAATGTATCCTGTAATATAAGCCCTATATTTCTTCTTAACACATGGACATCTAGACTTTTTATATTTTTATTGCCTATTAAAATATGACCTGTATCTAGTTCGTAAAATCTAGTTATTAAATTTATTAATGTTGTTTTACCCGATCCAGTAGGACCTACAATAGCTAATGTTTTACCAGACTCAATATTTAAATTTATATTTTCTAAAACTATTTCATTTTTTTTATATGAAAAACTAACATTCTTAAATAATATATTTTTAGAATATATTATTTCATTTTTATCTCCATTAATTTTTTCCAATTTAGACTTAGAATACACTAACTTAAATACTCTGGATGATGCAACTGTTCCCATTTGCAAAATGTTAAATTTGTCAGCTAAAGATCTTAATGGACGAAATAACATGTTTACAAGTAAAATAAATGATATTAATTGACCTAAAGATGTAGTTACTAGTGGTTCCAAATTACTTATTTCAGCATAAATCATGTAGCCGCCAAACCAAACTATTAACCCCATTGAAATAGCAGAGAAAATATCTATAACTGGTAAAAAAATAGAAAAGTATAATACAGAATCTATATTATAATTGGTGTATTCCTTATTTATTTTTTTAAATTTTTTACTTTCATTTTTTTCTTGATTAAATATTTTAACAATATGCATCCCTGTTATATGTTCATATACAAATACATTTAATTTAGAAATTGAGTTCCTAATATTCTCAAAAGTTTTTTTCATTAGCTTTTGGAAAATTATTGTAGAAAATATAAGTACTGGAAAAAAAGAAAGACTTATTAAAGCAAGTTTATAATTACTAAAAACCATCCAGAAAACAATGATAATAATTTTAAAAATATCCCCAAAAATACTTAACACGCCTTGAGAAAACATTGCTCCTACGGCTTCAATATCAGAAACAACTCTAGTAATAATTCTTCCAGTAGGTGTATTGTCAAAATAAGATATTTTAAACTTTAATATTTTTTCAAATAAATCATTTCTAACATCTTTTATAACCAACTGAGCAAGGTAATTTGATTTATAAATAAAATAAAATTGTATTAATGATTCTAATACTAGAAATCCAAATATTATTAACATGAAACTAGAAAATGTTAAAGAAACATTTTCAATAAAAAATTGAACTAAACCATCTAATCCTTGACTAGGAGGTGATATATATTTATCAAATACTAGCTGAATTAAAACTGGCCTCCCAGCTGAAAAAATAGCAAATAAAATTGAAGCGAAAATGGTAGTGAAAACCGACCATTTATATGGCTTTATAAAACTTAAAGCTTTATTAAAATTATAAACATCAAATACCTTTTTCACTAAAAAATATTTTAGGGTATTCTACACTTACCAAATATAAACCTTCAGCTGGAGCTGAAACTCCTGACATTTTTCTATCCTTCACTTTAATTATTTTTTCTAATTCATTTATGTTAATTTTTTTTAATGAAAAATCAATAAGAGTGCCAACTATTGAACGAACCATATTGTGAAGGAATCTGTTAGATTTTATTCTAAAAATATACATATTTTTAATTTTAAAACAATTAGCTTCCAAAACATTACAATATTTATTTTTTGAGTCTGATTTTGATTTACAAAAAGAAGAGAAATCTTTTTCTCCTATTAATAACTTAGCCCCACTATTAAATAAATCTAAATCAAGATCTTTAAAGATAAGGTGAGTTTTTCCAATCAAAAAAGGATCTTTTTTAATAGAAATCCTATACTCATATGTTCTTGTGATAGCAGAAAACCTAGCATGAAAATCTTTCTTAACTAAATAAATTTTATTAACAGATATATAAGGAGATAAAAAATTGTTTATTTTAAATTTAAAATCATTTTCATTAATTTTTTTATTAAAATCAAAATGAGCAAAAAATTGTTCAGCATGCACCCCCGTATCAGTTCTCCCGCAGCCAGTTAAATTTATTTTTTCAGATAATAATATAGATATCTTTTCAATAAGCTCACCTTGTATCGTTCTTTGATTAGGCTGAATTTGCCACCCAAAATATTTTGAGCCATCATACGTGATTTCAAGTAAATATCTTTGCATTTCTATAATGAAAATTAAACTAAAATTATAAATTAGATTTTGTTATTTAATTACAGGATGAAAAAAATTTGCATAATATCTGACACTCATGGTTATATTGATGATATTATGGTTAGTTATTTTAAAAATTGTGACGAAGTTTGGCATGCCGGTGACATAGGAGATTTAAAAATTTGCGATAAAATTAACAAAAAATCATTTTTAAGAGCAGTACATGGAAATATTGATGACTATTTAATAAGATCTGAATATCCAGAATACATTTTTTTTAAATGCGAAGAACTCAAAGTACTAATGATTCATATTGGGGGCTACCCTAGAAAGTATTCAAAAAAAGGAATTGAATTAATAAAAAAATATAAACCAAATATTTTTATATGTGGGCACTCACATATATTAAAAGTTATAAATGATAAAAAAATGAATTTAATTCACATTAACCCAGGAGCAATAGGAAAAAGTGGATTTCATAAATTAAGAACTATGATTACACTAGAAATTAAAAATGAAAAAATGTTTAATATGAACGTAATTGAATTTATAAGGTAAGTTATCTTATAAGCCCCTCTCCACTAACCAATTTTTCATCTTTTTTTATATTCTTAATTGCCAAATAAATTAAAAGGGATGACAAAAATGGATTTAGTATTGCTGCGTATAATAATATCTCTACAAACTGTGATTGAATATAGATAAGTAAATCATCTAATGTAACTGAAAAATAAATCACAGTGTAAATACTCATAAAAATACTTATATATAAAGCTATTTTAGAAAACCTTAATTGCATTATTCTTTTTTTAAACAAAAATATTGCAACAAAACATATTATTGCAATAACACTGGGTAATGATTGTGTAATAATATAAAAGTTAATCGATAAATCTCCTAAATTCATTTTCTCTAAATACGAATTAAAATGAGGAAAATATCCTTTGGAATAATATTTAAAACCAAAAAAAGAATATAGTAAGTAAAACATACTTGCTAATAAAAGATAAAGTGACTGTATTCTTTGAATCATATTAATTTTTATTATTAATTAAAGTATGAATTTTTTTATATATAGCGGTGTTATTTATAATATTTATTGTAACATTGTACCACGTTAACTAAAAAGTTAATATTTCTAATTACAGTTCATCCTTTATATTTTAAAAAATCTAAAATTAATTATATGTACGATATATCACAGTTAAAAAAGAAATTACTTCCTGAACTACAAGAAATTTCTGAAAAATTAAATATTTCTAATTTTAAAAAATTAAAAAAAACTGATTTAATTTATGAAATATTAGACAACCAATCTATAGAAAAAAAAGAAGAAAATTCTAAAGAACTAAGTGAAAAAAAAGAAAGGTTTACAAAAAGACCATTTAAAAGAAATCCTAAAAAATCTGAAGAAGGAAAAACTAACTTTAACCATCACAAACCAATGAGAAGAAAGGAATATGATCTAGATGGAATTATTACAGGAGAAGGCGTTTTAGAGGTTATGCCTGATGGTTATGGTTTTATTAGATCGTCTGATTATAACTATTTAAACTCACCTGATGATATTTACGTATCTCAATCACAAATTAAATTATTTGGCTTAAAAACAGGAGATACAATTTCTGGTCAATTACGCCCACCTAAAGAAGGTGAGAAATATTTCCCTTTAGTAAAAGTAGAGAAGATTAATAACCTTGACCCAAAAGATGTAAGAGATCGAGTGTCTTTTAAACATAAAACACCTCTTTTTCCAGAAGAAAAATTTGAATTAGCTAAAGAAACAAATACTATATCTACAAGATTAATTGACTTATTTGCTCCTATAGGAAAAGGTCAAAGAGGTTTAATTGTAGCTCAACCTAAAACTGGAAAAACTATATTATTAAAAGAACTTGCTAATGCTATTACAGCATCTCACCCTGAAGTTTATCAAATAGTGCTATTAATTGATGAAAGACCTGAAGAGGTAACTGACATGGCTAGATCTGTTAAAGGCGAGGTGATTGCTTCTACTTTTGACGAACCAGCTGATAGACACGTAAAAGTCGCTAATATAGTATTAGCTAAAGCTAAAAGATTAGTTGAATGTGGACATGATGTTGTAATATTATTAGATTCTATAACAAGACTTGCTAGAGCATACAATACAGTGGCTCCAGCTACTGGTAAAGTTCTTTCAGGGGGAATTGATGCAAACGCTCTTCATAAACCAAAAAGATTCTTTGGTTCTGCAAGAAATATAGAAAATGGTGGATCACTAACTATTATTGCTACTGCATTAGTTGAAACTGGATCTAAAATGGATGATGTAATTTTTGAAGAGTTCAAAGGAACTGGAAATATGGAATTACAATTAGATAGAAATATTGCTAATAGAAGGATATACCCTGCAATTGATTTAGTTAACTCAGGAACTAGAAGGGAAGACTTATTAATAAACAAAGAGTCTTTACAAAGAACATGGATTTTGAGAAAATATTTAAATGACATGAAACCAATAGAGGCAATGGAGTTTATAAAAGATCGAATAAGTAAAACTCAAAATAATGAGGAATTCCTTATATCAATGAATGGATAAATTCATGAAATTAATATTCTGAAAATCACCCGAACTCATTAAGAGTAAATTGGAGTTTAACCAAACGTTCTGATTAATACAGTTAATTAATTCTACTTTAGTATCAATTACTTTTATATTAGGATGACTAATTTCTTTTAAAATATCTTTTTTAGAAATAAAAGATAATCCTTTTCTTTTAATTTCTTTTGGCGAATAAAATATCCAAACATCATCACTTTTTTTAAATACATCTTTATAGTAAGATATAAACTTCAAGTTTAAACTACTAAATGTATATAACTCCAAACATGCAACTAAATTTCTTTTTGGAAAAAGATCTTTTAAAGCTTCTACAGAGGCCTTTACTTTTGATGGCGAGTGAGCAAAATCACGGTATACATTACTTGTTTTATTGAAAAACCTTAATAATTCCAATCTATTTTTAGCTCCTGAAAATGAACTTATTGAACTGAAAAAAGAATCATTAGAAAGTCCTAAACTATTGCAAACTTTTCTTGCCGCCTCTATATTATATAGATTATGTTTTCCAAAAACAGATAATTTATATTTAAAATTATCACTCTTTATATGAAACTTTTGATTTGAAATTGAATATGACGGCAAACCATAACTTTCAGAAAGTGCAGATGAAAATTTTACAATTTTTTTTAATTCTACATCATTGTTTGAATAAAAAATTTTACAACTAGAATTAATAGTTTTTAATAATTTTATGAACACATTAGTATAGGACTTCCTTGTTGGAAAAACATTAATATGATCCCAAGCAATTCCAGATAAAATCAAGATATCAGGCATATAATGTAAAAATTTAGGTCTTTTATCTAACTTTGAAGACAAATACTCATCTCCCTCAATTATTATAATTTTATTTTTTGACAGATTTACCATACTATCAAACCCTGATATTCTAGCTCCTACTACATAATCGAATTTTAAATTATTATCTTTTAAACTATGCATAATCATAGAAGTAATAGTAGTTTTACCATGACTACCTGCAATTACTATTCTTTTCTTATTTCTAGACTCTTTAGCAATATACTCTGGAAAGGAGTAAATCTTAATTTTTTTTCTTTGAGCCTCAATTAACTCGGGATTATCAATTTTGGCATGCATTCCTAAAATAATAAAATTTAAATTATTTTCGATTTTTTCAGGAAACCAGCCTTCATCAGGTAGAAGGTTTTCTGCTTTTAAATTTTCTTTTGAGGGGCTGAAAAATTTATCATCCGAACCTGATACTATATACCCCTTTTTCTTTAAAGATATTGCCAAACCATGCATAATACTTCCTCCAATTGCAATAAAATGAACTTTCATATATAAATATAGAATTAAAGTTCACACAATTAATAAATTTTATTTTAATATTGTAATTATTACAATTACAAATGAAATTATACACTATAAATACGGGCCTTTTTAAATTAGATGGTGGGGCTATGTTTGGAGTGGTTCCTAAATCTTTATGGAAAAAAACAAATCCCCCAGATGATAATAATATGTGTTCATGGGCAATGAGATGCCTATTAATAGAAACTAATGAGAAATTAATTTTAATTGATACGGGAATTGGCGACAAACAAAGTGAAAAGTTTTTTTCCCACTTCCATCTTCATGGAGAAGATAATTTAATCAAATCTATTGAAGGTCATGGATTTTCTAAAAACGATATTACAGATGTAATCCTAACTCATCTTCATTTCGATCACTGTGGTGGCGCTATAACAAAAAATAAAAATAATTATGATTTAACATTTCCAAATGCAAATTATTGGACAAATAAAAAACATTGGGAATGGGCTAACAACCCTAACCAAAGAGAAAAAGCATCATTTTTAAAAGAAAACTTTATTCCAATTCAAGAAAAAAATAGATTGTGTTTTTTAGAAGAAGGTATATTTTGTGAAGGAATAAAAATAAAATTTTTTAATGGTCATACAGAATCACAAGTAATTCCATTTATAACTATAAATAACCAAACCATTGTTTTTTGTGCTGATTTACTTCCCTCTACTGGACATATTCCATTACCATATGTAATGGGTTATGACATTCGTCCTTTAACTACTTTAGCTGAAAAAGAGTTTTTTTTAAATGAAGCTATTGAAAAAAATTATATTCTTTTTTTAGAACACGATTATTATAGTGAATGTTGTTTAATAATTAAAGAAAATAATAAATACACTAGTGGAAAAAAAGGAAAATTAACTGACTTTATTCATTCTTAACTTTATCCCAAGAATTTATTTCTAATAACAGATTATCAATAAATTTTGTAAACATTTTGAATTTCTCAGGCACTCTATATCTACCTTTAACCTTGTGATTTTTATTTTGATAGTTAACCTCTATAATAACTGACGGTAAATCTGTAACTCTAGCATCATATTCTTTTTCAAAAGAAAAAAAATCTAACCGCCTAATATAATCTTCAATAAGAGCTACTTTTTTTTTATGAATCATAGAAGAATATTTACCAATTTTATCTACAAATTTCATTCCATCATATATAACCAAACCATTATCATAAATACTAACTTCAAAATAAGGACATCTACCAAAACATGGTGTTTTTCGCATTTTAATTAAAGGTTTTTTATCCGAAAAATCTGTAATTTCTTTTTCAATTACAGCGTAAGAATTTTTATTTACTTTATTCTTTTTTAAAAAAGCACAACTAATAAAGAAAGTCAATGATATATAAAATAAATACCTAATTATCATTTATTATTTTTTTACTTTTTTTTGTTGACGCTTGGCAATTTCTTCTAATTTTTTTTGAAAATTAGATTTTTTAATAGGCTTAGCCTTATTTGCCTGTAACTGAGCATATAATTTATTTTCATCCAATCCTCTTTTAATGTATAATTGCTGTAAAAATGTTATAATATTAGCTAACAAATAATAGTAACTTAATCCAGATGAATAACTATTCATTATAAAAAAGAATACCACTGGCATTATATACATCATGTATTTTAACTGTGGCATTTGGGTGTTAGTTGGTTGAGTATTAAATTTCATTTGAACTAATGTCGATATTGACATTAATAATGCAAATAAACTCAAATGCTCAAAAATACCTGGTAAAAATGAAAACTCTAATACTGAATCATATGTTGACAAATCATCTGCCCATAAAAAAGATTGTTTTCTAAGTTGAATAGATGATGGGAAAAATTTAAATAATGCAAATAATATTGGTATTTGCAATAACATTGGCAAACATCCCCCTAGAGGACTAACTCCAGTTTTTTTATAAAGATCCATCTGAGCTTTTTGTTTCTCCATTGGATCTTTATCTTTAAACTTTTCATTTATAGCATCAATTTCTGGTTTTAAAACTCTCATTTTAGCCATAGAAACATAGGATTTTTTAGTAGGCAGATATAATAACATTTTAAATACAATTGCTATAACTAAAATAATTAGACCATAACCAATTCCTGCACTCTCTAAAAAATCAAAAATTGGAATAACTAAAAATTGATTAACCCAACCAAAAATACCCCAACCTAATTCAACTAAATTGCTAAAACTAGCCCCTTCTCCGTTAGACTTCAAACTTTTCAAAAAATTATAATCATTTGGAACAAATAAAAATGAAAAATTATTATTATTATCTAATTTGATTTTTGTTTGCATGTTTTTAACAACATTAGAATCTAGGTCTTCACCTATAACCTTCATATAATCTACAATAAATCCAGATTTAGATTTAGATGATAAAATAGTAGAAAAAAATTGTTGTTTATAACCAACCCAAGAAATTGGATCTGATTCATCTTCAACCTTGTCATTTCCCGAAAATGATAACTTTTTATATTTCCCTTGATTAGTAGAATACACTAAATAACTAGAATTTCTTTCAGATGTAAATCCTGAATCTAAATTCTTTTCTTGCCTAGGGGCATTTAATTCCCAATATAAATTAAGTTTTTTATTTTTCTCTAAACCTAGAATTTCAAAATCTAATTTATTATCATTAAGAGTGTACTTTAAATAATAATTTTCTTTTGGATTTCTATAAACTATTTTATTGTCTGTTATTTCATGTAATAAAAAATAATCTTTACCGGATTCAAAATTATTTGATTTTTTTAATCCTTTTACTAAATTAATTGGCGGAACCTCTGAGTTTTGGCTAGATATTAAACTTACTGGAATTTGATTTTTTTTTGTTGACTTATAAGACTGATACTTAAAGTCGTTATTGTTTTTGTGTGATTTTGTAATTATTTTAACATCTTTAAAGCATCCACATTTATTTGAAAATTGTATTTCTATATTATTATTTTTTAACACAGAAATTGAATCATCAATTTGATGTATTTCTTTTAATCCAAATGAGTCTTTATTAAAAACTTCTATTTCATTTAATTGATCTGTATTTTTTAAACTTTGTTTGTCATTTTTATTTTTTGAGACATTATCATTGTTGACTGTAGGCTGCATCATCATAACAAGCAAAAAGCCTATTAACATAAAGCCAATAAAAAAATTAAAATCAAATCCTTTTTGTTGCATATTATTATTTTTTTAAAATAGTTGATTTAATAAAACTTTTAAATAAAGGATGAGGGTTAATCACTGTGCTCTTATATTCTGGATGAAACTGAACACCAACAAACCATTTATGGTTTTTAAGCTCTAAAATTTCAACTAACCCAGATTCAGGATTTAATCCAACAAAACGCATGTCAGATTTTTTAAATTCATCTAAAAAATCATTATTAAATTCATATCTATGTCTATGTCTTTCTTCAATCAAATCTTTTTTATATGCATTAAAAGTTTTAGATTTCTTATTAAGAAGTTTACACTTATAAGAACCTAATCTCATTGTCCCCCCTTTATTTAATAAAACTTTTTGATTTTGCATTAAGTCAATTACAGGATATTTAGTTTTTGCATTTATCTCTGTAGAATGTGCTGTTTTAAGTCCAATTACATTTCTTGCAAATTCAACTACTGCCATTTGCATACCTAAACATATACCTAAAAATGAAATATTTTTAGTTCTTGCATATTGAATGGTAATTAACTTGCCACTTATTCCTCTTTCTCCAAATCCAGGCGCAACCACAATACCAGAACAATTTCTAAAAATATTAGCTACAGATTTAGACTTAACATCTTCTGAATGAACCCATTTTATTTTTACCTCACAATTATTAAAAACGCCTCCATGAATTAATGATTCTGAAATAGATTTATAGGCATCTTTTAACTCAACATATTTACCTACAATAGCTATTTTTACTTTTTTTGTGGGATTTTTCAACTTAATCAAAAAATCATTCCACTTTTTAATATTTAGTCTTTTAATATTTTTATAACCTAATTTTTCTAAAACTACCAAGTCCAATTTTTGTTTTAATAATAATAAAGGAACATCATATATTGTTGACGCATCAATAGATTCTATCACTGAATCAGAATTAACATTACAAAAAAGAGCTATTTTATTTTTTAAATCCTTACCTAAATTAATCTCAGCTCTACAAACTAAAACATCAGGCTGAACACCTAATTGTAATAAATTCTTCACAGAGTGTTGTGTAGGTTTAGTTTTTAATTCTTCCGTAGCTGATAAATATGGCACCAAAGTTAAATGAATTACAATTGCATCAGAACCTTTTTCAAACTTTAATTGCCTAACTGTTTCTATATACGGTAAAGATTCAATATCTCCAACTGTGCCACCTATTTCTGTAATTATCACATCTTGATTTTTTGATGCTAGCGCAGTAATACGATTTTTAATCTCATTAGTAACATGAGGAATTACCTGAACCGTTTTTCCTAAGAAATCACCTTTTCTTTCTCTTTTAATAATTTTTTCGTAGACACTACCTGTAGTTACATTATTCCTTTTTGACATAGGAACACTCAAAAACCTTTCATAATGCCCCAAGTCTAAATCTGTCTCAGCACCATCATTCGTTACAAAACATTCACCATGTTCATATGGATTTAAAGTTCCAGGATCAACATTTAAATACGGATCTAATTTTTGAATAGTAACACGCAGCCCCCTTCCTTGTAGCAAAACAGCTAAAGATGATGCTACTATACCTTTTCCTAATGAAGAGGTGACACCACCAGTAACAAAAATATATTTACAATTTGACGACATAACTTACATTAAAAATTCCAATTAAAACCTATATTGGGCATTATTGGAAGTTGATTTATTCTAACAGCATTTACTCTATCATAATAAAAAATATTACTCCTATCATATAGATTAGTAACTCCTAAAGAAATTTCCATGAAGGTACTATTTTTTAAATTGATTTTCTTTGTGAGCGAAAGGTCTAATCTATGATAATCAGGTAATCTACCTTCATTTAAATCAGAATAAATAATACCTAAATCTCCATTTACGTTAATAAAATCACTAAGGTTAATATCTGATAAATCTAAATTTTCAAAATATGCCTGAGTTTGTGTAAATGGAAAACCAGAACCATAATTCCATCTTAAATTTAAATCCCAAAGTTTCTTTTTACCCATAACATAAGAGAAGACAAAATTAAAATTATGAGTTCTATCATAGTGAGGAGAGTAAATTTGAAGTTCATCTTCTCTGTTGACAATCCCAAAAGAGTAAACAGACCAAATACTAATTTTTTTTGAATTATATTTTAATAATATATCAATTCCTTTAGCATCTCCTTTCTCTATCATAAAATCTTTTTTTAAAAAATCCGGCTGGCCCGAAAACTCCGGTATATCTTCATATATTTTATTTCTATTTAACCCAATTAGTTGATTGAATTTTTTGAAATACCCTTCAATATTTATATTTAAATTATTTAATATATCGTACTCTAATCCTATAATATAATGAGTGGCTGTTTGCAATAATGAATTAATACTTTCATTTTGAAAAGAACTAGGGATATTATCCGTACTTGACAAAAAACCTGTGAATAAACTTACTACATCAGTGTCATCATTAGTAGAAATAAGATTTTGTGAAAACATGCCACCTGAAGCTTTAAATCTTATTTTTTCGGTAAGATTATATTTCATAGACAATCTAGGCTCAAATCTATTTTCACCTAAAGATGTATAATTTTGAAACCTAAAACCTGGATTAAAAACAAATCTATTTTTAGAAAAATTATAATCAATATATGCAGCGAAATCTGTAGAGTGATCCGTTTGTGAAAAAAAATTATTTAAATTAATTATATCTAAAGATGTACTATAGCCTGAAACCTGTAAACCATATCTGATTTCACTTTCTTTGGTCATAAAATACGTAAAATCTAAATTCAAATTAAATCCATTTATTTGACTAGTTAATTTTTCTTGAAATGATTCTTCATTTATATTATAATTAGAATATGCGATTTCACCTTCTATTAACATTTTAGCAGAACCTGGAACTAAAACAAAATTAGAACCCATACCATAGGTGCTCCATCCTAAATTAGTTAAATTATCATACTCAACTTCATCTAAAAAATTAAAGCCATATAAATTAAATTTACTTCCGTTATTAGAAAAAATAGACATTTTTCCATATAAATCAGTAAAAGCATACGGCAAACCATCTTCTGAAATATATGAGTAAAAGTTTTTTGAAGTTTTATCTAAATAAGAACTTCTCAAACTAAGAATAGCTGAAGTTTCAATATTACTATCTACAGAACGTAAAAAAGGTCCCTCTAATAAAACTTTAGAACTAAAAGTATTTGCAGACAATTTCCCACTAAACTTCTTTTTATTACCATCCCTTGTTTTAATACTCATAATAGAAGATATTCTTCCTCCATATTTTGCCGGAAAACCACCAGTATACACATCTGTTTTTTTAATTAAATCACTATCAAAAACTGAGAAAAAACCTATAGAATGAAAAGGATTATATATTGTCATACCATCTAATAAGACTTTATTGTGTATTGGCGCACCTCCTCTTATATAAAGTTTACCCCCTTGATCACCAGTGAAAACTACACCTGGTAAAACTTGAAGAAATTGCGCTAAATCAACTTCTCCACCTAAACTTGGTAATTTTTCTAAATTTTTACTTGTTAATTTAATTACAGATGAATTAACTAAATTTTTATTTTCATTTTTTTTAGTACTTAGATCTACTACATCTAATTCAAAATTTACTTTATTTAAATAGATTTTTTGTACAGATGGTTTTTTATCCGCAGTGATAATTATTGATAGACTTTGTTTTTCATAGCCAATAAAGTCAACTTCAATTGTATATTCACCGTAAGGCACATTTGGAAAAATAAAATACCCATTATCATCTGTAACACTACCTATTCCTTTATCTTTTAAGGACACATTCGCAAAAATTATAGGTTCAGAACTAGACTCTTCATATACAAACCCCCTTATAGTTTCTGTTTGAGAAAATAAAATTAAAGGATAAATAAAAAAAATAATGAACTTTAAAATACTCATAATGCACACAAATATATAACCTTTATATAAACTAGAAATGATTATTCATGAATAATTCTATAGATCAATTGTTGTATAAAATTTGGGTTTAAATGATCTGAAACGGGAACACCTTTAGAGGCTAAGTCAGCTTCTTTTAAAAATGTTATGATTTGAATACATTTTTCATAAGAATAATTATTATATGCAGAATTATATAATGTGAAAAAATATGGATTAATTTTTAATATTGATGAAGCTGAAAATTTAGACTTATCTTTCAATGAATGTAATATTAACAGCTTAGAAAAGAAATTATATAATATAGAAATAATTAAAACAACTGGATGGTTATTTTTAATTAAATAATTAATAATTCTTTGAGATTTTTGATAATCTTTTATTGCTACAGAATTTTGCAATTCAAATGAATTAAAATCTCTACTAATACCTACGTGATTTTCAATATCTAATTCACTAATGTTTTTTTTAGTTAATATGATTGCTAACTTATCAATCTCATTTGTTATTTTTTCTAAATCATTTCCTAAATACTCAGCTAACATTATATTAACCTTCATAGTCGATACATATCCCTTTTCTTTTATATAACTTCCAATCCAATTAGGTGTTTGATTTTCAAAAAGCTTTTTACTTTCAAATACAACGAACTTTTTATTAATAATTTTAAACCAATTTTTATTTTTCAATGATTTGACAGAACGCCAATCTTTATTTAAACATAAAACTAAAACAGTTGAAATTTGAGGCTCAACAAAATAAGACTCTAAACCATCTATATTTTTTAAATTCTCAGCATTTCTAATAATAATTAATTGAGACTGACCTGTAATTGGATATGACTTTAAATCACATAATAAAGAGTTAATATCAATTCCCTTTTCTGCATATATAATTTTTTCATCAAATGTTTTACTTTCTTCTACCACTACGTTTTTTTGTAAAGCATGACAAATTTTTTTTATAAAATATGGTTCATCTCCATAAAGCAAATATATTGGAGAAAAGGTTTTATTTGTAATTGAATCGATTATTTGAAAATAGCTCATAATTAAAAAATTACTATTAATTTTAAAATTATTTAATAACTTAAAAATTGAAATATACAATTAAAAAAAAACATATTAATAATAAAGAATATATCTTTGACCCTATAAGAAAAAAGTACTTAATAAACACTCCAGAAGAGTGGATTAGACAAAACTTCATCCACTACTTGCACACTAAGAAAGGATTCCCATTATCATTAATGTCTTCTGAAAAATCAACTATTATAAATAATCAAAATAATCGAAGTGACATAGTATGTTATAATACATTAGGCAAACCTATTTTAGTTGTGGAATGCAAATCAGAAAAAGTGAATTTAAACCCAAATGTTTTCGAGCAAGCTCAAAACTATAATTCAGTCTTAAAAGCCAAATATGTAATAATTACAAATGGAAAAAAAACCCTATGCTTCTATATTAATAAAAAAGCTACGGTTGTAAAAAAAATCCCTAATTATCTACAAATTCAAGATTTGAAATAATAAAATTCTATTTTTAAAAAATAATGCGATGTGCATCTAATTATAGATATTGTTTTATTAAATTTGATATCTCTAAATATAATAAGTCATGAGCTTTCTTAATCAAATTTCCCCAATTGATGGTAGGTATGGAAAAACTACTAGAGATTTATCTCTTTTTTTTTCTGAATCTGCATTAATTAAATATCGAATTAAAATTGAAATACATTACTTTATAGAACTTTGCAAAATCATACCCTCTTTAAGAAAAATTAAAAAATCTGACTTAAGTAAAATTAAATCCATTTATTTGAAATTATCATTTAATGACATAAAAAAAGTAAAACAAATTGAAAAAAAAATAAACCACGATGTCAAAGCTGTAGAATATTTTATCAAAGAAAAATTTGACAAAATAGGCTTAAGCAAACATAAAGAATTTGTTCACTTTGGCCTTACTTCACAAGATATTAATAATACCGCCACGCCACTTTTATTTAAAGACAGCCTAGAAAATATTATGTTTCCATTAATGGAAAATTTAATTTTAAAACTAGACTACTTAGCCAAACAGTGGGGAACAATCCCTATGTTAGCAAGAACTCATGGCCAGCCTGCATCTCCAACTAAACTTGGGAAAGAGATAAAAGTCTTTTCAGAAAGATTAAAGACACAATTTAATTTTTTAAAAAAAATACCTAACTCTGGAAAATTTGGTGGAGCAACAGGAAATTTAAACGCTCACTACATTGCTTTTCCAAAAACAAATTGGCATACTTTTTCTAAAAGATTTTTAAAATCTTTAGGATTATCTCGATCTTATCCAACAACCCAAATTGAACATTATGATAATTTAGCAAATCAATTAGATACGATTAAAAGATTAAATACAATTTTAATTGATTTTAATAGAGATTTATGGACATATATTTCAATTGATTATTTTAAACAAGTAGTTAATAAGAAGGAGGTGGGATCATCTGCAATGCCACATAAAATTAACCCTATAGACTTTGAAAATTCTGAAGGAAATTTAGGTGTTGCAAATGCACTATTAACTCACCTATCCCAAAAATTACCTATTTCAAGATTACAAAGAGATTTAACTGACTCTACTGTATTAAGAAATCTAGGTATTCCTATTTCACATAGTTTTATTGCATATAATAGTTTGTTAAAAGGCTTAAATAAATTAATTGTAAATGAGCAAAAAATAAAAAAAGATTTAAATGAAAATTGGTTAATAATAAGCGAAGCTATTCAAACAATCCTAAGAAGAGAAGGATTTAAAAACCCTTATGAATTACTGAAGAATTTAACAAGAAATAATAGTTATGTCGGAAAAGATGAGATTGTAATTTTTATTAACTCTTTAAAAATTGACAGTAAAACAAAAGAAGAGTTGTTAAAAATCAGCCCTAATAATTATACTGGAAAATCTTGATTTATTTCATTGAATTATAATGTTCTAAAATATAGTCACCTATAGATAAACAAGCAGTAGCTGCTGGAGATGGAGCGTTTAAAACATGTATATTTTGGCCATTTTGCTGAATTCTAAAATCATCAATAATATGACCATCTCTACCTAAAGCCATAGCTCTTACTCCTGTTCTACCTAACTCTATATCATCTAAAGATAAAGAAGGCATCATTCTTTGCAATTGTTTTAAAAAAAGTCTTTTTGAATAAGATCTTTTATATTCATTTAACCCGAACCTCCAATGCTTAAAAAATAATTTCCAAATAGCAGGATAACTCAAAGAATCTATAGTATCCTTAAAATTAAAATCACCTTTTTTATAACCTTCTCTTTTAAATGTAAAAACAGCATTTGGACCACATTCAATATTCCCATCAGTCATTCGAGTAAAATGGACTCCTAAAAAAGGGAATTCTGGATTAGGAACTGGATAAACTAAATTTTTCACCTTATGCCTAGATTTACTTTTTAATTGATAATATTCTCCTCTAAATGACACTATTTTTAAGTCTAATTTTAAATTATCTTTTTTGGCTAATCTATCTGAAAAAAGACCTCCACAAAAAATAAAATTTTTTGCATAAAATAAACCTCTATTAGTAATTATAGAATTTTTATTATTGCTAATAACCTTACAATTTGTAATAACTTGACTTTTACTATTAATCTTGAATATTTTTTCTTTTAAACATTGTGCAACTTGCACATAATCAATAATTCCTGTTTGAGGAACCCAAATAGCTGCTAGACCTCTAATATATGGCTCTATTTCCTTAATTTGATTTTGATTAATTATTTTCAATCCCTCCAAACCATTTCTTTTTCCTTTTTCTAAAAGACTTGGAAGCTGATCTTCTTCTTGTTGATTGACGGCAACAACTATTTTACCACAGACATCATATTTTAAATTGTTTTTTTTTGCAAAATCAACCAATTGCTCTCTACCATTTACACAATTTTTTGCTTTATAAGAACCTGGCTTATAATATAAACCTGAATGTAAGACACCTGAATTCCTGCCACTTTGGTGAAAAGCTAATTCTTTTTCTTTTTCAACTAATAAAATGTTTTTTTTTGGATGATTTTTTTGAATTTTATAAGCTGCAGACAAGCCAACTAAACCACCACCTATAACAATTAAATCAAAACTATTGTTCATTTTCACTGATTTTTAAAGGCTTAAATATAATGTATCCAATTAGAAAAAAAAGCACAACAACTAATAGGCCTATTTGTGCAGAGTAAACTGATAATAATGCAAAAATAAACGGACCTAAGAAAGCAGTAGCTTTTCCAGTAAATGCATAAAAACCAAAAAACTCATTTGTTTTTTCTTCAGGTGTTAATCTCGCCATTAAAGATCTACTACAAGATTGACTAGGGCCTGTCATAATACCAATTAAAATACCTGCTAACCAAAATATGGATTTTCCAATTGTCACATTAGTAAAATATGGTGCGAAAAAAGCTAATGAAACAGCAAAAAACAATGTGATGATACTTACTTCTATACACCATTTAGCTCCACGTAAATCTTCTAATTTCCCAAAATAAAATGACCCAATACAAGCAAATACATTTAAAACAATTCCTAAAATCAAAGTTTCTATTAAGGTAAAATCTAATGTTTCTATAGCGTATGCTCCTCCCAGAGCAAAAATAGTAATAAGAGCATCATTGTAAAATAATCTAGCAATCAAAAACCTTATGATTTTTTTATATTTCTTTATGTCGTTAAAAGTATTTAATATAGCTAAAAATGATTGACTGATGTGTTTTTTTGTTAGTCTTTCCGATTTTTTTTCTCTGACTAAATAAAAAGCTGGTATACTAAAAATAGAAAACCAAAGAGCAACTATTATAGTTGAAAATCTTACTATTTTTAATTCTAAATCTATTACATTTAAAAATATCATTGGCAATAATACCATCAAAGAAAATAACAAAACTAATGTTACTAATCCACCTAAAAATCCCAAACCCCATGCAAATCCAGATATTTTACCAATGTTTTTTTTATCCGCTATTTCAGGTAAATAAGAGTTACATATAACACTTCCTAATTCAAATCCAATATTAGCAATTATGACATATACTAATGCAGAATAAACATCACCTTCTTTAAAAAAGAATAAACAAGCCGTAGCTATTATACAAATCCACGTTGATAATACAAAAAAGAATTTTCTGAATCCACCAGTATCAGAAATTGCTCCAATAATAGGAGATAAAAATGCAACAAATATTGCAGTTATTGAAATCCCTAAACTCCATAAACCTATACCATTAATATTTTCTGAAGAACATATTATATCTGCAAAATAAGGTGCATATAAAAAAGTTATAATAATTGTTGTAAATGGTTGATTTGCAAAATCATAAAAAGACCAAGCAACTACTTCTCTTTTGTTCTTTAAATGATTAAAAAAAGTGAAATTTCTATCAAAAAATCTAGCAAAAAATCTAGCGAAAACTATTGATAGAAATCTCATTTCTATAAATTTTGAGATTTAATTTTATTTAGAGCCGAACCATATTTAAACCAGTCTATTTGAGATTCATTATATGTATGATTAACTTTTATTTTATCAAACTTACCATCAGTATGATTGATTTTTACAGTTAAATCTTTATTAGCAGAAAATGCTTCAAGGTCAATAAAATCAAAAGTGTCGTCCTCTAAAATTTTATCATAATCAAACTCATTAGAAAATGTTAACGCAAGAACTCCCTGCTTCTTTAAATTTGTTTCATGAATTCTAGCAAACGATTTAACAATAACAGCACAGACGCCTAAATGTCTTGGTTCCATAGCAGCATGTTCTCTAGATGAACCTTCTCCATAATTATGATCTCCAATAACAACTGACAATATTCCTTTTGATTTATAAATTCTAGCAACATTTGGAACTTCGTCATATGAATCATCTAATAAATTTTTTACATTATTGGTTGCTCCACCAAAAGCATTAACAGCTCCAATTAAACAGTTGTTAGAAATATTATCTAGATGTCCTCTGTAGCGCAACCATGGACCAGCCATTGAAATATGATCTGTAGTACATTTACCAAATGCTTTAATGAGCAACTTTGCGTTCATAATATTTTGACCATTCCAGGATTCAAACGGTTCTAATATCTGTAGTCTTTCTGAATTAGGATTTACAACAACTTTAATACTAGAGCCGTCATCAGAAGGCCTTTGATAACCATTATCCTCGACCGCAAAACCATTCAATGGTAATTCTATTCCTTTCGGTTCATTTAAAAAAACCTCATTTCCATCTTCACTTATTAATTTATCTTTTATGGGGTTAAAGTCTAATCTTCCTGAAATTGCAATTGCCGCAACCATTTCTGGTGATGTTACAAAAGCATGAGTATTAGGGTTTCCGTCTGCTCTCTTTGCAAAATTTCTATTAAACGAATGTACAATAGAATTCTTTTCTTTTTTTTCAGCTCCAGCTCTAGCCCATTGCCCAATACACGGACCACAAGCATTTGTAAATATTTTAGTAGATTCGAATTTTTTAAAAATATCTAATAACCCATCTCTTTCTGCAGTATATCGAACTTGTTCTGAGCCAGGATTAATACCTAATATAGCTTTAGGTTTTACACCTTTCAAAATTGCATCTTCAACTATTGAAGATGCGCGAGTTAAATCTTCATAAGAAGAATTTGTACAAGAGCCAATTAATGCCCATTCTATATCTGTAGGCCAATCATTTTTTTTTGCTTTTTCCTTCATCATTGAAATTGGTGTAGCTAAATCAGGTGTAAATGGACCATTTATATGAGGCTCTAATTCGCTCAAATTTATTTCTATAACTTGATCAAAATAATTTTCTGGATTTCGATAGACTTCTTCATCACCAGTTAAGTGTTCTTTAATTTTATTTGCTTCATCTGCAATAATTGATCTTGATGTCGCTCTTAAATATCTGTCCATACTATCATCATAACCAAAAGTTGATGTAGTCGCTCCAATTTCAGCACCCATATTACAAATTGTTCCTTTTCCTGTACATGACAAAGACCTAGCTCCTTCTCCAAAATATTCTACTATACATCCAGTACCTCCTTTAACAGTTAAAATACCTGCTAATTTTAAAATCACATCCTTAGCTGAAGCCCAACCGGTTAAACTTCCACTTAATTTAACTCCAATTAACCTAGGGAATTTTAACTCCCAAGGCATTCCACACATGACATCTACTGCATCAGCACCACCAACTCCAATTGCAATCATTCCAAGTCCTCCAGCATTAACAGTGTGAGAATCAGTGCCTATCATCATACCACCAGGAAAAGCATAATTTTCTAAAATAACTTGATGAATAATCCCAGCCCCAGGCTTCCAAAAACCTATGCCATATTTATCACAAACTGAACTTAAAAAATTAAAAACTTCATTATTTTGATTTAAAGCATCCTGAAGATCTTTGTCCGCACCTATTTTAGCTTGAATTAAGTGATCAGCATGAACTGTAGAAGGTACTGCTACACTTTTTTTACCAGCCTGCATAAATTGAAGTAATGCCATTTGGGCCGTAGCATCCTGCATTGCTACTCTATCAGGATCAAAGTCTACATAATCCTCCCCCCTATTAAAATCTTTTTTTTCTTGATTAACAGAAAGGTGTGTAAATAGTATTTTTTCAGATAGCGTAAGAGGTCTTTTAATTATATTTCTAATGTCAGAAATATACTTTGGGTATTTAGAATATAAAGCTTTTATTAACTCAATATCAAATGGCATTTGTAAAAATCTATTTTTTATTTATTCTTGACTTTTAAATTTTATTCAGAAACAACTTCAAAGTCTATACTAGCACTAACATCTCTATGCAATCTAATCTGAGCAGCATACTTACCTATTTTTTTTATTACGCTAGAGGGTGTTAGCTTAATATATTTTTTATCTATATCAAAACCTATTTTGGAAAGATTATCAGAAAATATACTATTGTTTACTGAACCAAATAAAGTATTCCCATCTTCGGCAACCTTAGCTTTAATTATAATTGATGATTCATTTAACTTAGCTTTTTGCAACTCAGCTTCTTTAATCAAAGATTCTTCTTTATGACTTCTTTGTTTTAAATTCTCTGCTAAAACTTTTTTGGTTGAATCATTAGCAACAACGGCTAGTCCTTGAGGAATTAAAAAATTTCTAGCATAACCGTTTTTCACTTTTACAATATCATCTTTAAAACCACAATAAATAACATCTTTTAAAAGTATAACTTCCATAGTATTTTTATTTTAATAAATCAGAAACGTAAGGCAGTAATCCTAAATGCCTTGCTCTTTTGATAGCTTGAGCTACCTTTCTTTGAAACTTTAAAGAATTACCTGTTATTCTCCTGGGTAAAATCTTACCTTGTTCATTTAAAAAACGTAATAAAAAATCTGCATCTTTATAATCAATATATTTTATTTTCATTTTTTTAAACCTACAGTATTTCTTTCCACTTTTAACATCCATTTCAACTGGAGTTAAATACCTAAGCTCTGAAGTGTTTTCTGTTTTATCTAGTTTAGTTTCCATGTTTACTTATTAATTTTTAACTTTTTTTTTTCTTCTTTTTTTTGTAATCTTTCTCTTCTTTTTTCTGAATAAGCAATAGCATGCTTGTCTAATTTTACAGTTATCCATCTCATAACTCTTTCGTCTCTTTTAAAATCTAATTCAAAATCTGAAATAAGATCCTCGTTAGAAGACTTAAATTCAAACAAAAAATAAAAACCAGATTTCTTTTTTTCTATAGAATAGGCTAATTTTTTTAACCCCCAAGATTCTTTAGATATAATATCGGCTTTTTTTGATTTTAAAAAATCTTCATATTTTTTTGCTGTCTGACCTGCTTGTTCTTCTGATAAAACAGGGTTTACAATAAAAACTGTCTCGTAATGCATGATTATATACTTTTAAAAAAATTAAACCTCTTTCATAAGAGGTCGGCAAATGTAATCATTATTAGATAAATAAACAAATAAAATATTCTAAACAACTATTGAAGATAGGTAATAATATTTTTTATAAATTTAGGATAATGAAATTTAAACTTTTATAACTTCATGTAATGTCCGAATATTTAGTATCTGCAAGAAAATATAGACCAAAAGAATTTTTAGAAGTTGTTGGACAAAAACATGTTACAACAACTCTAGAAAATGCTATTAAAAACAATCAGATTTCACACGCATATATTTTCTGCGGACCCAGAGGTGTTGGGAAAACAACATGCGCTAGAATTTTTGCTAATAAAATAAATAACATTAGTATAGAAAACAAACAAGATGGAATATTTAATATTTTTGAGTTAGATGCAGCGTCCAACAATAGCGTAGATGACATAAGAGATTTAGTTAGCCAAACTAGAATTCCTCCACAAAAAGGAAAATACAAAGTATATATTATCGATGAAGTCCATATGCTTTCTAAAAGTGCATTTAATGCATTTTTAAAAACTCTTGAAGAACCTCCAAAATATTGTGTTTTTATATTAGCAACTACAGAAAAACAAAAACTTATTCCTACTATTTTATCTAGGTGTCAAATATTTGAATTTAATAGAATAAACTTAAACGAAATTCAAAATCACTTAATGAAAATAGTAAAACAAGAAAATTTTACTTTAGAAGAAAAGTCTATTCAATTAATTGCCGAGTCTTCTGATGGAGCCCTTAGAGATGCCTTATCTACATTTGATAAAATAACTAGTTTTTGTGGAAAAAAATGGAATCATGAAGAGGTTGAAAGAATATTAAATTCTCTTAATCCAAAAAAAATAATATCCTTTATAGAAACTATATTCGAAAAAAATATTCCTGAAACTCTAGTTAAATTCAATGAGCTATTAACATCTGGATTTGAAGGAAAAGATTTAATTGTTGCTCTAACAGAATATTATAGAAATATTATGTTATGTAAAGATCCTAAATCATTTGAAATTTTAACATCGGAGGGTGATGTTAAAAATAAATTAGAACACTTATCAAAAATAATCTCAACTGAAAATATATTATTTTATCTAAATATTTTAAACGAATGCCAGAGACAATACATATCAAGTTTTAATCAACGATTTTTAGTGGAATTATGCTTAATGCAACTTTGTTCTCTAGAAAAATCTAGTAAAAAAAAAAACCTAATTGACCCCCCTTCTAGAATTTTAAAAAACAGTCCTAAAGAAAACTCTAAGCCAGTTAACAAGAAGCAAACAGAAGATCAAGTACAAACAGAAGATCAGGCACAAACAGAAGATCAAGCACAAAAAGAAGATCAAGCACAAACAGAAGATCAAGCACAAAAAGAAGATCAAGTACAAACAGAAGATCAAGCACAAACAGAAGATCAAGCAC
>MDTB01170478.1_pt1 | contig 31189 bp, 28 predicted proteins | sample 811161 | NCBI WGS metagenome assembly MDTB01 (sample SAMN05326650, study PRJNA326480) | marine metagenome | isolation source: seawater | place: Mediterranean Sea | collected 2009 | reverse complement strand
TCTCAGCTTCTTCACCCTGCCGGACACGCCGGTCAAAAATCGAGTCAAACTCGACGACCGGTTCGTCGACCGTACCCGTAATCCGAAACTTCGAGCTACTGATCGTATCGAGCTGGTCTGCAAAAATCTGCTGGACCAACAACACACCGGCACCGGCAATCGGCCCCGTCGCGATGGTTGAGTAGGCAGCGTACCAGGGCAGGTTCTTGGAGAGCGGTAACGTCACGATCATGTCGTTGTCGAGGGTTTCGCTATGCAGATCAACGCTGCCGCCCACTGTAAAGGTACTTCCCGACGCGTCAATCACAATAGGTTCCACGATCTGAACATGGCCGCGATTGAGACGAGAGACGCCACCGATGCTCGAGAAGGCCATCCCATCTGACACAACATCTGAGAAATCGAACCGGAAACGCCTTGCCAGCGAAGTGAAGTCAAAAAAGCCCAGCAATTTGAGCGCTTCTGCCGATTCCGCCTGTACGAAGCGACCACTGCCGCTGATCAATGAGACATCTCCGTTTACCCTCAGCATATCGATCATTGTCGGTGAACCGTCCCAGGACAGATCCGCCTCGATGTTGAAATCCTGCCCCTCAATACTGGCTGCATACCCCCAGACTTCGAGCGTTTCCGCCAGGCTTGGCACCAGGATCTCACCACTGAATCGACTCTCACCAGGCTCACCAGGCTGCCAGGTTATCTGCGCACCATTTCGTATGGAAAGCCCCCGCACCTCAGCTCGAACGTCAGTGAACTCTATCGAGTCTCCGACCGGATCGAGGTCGAACGACCAACTGCCATAGTCTTCACCATCGTATGAGAGAGATCCCGTAGTGAAACGGAGCGGAACAAAGTCGTCCGCCGTCACACCGGCCAACGGATCTGTTTCGTCGTCACCATCTACCGGCGCCGATGCATACCGCATGAAATCGAGATTCACGATAAGCCTTTCGGATTCGTTGTCAGGTACCTCAACCAATCCTGCAAGCTCCTGGTTACTGAGATGTACCATCCACCGATCCGGACCACGACCAATCATAGTATGAACATCCACAAGATCCGGACCCACCCCCGTGAGCAAGCCGATATTCAGATCGATCGACTGAAGAACTGAAATGAGCTCGTTTTCCAGCGCGTATTCAGAGACTTCGTCCAAGGCGTTTGTGAACGCCTGCCACTGGTCATAGTCCGCCCGTTCCAGTGAGCCGGTCACAAGGAAAGAATCGTAGCTGATCAACGGAGGTTCATTGTCCCCGAACAACAGGTGCCCGCCCGTCACCGCACCTTCTGTAGACTGAATCCAGCCCCGAACCTGTTCCCCCAACGTGAACTCAACATAGTCATGTTTTTCGCCAAATTCCTGGCGGTACCTGAACGCGGTGGCAAGATCTGAAGGTTTGGACATCGGCATCGGCATATCGATCACGACACCAAGCAGATCCGATGTCGCTTCAATATAAATCCCAGGCTGTTCTGCACTTGTCACTTCTTCGGCCAGCGGGACGTGGACACTCGCCTGATACGACGTCGACCCGGTGAGTTGGGTGAGCAAAGATTGTCCTGTCCACAGGTACAGCGCCGACACATCGACCTCGCCTTCGGCACTCACGATCATCACATCATCGCTGGTCGTGATGTCAATCAGTGCAGGACTGTCTAGGAGCTCACCGGTCAGCCGGGTGGCGGCCAATCCTTGTTCGGTCTGATAGCTGACCTGGCCGCTCAGGTTCGATGCCGTGAGATCCCACGCCTTCATCTCAAGATTGATAGCATTCAAGTTCACGTGAACGTCGGCGACCAACAGATCATCCCGACCCTGGACCAGGGGCACCGTCAGGATGAGATTGCCATCGATCTGTCCTTCCCCATCCCAGTCTTTCGTGACGTTCCCGGTGAGTTCGGTCAGGGGAGACTCATTGAACAGGCGTATGCCCTCGTTCACGGGACCCTCAAAGACACCACTGACAAAGATGGTCTCAGCGGGTTGTGCATACCGGAGTGGCATGAACACACTCCCTTCGGTCATCGTGTTGTCGTAAACCCGCCCCTTCGCACCCGCGGAACGGACGCCTCGGGTGCTGATGTGGACCTCAGCTTCAATGTCCCTGAACGGCGGCCATTCGGGCGCGTAAGTCATATCAAGATCACTGACGCGGACAAAGAGATCATGGGATTTACGAATATTCGGAACCGGTTTTGCGATCGCGCCATGGAAAACCATGCCACTTTCGGTCGCGACGCCAGCAGTCAAAGCCGTTTTCAACCAGTCGGACGCCTGAGGTTCGACGGTATCCGGCACGTACCTGGGAACCTCAGGAATCGGTATTCCAGTGACACCCAACTCGAGTCCCCATGTCCGATTTTCCAGTTCTGGAGAGAGATTCAGGTGCAGTCGACCCGTTGCCTTGATGTTATCGGACTCAGCACGCAGCAGACCACTCCAGACCTGCAGATAACCCTGTTGATAGGCATATTCGAATCTGCCCCGTGCCGAACCAAACGCCCAGGAGTCAGGAAACAACTCACCAAACTCGACGACAAGATCCTCTTCGTGCAGATCGAATTTGCCATCGCGAAACCCAATGTCTGCAAAACCGCTGATTCCCGAAAAGCCAGGCATACCCCGATAGGATCGACTACTTACCGACCGAAGTCGGAATGCACTTCGACTGTCCGACACGTTATCGAGCGGCACCACAAAATGGACACCCTTCAACTGACCCCGGGGGCGCACCCGCTCGAGTACATCAGCGGCCGCCGTCGGTAACGTCGTGACTCTGCGCGTCAGGTCAATAACATCGTCAATTGAAATCTGTGGAATCACACCTGCCAGCAGATTGCCGTGCCACGCCAATCCCAACTGTTCCGCTTGCCAGACACGATTACCAACCTCAATGTCCACCAGCGGAAGCTCCACGGCCATATCCGTGATGTCTTTCCCGGTTCCATGCATCATGAAGGACGTGCGATCTATGGTCTCAAGTTCTGTCGCACCGAGCGTCACTGTGAGATCGCGGACGACCGGTTCGCCGACAACGGACATTCCGCGTTCGTCCTGACTCAGCCAGAATCGACCATCAATATGCATCGGTGCCACATGAACCTCAGCGATCTGAATCTCCGGGATCCGGATGTCCTTGATCTGAAAGTAGGCTTTGCCGTTGATACTCCCGGGGTTACGCACACTGCCGTCGTATTCAGCCATTAGAAGCGTCCGACCGGTATGCGTACCGTCTGAGAACGTCAATGGAATTCGTATGATCTTCCTCCCGTCAAGAAGATAAACCTCTGCCTGGTCATCACCGGTGATGGAAATACGGTGCAGCACGTCGCGATGGTTAATTTCAAGCCGTACGTCCCGCAGACTGAGATGAACGAGGTGCTCCAGGGTGCGATAGACGGGCTCCGCCGAAAATCCACCATTGCCCCCGCCCTCAAGACCGGACATGAGCAACTGCCCGTTTTCAGTCACCGTGACGCGTGCCCAGACACCGTCCACCAGCAGATCAGAGAAAACCAGCTTGCCCGTCAGCAGGCTTGAGAGGGTATCAACACGCACTTCGACACTGCGGATTGTGGCCGCATCAGCGACCTGGAAATCGGTAAAATAAAACACCGGGTCCATGTAGCGCCATTCACCGCGGAGACCCGAAAACGTCATGGGTGCCTGCAGGTTCTGTGACAGAAGTTGCTGCACCGATCCTGAAATTGCGCTCAGGTTGGCGACGATGAGCCGCCCTATCGAGACATAAGCTGCGATGACAATCAGTCCGATCAGGATAAGCGCCTGCACAGACCGAATCAAAAACCGCAGTACACGATGCATGTCAATCACTCCGCAAAGTGCGGATCACATCGAATTGTTCCTGCGAATAGCTCACTTCAACCTGACAGCTGATCGAGGTCCCCAGATTCTCCGCCAGCGTTCGAACATGGGGGGCATCTTCATCAATCAGACGATCGACGACTGTCTGTGACGCACGAATCAGACAACCTGCGTCCTTGTAACCCTCTCGTTGTCGCTGAATATCACGGAAAATCTCCAGGCAGACTGTTTCCGCGGTTTTGATGAATCCTTTGCCATCGCAGATCGGGCAAGGTTCACTCATGGTGTTTAGCAGGCTCTCGTGGGTACGTTTCCGGGTCATCTCTACGAGCCCCAATGCGGAAATCTCAGTGATCTTCCACCGTACCCGATCCAACTGCTGTCCTTTTTCCAGCGTCCGCAACACCTGTCGCTTGTGCTCTTCATCCACCATATCGATGAAATCCAGAATCACGATTCCGCCAATATTGCGTAGTCGAAGCTGTCTTGGGATGGCCCACGCGGCTTCTAGGTTCGTCTGATAGATCGTATCTTCTAGATCCTTCCGTCCTACGAAGGCACCGGTGTTGACATCAACCGTGGTCATGGCTTCTGTCTGGTCAATAATCAGGTAACCTCCGGACTTCAGATCTACCTTCTTGTTGAGGGCGATCTGCATCTGCTCTTCCAGATTTTGTTTATCGAACAAAGGCATTTCATTGCTGGACAACTCAAGCACAGATTGTTTGTCAGGAATAAAGTCCGTGAGAAAACGTCCCACGGCGTCATGAATGCCCTCTTGGTCCACAAGGATTCGGCGGGTGTCCCGATTGATGATGTCTCTGACAGTGCGGAGGTGCAACGGCATGTCTTCATAGACAATTCCAGGTGCAGAAACTGTCCTTTCGTCTTCCTGGATACGATCCCAACGAGCCCTAAGCAGACGCGCATCCTGCAGTATTTCTTCGCGTTCTGCGCGTTCCGAGGCTGTCCTCACAATGAAACCGTCACCGCGTGTCGGGTCGAATACCGTCGTCAAAATGCCGGTCAGACGCGCACGCTCCTCTTCGTCCTCGATTCGCTGGGAAATTCCCAGATGAGGGCTAAGAGGCATATACACAAGGTACCTCGACGCCAGCGACATCTCGGTGGTCGCGCGTGCCCCCTTGGTGCTGATCGGCTCCTTCGTGACCTGTAAGAGGAGGTCCTGACCTTCGGTCAGTACCGACTCAATCAGTGGCATCGCCTCCCGGTCGTCAGAACCGCGGTCATCGAATGCACGCAGACGATGCTGGATAAGGTCGCTGACGTGCAGGAAAGCCGCCGTTTCCACACCGATATCGACAAACGCACTCTGCATACCCGGCAAGACGCGTACCACTCTGCCCTTGTAGATATTCCCGAGCGTACCCCGGGAGTGGTGGCGCTCTATAAAGATTTCCTGAAGCAGCCCCTGCTCCACCACCGCCACACGCGTCTCGTGGGTAGAGACGCTGATGACAATCTCTTCAGCCATGACTTGATCATTCCCGTTCTCATAATTCTTTCCTGCGTCCTGCGCTACCAGCAGACGATACCGGCCGACATCAGTAGTGTCGCCGTTTCAAAAAGGGGTAACCCAACCACATTGCTGTAGCTACCGAAGATACCTTTGACAAATATCGCACCCTTTCCCTGAATCCCATATGAACCGGCCTTGTCACACGGTTCACCTGTCTGCCAGTACCTTTCGCATTCGTCGGTGTTCAGCGTTCGGAACAAAACCCTGGTGGTCACGAGTGTTGATGCCTGATGACCCGTCCTGTCTACCAATGTGACCGATGACGATACCTGATGTTCCCTGCCCGACAGCATCATCAGTGTCTGCACGCATTCATCCCTGTCACCGGGTTTGCCAAGAATCTGGTCATCTACCGTGACTACGGTGTCTGCACAAAGCACAGGGCGATCGTGACCAATGGATCGCACGATCGTGTTCGCCTTCTCACGCGACATTCTGCCAGCGTAGTCTTCTGACACTTCGCCCGCCAACGGGGCTTCGTCGATATCGGGCGTCACGATATCAAAGTCAATGCCAATCTGAGCGAGCAGATCACGTCGCCGTGGAGACGAAGATCCCAGTACAAGGGCTCTCTCAACGCTATCTGACATCAAACTGTCGCCGCAAGTAACGCAGCACCAAGAACACCGTGGGCCAGATCAACGCGCTGGAGATAGCACCCATAAGGTACCACTCACTCCACCGGCCCTCCCCTGACATACCCGCAATCCAGTAACTGATCATCTGGTAAACGGTCATCATCCCCAAGATCACCAAGCTTTGCTGCCAGAGGCCGTACATTCGTATCCGCTGGTGAAGGCGACCTGCAGCGTAGGCCGTGACCGCAAGCAACAAAGCGTAGTGTCCGAGAAGATTGGACATGAGGACGTCGAGCACCAGCCCTGTCACCCAGGCGATCACAGGCCCGAATCGGTGGGGCAGTGCAATCGCCCAGTAAATCACGACCAGCGCGACCCATTGAGGCCTGAGATAGCCGACCTCGAGCGGCACGTACTCCGGTAGTGAGATCACTGCCAATACCATCGCGACCAGAATACTGGCCAGCATGACGATGATGCCGGGCAACCAGCTCATCTAGGGTGCCACCACCGGGCTGGTACCGAGTTGATCGGTCGAGAAGACCAGCAAAACGTGGCGACTTCGTTCCAGCCGGGCACTCGGTGTCGCCCGGGTCTCGACAAATGGCCGCCCGGGGTCGTGTTTGAGTTCCGAGACATAGGCAACGGGATACCCCACCGGAAACCGGCCCCCAAGGCCAGAACTCACCAAAAGGTCCCCCACTGCAATATCTGCGGTCGGTTGCACGTGCTGCAACTCAAGCTGACCGGATACACCCGTGCCACGCGCCACAAGTCGCAAATTGCTCCTGTTGACCTGAACCGGCAGCGAATGACGATCGTCGGTGATCAGCATGACCCGACTTGCCGTCGCACTGACTTCGATGACCTGACCAATGAGGCCATAGGCGTCCAGAACCGGCTGCCCCACCTGCACACGGTCTCGACTGCCGTTGTCCACGATGATCTCATCCTTGCCCGGATCAGGATTGACCCCAACCAGCTCAGACACCAGTACGTGGTCTCGCAATTTCGCAGCCGAGCCCAGCAATTCACGTAGTCTGTTGTTTTCCGCAATCAACGCGGCCATTTGTGCAGTCTGGGCGCTTAAAATGAGCTTTTCCTGTTCAAGTGACAGCAGGCGGTCACGCATATCGCTCCGGGACTCTACGATTTCTTCAACGCCACGTAAGGTTCTGCCTGGAACGTTCGCGACGTAAATCACTGGCGTGACGACGACATTCAGCGTCGATCGAACACCATCAAGATGGTCTGTGAAGTAGTCGGTAAAAAGCAGTGCACAGGACAGTAGCACCAGTGCGAACACTTTCTGCCCCGTTACAGCATCATCGAGAAAAAGGGTCTTAATATCGCCCCCTCTTACATAGTTCGCATCTATTGCACAGATAGCACAAATTGGATGGGTGGCACGGGTCGTTCAGATAACAAAGACAGTAGAAAAACAGGCGATTGAGCATTTTGGATCCTGTCAGATCTCACCTGGTGCTGAGCCTGAAGTTAACGCGCTCAACCGTCGGAGAGCATGTCCTCATATCCGAGTTCATCCATCAATTCCAGCGCTTTTCCGCCTCCCCTGGCAACACAGGTCAGCGGGTCTTCGGCCAGAATGACTGGCAAGCCGGTTTCACTCGATAACAACTGGTCGAGTCCTCGCAGTAGCGAACCTCCGCCCGTCAGCACCATGCCACTCTCAGCAATATCAGCCGCCAGTTCGGGCGGTGTCTGCTCCAGCGCTGCCTTTACGGCAGACACGATCACCGACAGAGGCTCTTGGAGTGCTTCGAGGATCTCGTTGCTGTTTAACGTAAATGCCCTGGGCAGTCCTTCTGCAAGGTTTCGCCCTTTGACATCAATCTCCCGCACTTCCTTGCACGGAAAGGCTGTTCCGATCTCTTCCTTGATACGTTCAGCGGTGGGGTCTGAAATGAGGCTGCCCTGCGTCCGGCGGACGTAGGAGACCACAGATTCGTCAAAACGGTCGCCACCTGTACGTACAGATTGGGCATAAACGACACCATTAAGCGAAATCACGGCAATCTCTGTGGTCCCGCCCCCAATATCCACTACCATCGTGCCCACGGCTTCGTGGACTGGCAGTCCTGCGCCAATAGCCGCGGCCATCGGTTCATCTACCAACCAGACCCCTCTCGCACCTGCACTCAGTACAGATTCACGAATGGCACGACGCTCCACCTCGGTCGACTGACAGGGGACACACACCAGCACTACCGGACTCGGCCGAATAAAGCTGTTTTCGTGTACCTTTCGAATAAAGTGCTGCAGCATCTTCTCAGTGACCTGGAAGTCTGCAATGACGCCGTCTTTGAGCGGACGGATCGCGGTGATATTACCCGGTGTTCTACCCAGCATTCGCTTGGCATCGAGACCAACCGCAGCGACGCTTTTATGATTATTCTTGCTGCGAATCGCAACCACCGATGGTTCATTCAGTACGATGCCACGACCGCGGGCGTAGATGAGGGTGTTCGCTGTGCCCAGATCGATCGAAAGATCGCTGGAGAACATTCCTCGAAGCCTCTTGAACATGGATCGATCGACTCTAATTTCATGGGTTATGGCAACTACCTGTTGTTGGGCTCTGTTGTCGCCTTTCTCAGCCTTTCACATCAAGGTGCCAACAGGTTCACTGTGCCGCTGCAGTGAACGCCCTAAAATCACTCGCAACTCTATCATTTTGAAGTGCTTTCGCAAATGACAAACCGCCGAAAACACCTGCACATCTCACATTTTTCAGTGTGTTCGCACAATGGTGAGAAATTCCGCAGGCTCATCCGTCGCAACCTGACCCTCCATGTCATCGATCGCTCCGAATCGGCGTCATGGACAACCGTCGATCGAGCCTTTAGGATCTGCTGCCCGTATGACCGACCACCTCTGAATCGACATGGCTGTAAACAAAGAGACCGTGCTGACGATCGCCACACTGGCCCACCTAGATATGGCATCTGATCAGATCGACGATCAGATCGACCGCATGAACCGGATTCTCGATCTAGTCGATGAAATGCAGGCCGTCAACACCGACGATGTCGAACCGCTTGCGACACCTTTTGATCAGGTCCAACGGCTACGACCGGACGTGGTGACAGAGTCAGACCAGCGGGACAAACTGCAGACGGTAGCTCCCCGTACGACAGACGGCCTCTACATGGTACCGAGGGTCGTGGAGTAAACCATGACATCAGACGTGAACAGCCCCTACCAGGACCTCTCGGTGATCCGCGAAAACCTGGATCGGGGTACCTACTCGTGTCGCGAGCTCACTGAAACGCTTCTGTCCAGAATCGATCTGCATGACAGCAATATCAACGCTTTCATCACGCTCTCGCGCGATGAAGCACTTGCCGGTGCTGATGCTCAGGATGCGCTCATCGCCAGGGGAGAAGCAGGACCTCTCACCGGCATCCCGATCGCGCACAAGGACATTTTCTGTACAGAAGGCGTCAAAACCTCTGCGGGATCACGAATGCTCGACAATTTTACTGCGCCCTACTCCGCAACCGTCGTGGAAAGGCTCGAAGCCGCAGGTTGCGTCACTCTGGGCAAGACCAATCTCGATGAGTTCGCGATGGGATCATCCAATGAAAACAGCTTCTACGGACCGGTCAAGAACCCGTGGGCAACAAGCCATGTTCCGGGAGGATCATCGGGTGGGTCCGCAGCAGCGGTCGCCGCCGGTTTTTGCCCGGTCAGCACAGGCACCGACACCGGTGGTTCGATCCGACAACCCGCTTCAATGTGCGGGGTCACGGGAATCAAACCAACCTATGGTCGAGTCTCCCGGTGGGGCATGATCGCGTTTGCATCAAGCCTTGATCAGGCCGGTGTTTTCGCCAGGAGTGCCCGCGATGCGGCCGTCCTGCTTTCCGCAATGACAGGTGCAGACCCTCGAGATTCAACCTGCATCAACGAACCCGCAGCCGACCTGACCAGGGAACTTAATACACAACTCAGCGGACTCCGCGTGGGAATCCCTGAACAATATATGTCGGATCTAGACTCACAAATGTCAGACCGTATGGCAGACGCGCTGCGGGAAATGGAACAGGCGGGCGCAACGCTCATTGATATCAGCTTGCCTCACACCCGATACGCGGTGCCTGCCTACTATGTCATCGCACCCGCAGAGTGCTCCACCAATCTGTCCAGATACGACGGTGTCCGTTTCGGATATCGATGCGAAGATCCTGCGGATATCGAAGACCTCTACAGACGAAGTCGGTCAGAAGCATTTGGTGATGAGGTCAAACAACGCATCCTGGTTGGCACATTCACTCTCTCGGCTGGCTACTACGATGCGTATTACCATAAAGCACAGCAGATCAGACGTCTGATCCACCAGGATTTCGACGCCGCGTTCAATTCGGTCGACGTCATCGCAGCTCCCACCTGTCCAGGAACCGCCTTCCAGCTTGGCGAGAAAATCTCTGACAACATCGCCATGTACCTGCAGGACATTTACACTATTCCCGTAAACCTCGCAGGTCTGCCAGGGTTATCCATGCCAGTCGGAAAAATAGACGACCTGCCAGTGGGTATGCAGCTGATTGGTCGCTACCTGGATGAAGCACGGCTGCTCGGTGCAGCGCACCAATTCCAGCAGCGAACAGACTGGCATCTTGCACAACCGACGCTGAAACACACCACAGGAGCGAGCGATGTCTGATTGGCAGATCGTCATTGGGCTCGAAATTCATGCTCAGCTGAATACACGATCCAAGATTTTCTCCGCGGTCTCCACCGCTTTCGGTGCTGAACCCAACACGCAGGCGAGCCTAGTGGATCTGGGCTTCCCAGGCGTTCTGCCGGTCACCAACGAGGCAGTCTACGAAAAGGCTGTCGCTTTCGGTCTGGGCGTCAGCGCACAGATCAATCATCGGTCCGTGTTTGACCGCAAGAACTACTTCTATCCTGATCTGCCCAAGGGCTATCAGATCACACAGCTCGCCGATCCGATCGTGGAACACGGCAACGTTGACATCGAGCTTGCCGATGGCTCAACGAAGACCATTCACATCACCCGTGCCCATCTCGAAGAGGATGCCGGAAAGTCGCTGCATGAAGACTACGCTGGTGAGACTGGAGTGGACCTGAACAGAGCGGGTACGCCGCTCCTGGAAATTGTCTCGGAACCAGACCTTCGTTCGGCAGAAGAAGCCTCCACCTATGCGAGGCTGATCCACAAACTGTTGACCTCTCTCGATATCTGCGACGGTAATATGGCTGAGGGATCCATGCGGTGTGATGCCAACGTCTCCGTGCGGCGATACAAGAACCATCCCCTGGGGACGCGAACTGAAACCAAGAACATCAACTCCTTTCGTTTTCTCGAGCAGGCAATCAATTACGAGGTTGAACGTCAGATCCAGGTGCTGGAGTCCGGAGGTAGAGTGACCCAGGAAACCCGCCTGTACGATCCCGACCGCAATGAGACAAGGCCAATGCGAAGCAAAGAAACCGCGATGGACTACCGTTACTTTCCGGAGCCCGATCTACTGCCCGTTGTGATTGACGACAGCTATGTCGAGGCTATACGCGAGCGTCTTCCAGAGATGCCTGATGAGAAACGGGAACGATTCGAACGCGCGTTCGAACTGACGACAGAAGATGCAGAAACATTGTCCACCAACCGCGCTCTCGCCGACTATTTTGAGCAAGTCGCAACAGCATCGGAGCCACGCCTGGCTTCGAACTGGGTCAGGGTTGAGCTGCTCGGCCGAGTATCCAAAGACAACTTTGACATGGCGCAGGTCCCGATCCCTGCCTCAGAGCTGGCGACACTCATCAATCGTATCTCCGATGACATGATTTCCGGTAAGATCGCGAAAACCATCTTTGAAGCGTTATGGAACCGCGAAGCCAGCTCCGTTGATGCCTATATAGAGGCCGAAGGCCTGAAACAGGTCTCGGATTCCTCTGACCTGGCTCCCATTGTGACGTCCATCATCGCGGCCAATCCCAAGCAGGCTGAACAATACCGTGCGGGCAAGACAAAACTTCTGGGCTTTTTTGTCGGACAGGTGATGAAAGAGACCGGCGGCAAGGCAAACCCGAAACAGGTCAATGACCTGGTCAGGTCAGAGCTCGACGCTACCGGCTAGCTATTGAATATGGCGATGAAGGACGTGACACGCTCCGCATTGGCCCCCAGATCACTTTGGCCGACCCGGGAGACTGACCTGGCATCGATCCGGCTGCCTTCACTGTTTCCCCGGACTCGAACGACAAAGTCATCCTTGAAGCCAAACCAGAAGGTGGTGGCAACCGCTTCAACGCGACCTGACTCGACGTCCACGTTGATGACTTCAAGTCCCATCTGCTCCAGTACTGCGCCAGACCGTGAAATTGCGTCCTCCATTGACAGGTCTGACGTCACCGGCAGGACATCTGGATAGGCGTCCTGCTGTTGCTGCGCCTCTGCCGGTTCAAGGTTCAGGTCATTGCTGAACTCACCTCGCGCCGCGAGCACAGCATCAAACGTCGGGGGCTCCTGAAGATCCGTCGAAATATCGTGAATCGGAGGTACCGAGGAGGCCTTGAAGTACTGTGGTACGGCCGCCAGCAACGGTAGCAGGCTGAACAACGCGGCAATCACCAGTTGCTGACGATTGTCGACAAGCCCTTTTCGGGTGGTGACGATCACCATGACAAATGAGACCACGAGAACGATGGCTGCTCCGAGTACCGCCAGAGCCAGGCTCCCAAAGGCAGGTCCCAGACCAGTTACACCAGTGCGGTAGCCCAGCGGCGCCGAAATCAGCAGAACCACGCTGATAATGCCGCAGATCAACAGCAAACGGGTCCACCACCTGATTTCTTCCATTTCCAACTGCCCCATTTCTTGCGCGTTTACCGCATGAGTATACTACTGTGAGTGGAAACGAACATTAACAATGCCGGGTATGAAGCGCTGCAGGACCTACGCGGCATCGGTCCCAAACGGGCACGTCAGATCGTCCTGTATCGGGAAACCATCGAGGGAATCACCTCCGTGGATCAACTGGCAGAAGCGGCGCGCATCAGTCTCCGGGAAGCCGAACGTATCAATCAGGCATTGACGCTGATGATGGGCGGTAGCGGCGAGATCGCGACCAGCCCTTGGCAGAAAAGCGTAAATGTTGGATAGCCTGGCGGGTGCGATATACCGCCGATATGACAGGCCATCTGGAACAACCCCACATCTTCCAGCGTGATGGTTCTGGGCATCGTCCGCAGATAAAGGACAAAAGCAGCGGTAAACGCCGCCAGAGAACCCCATGTCTGATCGCTGCTATCGCTGGTCATTCTAGCGGTTCAGTTTCAGTACTTCTCTCATACCCGTGAGGATCAGATCAGGCACCACCGCATCGAACAATCCTTCCCGATTGATCAACTGAGCAAAGCCACCGGTACCAATCACCATGGGACGTTCACCATCGAAGACCTCGCCGGAGATCCGGTTGACCAGTTCCCGAATGGTGCCCACAGTCGACCAATACAGACCCGCCTGAATGCTCTCGACTGTGGATCGGCCTACGGCCGTACTGACCGGCAGAATCTCCACAGAGGGCAACTGTGCGGTCTTCGCCTCCAATGATTCCATCGACAACCGCATACCAGGCAGGATATTACCCCCCAGAAATTCCTTGTCCCGGGTGATGGCACAGACGGTCGTGGCTGTACCAAAGTCAGCGACGATCAGGTCTTTGTCAGGAAAAAGCGATATCGCGCCCATCGCATCTGCAATACGGTCAGCACCCACCTCCCGTGGATCCCGGTATCTGATTTTGAGCCCCGTCTTGATCCCCGGTTTGAGCACCAGAGGTTCCAGACCGAAGTACTTCTGGCAACACGCCCGCAGGGAATACAAAAGGTCCGGAACGACGCAGCAGATACCAACTTCGGTGAGATCATCCGGGTCGATATTGTTCTCGCGCAGCACCGCGCGAAAGAACACCCCCATCTCGTCAGAAGAACTATGCGACTGTGATGTCCGGCGGAACTGAACCAGGGATCGGTCACCATCAAATACACCGCCATAGACCTGGCTGTTGCCAATGTCGAGGCACAGGATCACGCTGATTCTCCTTGCAGGTCTGTCATTGGTCGAGGCACGTTATCAATGAGTCGCACCTCCCTTTCATCGTCTCCGATCCGCGCAGCCACAAACCGTCGGCCATATTTACTGACCACGTAGTCTACGTTGAAGCCGGCTTCCGTCAGAGCTTCGATAACCTCCTGATCACTGCGGTCACTGGCTATCAGCTGATGAATGATCGGGGCTGTTTCCCTGGCATCACAGGACAGATTCAGATTCCTCGAGCTGAGTGCGAGACCGTCTGATTCGCGCACCGTCGCACACGGCACCATCTCTGCGTCCATGTGAAACGCACGAACCATATCGCTGATCAGTTTGAACTGTTGGTAATCCTTCTCACCAAAGTACGCACGTTCGGGTCTCACGATATTTAGCAGCTTCATCACCACGGTCAGAACACCGGTGAAATGTCCTTCACGATGAGCGCCGCACAACTCGCGGCTGAACTCCGCTTCATCCACCTGATATCGAAACTCATCCGGGTACATTTCTTCCCACGTCGGCGCAAACACCAGGTCGGCACCGAGGGAATCCGCCAGCGCCACGTCGGTGTCCAGGGTCCTTGGATAGATCTTGAGATCGTCGGCCTGGTCAAACTGGGTCGGGTTGACGTAGACGCTGACGACGGTCAGGTCACACTCAGACACGCTGCGTTCGATCAAAGCCGCGTGTCCGGTATGCAGCGCACCCATCGTTGCCACAAAACCGACCCGGCTGGCACCAATGGTTTGTTGCCACGCACGCATGCCGTGCACCGTATGTATGGTCGAAATACTCATCCGCCCCCTCGATCCCGATCCTGACGTCCGTCAGGCTACCGGGTAATAGCTACTTGTAGGACTCTTTCAGGCTTGGGAACGATTGTTCCTGGACTTCCTGGTGATACTGATTCACGGCACCCGCGACAAGATCATGGCTGTTCGCAAAACGACGCAGGAACTTGGGCTTGAAGCTTGGATCCACGCCGAGCAGGTCATGTAGGACAAGCACCTGACCATCGGTATGCGGTCCGGCACCGATGCCAATAGTGGGAATCGACAAAGCAGCACTGACGCATCCGCCAAGCTTGATAGGAACGCACTCCAGGACGAGCGCGAAACAACCAGCGGCCTGAAGTGCAAGTGCCCCCTTCTGTACCTGGCCCGCTTTCTCCGCCTGTTTACCCTGCACTTTGTGACCACCAAAACTATGGATGGACTGCGGCGTCAGACCGAGGTGCCCCATGACAGGCACACCGGCATCCACAATATGTTCAACCAGCTCAATCTGATGCGGCTTGTCGCCCTCTATCTTGATCGCGTTGGCACCCGCCTGCATCAGGCGGTGCACACATTCCATCGCATATTCCAGTCCGCGACTCACGGACAAGAACGGCATATCGGCCACAACAAACTTGCTTTGCGCCCCTCTTGTCACCGCAGCAGTATGCAGTTCCATCATTTCAATCGTTGCGTGTACCGTGGAATCAAACCCATGCATCACAACAGCGAGAGAGTCTCCCACCAGGATGCAGTCCACCTCGGTTTCCTCAAGAATTTTGGCTGACCAGTTGTCATAACAGGTCACCATCGAGATCTTCTGTCGCGCAGATTTGTGCGACTCAAAGTCCAGGATATTCATGCTATTTCCCCATGATTTGGGGACTGATCCAGCAGAAACGGCGTCGTCGCCGAGCACAGACGATACGGGGTATGTCGGTACCTGTCCTGTTGGATCAAGTCCCAGATGTATCTGGTAATACAGTTCTCTTAACGTCTAACTTCTTTAGTCTCTGTCCGAAGATCAGAGCAGGATGCGGAGAATAGGCAAAAAAAAAGACCCGGTAAAGACAGAAAATTTCGTGCCAATGACGCATTTTCTGAAGCGTCAAACCCCTAAGATGGAAAAATACTGGAGATATGGCAAGAGGGACGCATTCCAACCGCGCAGAAGTCAGGCCTTCTCGTCGTCCGAGCGCAAATCTGGACGGCGATTGGAACGTGGATCTTCCCAGTCGAGTTCCGTGGGGTCATACCAGCCGATGGTCAACAGGACTTCGGAAGTGGTCTTCTCAGATAGCGTGGACCAGAGCGTGCGAAATTCAGCCAGTGCTGCATCACGCGCCACCCTGGATCGTCCCTGTAACCTGGCCAGTATAGTTGGCAGACGGATCACTTCACCCAGTGTTCCGGGAACAACCCGTTCCTCGCCCAGAATGACTTTCACACGAGTTCGATTCTGCAGAATCACCTTGAGTGCATCGGCAGCCCTCAACGCCAAGGCCACATCAAACTCATCGCTGTCTATCGATGACGGCATCCGATCCGATATACGCAATAGGAACCGCATATTATCGCAGGCCATCGTCGGTATTGGCCAATCGGCCCGGCCCCTATTAACAGACACTCTCTGAAGACCAGACGGGCGGTCAGCGAAGTTGCATTCCAATCTGTGCTTGTTCAGTCTCGGCAACACGCACCGCTGATCCTTTCGCCTGCGTTCCGATTTACCCACGAGGAGACATCAACACATGAATCAGGGATGGCAGCTTGCCCGCACCCCATCGACAGGTTGGCCAATCACCGACGACTTCACCTGGTTCGAATCGCAGTCGACTGACCCGGAACCTGGTCAGGCGCTGACCGAGACATTGTACCTCTCAATGGACCCCTATCAGTGGGGTCGTCGTCGCTCGGGTGTCGAGTCACCCGGTGACGTTTGTCACGGTCGAACGGTCTCACGCGTTCTGAATAGTCGTCACGACACCTTTGCGGAGGGCGACTACATCTTCAACACAAACGGCTGGCAGATGAAGGGCGTCGTTGGCGCAGGTATCGACATTTTTGGATATATGATTCCACGTCGACTGGACCCCTCTCTCGCTCCGATTTCAACGGCGATCGGTGTTCTCGGAATGCTTGGACTGACGGCCTGGTCCGGTATGAAAGTGCAGTGCGACCCTCAACCGGGCGAGACAGTTGTGGTATCTGCAGCGTCTGGTGGCGTAGGGCAGGTGGCCGGTCAGATTGCGCGCATGATCGGATGTCGGGTCGTTGGCATTGCCAGTGCAGAACATAAATGTCAGTTCGTCACAAAAGAACTGGGTTTTCATGACTGTGTATCCCATCTGTCAGACGATCTTCCTGGTGATCTTGGACGGGCCTGCCCCGACGGTATCGATGTCTACTTCGAAAATGTTGGCGGTCCCGTATTCGCTGCCGTCGCGCCACTACTCAATCGGCGTTCACGTATTTCCTTGTGCGGAATGATCAGCCAATACGGCAACACGGACGGCGGTGATACGCGCGCAGCATGGAACGATATCGGCGCCCCCTGGATAGGCCGTCAGGAAGTTACAGTCCATGGACTCTTAGTCGGCAACTACGTCGAATCCGAACAGGCCCCCTTCCTCGATACAATGTCGGCATGGGTCCGGGATGGCCACGTACGATACAAGGAAGATCTGTGGGAGGGTCTATCGAACGCTCCCGCCGCCTTTATTGCGATGCTGCAAGGTGGGAACTTTGGCAAGACGTTGGTGGCAGTCGGTGACGATCCCACTGCTGACCCGGTTATCACGACAAGCCGGGCGGGAACCAATGTGCTGTCTTCACATCAGCCACCAGATGCTTCAACAAGAGGCCACAGTGAATGACTAGGACGACTAAGCGAGAGTGGGTCTATGCCCACCGAGCCGGTCTCGATTTGACAGCGATCGCATACCTGCCGGATGAACCTTCCGGGTCCGCGCTGCTGCTCGACATCCATGGTGGCGCCTGGTCCTCTGGTGATAAATATGCAGGTCGACACTACTGCGAGGGCATTGCGTTATCGGGAACGCCTGTTGTCGCCATCGATTTTCGTCAGGGCCCGGATTTTCAACATCCCGCCGCCGTCGAGGACATCCAACTCGCGATCGCACACCTTCGCGCGGAACCACCGGTCCCATTCTCCCAACTGGGGTTATCCGGCTCCTCCAGCGGTGGACATCTCGCTTTGTGTGCCGCAATCAATCCCACCTCGCAGGATGAAGGGGTCGACTTTGTCATCGCCCTCTGGCCGGTATCAAATCCACTCGCTCGATACCAGTATCTCGTCGCCAGATTGCACGAGGACCCGACGACCTTCAGACGTTTCACACCGGATCGCCTGAAGGCGGGTCATGAAGGATACTTCGGAAACACCGCACAAATGTCAGCCACCGCCATTCAGAACCAACTAACGAGCGGCCAGTATCGAAACCTGCCGCCGCTGCTCCTCGTGCAACCGGAACTGGATCAAAATGTCCCGGTGATGATGAGTCAAACTCTGCAGGGGGCTTGGGAACTCGCAGGCGGGCACGTGGACTACAGGCTTTTCCCTGAAGTGGGTCATGGGTTCGCCCAGGCAGAAGGGCCCCAGACCGAGGGCTGTATCGAGGAGATGACGGCATTCATACAGCGTCAGACACCGGTGCCCGCAAACACACAAAGCAGTGATCGTGCTTGATCGTTTGATCACAGCGTCTGCCAAATACCGGTGGCTCAACCCGTTCTTGATGCTCGTTGGGCTCTGTGCCTCATGCCTTCTGGGGGCTGACCTGTTGCGCGACAACGATTTCGCATGGCTTCGGGGTCTGGCGGAAGATCGCTGGATCATTCCCTCCAGCGTGGCCGTACTCTGGACGATCATCGGGCTGTGGATACTCTCAGCATTCCCGGGACTCCCCCTCACATCTGACAAACCGGAAGGCTGGTGGCCCCGTTTCAAGTACTACCTGAAGCGAGGTTTCGGATACCTGCTGTTTGATGTGGCGGCCCTGCTGCTGATCGTATCGTTGTATACAAGCTATCGAATGCTCGCTTTCTGGCTCTGACGCTGCGGGGACACGGTCTGCGGGACTACCCTCTGCGACACCCATGGCTCACGCTGTTCATCGCGTCTGGTACTTGCGTTTTTTAAACGATGCTGTAACGTGCGCTTACTTTCATCCTGCTCGGAAATGCTCCTCCCGTGATTCAAGATCGCTTTTACTGAATCGCGAGTCGCTGCCCGGTATCCAATTGCCCCTGTTACTATCCACAAACGCTGGCGAGCTGGATAACACACTCTGACATCAAAACCGCAGAGACCCGCTGGATTGCACGCTGTCTTCGGGACTTTTCACTGTGAGTACTATCAACAACAAAGAACATCGACACGGACGCTTCAGTGCCTTGTGGCGGCTGACACGTGGCCAGCGCCTACGCTATCTGGCGGCAATGATTGCCATGTCCGTTGGTGTTGGTTTCTCGTTCGCGATTCCGATGATCTCCAAATGGAGTATCGACGGGATCATCGAGGGAGAGTTTGCCTGGGTCGAACTTGTCACCGCGCTCATTGGCATAGACAGGGCCAGCCTCACAGATACCGTGCTACTGGTACTCGCAGGTGTGGCCGTCATTTCAGCCACGATGATGTCCGGTCTGTTTACTTACCTGCGAAGTCGATGGGCGGCGATGGCATCCCAATCCATCGTGCGCACCCTGCGGGATCGTCTCTACACACATCTTGAGAATCTCCCTGCTCGTTTCCACGACCAGGCAGAAACAGGAGACCTGATCCAGCGCTGCACGTCTGATGTGGAGACCATCCGGAAGTTCCTGGCCGGTCAGATCATTGAGGTCTGCCGCGCCCTCACCATGGTCCTGACCGCGGCACCATTACTGTTTTCGATGCATTCAGGGCTGGCAATGATATCGCTCGCACTCATGCCGGTGATCTTCCTCTATGCCTACGTGTTCTATCTCAAGGTCCAGCATCAGTTCCAGAAGCGCGATGAAGCCGAAGCCGCGATGTCTGCGCGGTTGCAGGAAAACCTGACCGGGATCCGCGTCGTCCGTGCGTTTGCACGCCAACAGTACGAAATCACTGAATTCGGAACCAGGAACAGATCGTTCAGAGATCACAATATGCGCCTGAACATCATCATGGCGTTGTTCTGGTCAGGCTCCGATATCCTGACATTTGTACAAAGCGGCATCACACTGATTGCCGGTGCCTGGCTACTCATCCATGGGGAGATCACGGTGGGCACACTGGTCGCCTTCATCTCATTGACCGGGATGGTCATCTGGCCAATACGTCAATTGGGACGGGTCCTGCAGGATGTCGGTAAGGCAACCGTCGCACTTGGCCGTCTGAACCATATCCTGGAGGAACCCGAGGAATCGAGCCACGAGGCCTACCCTTCCCAGCCAGCGTCTGGTGAGATCAGATTCACAGGCTTGAATTTCGGATACAACGAAACGGAACCAGTGGTGCATGACATTGATCTGTCTATCAACCCCGGTGAGACGATCGCCATTCTCGGTCCTCCTGGATGTGGCAAAACCACACTCGTTCAGTTGCTCCTCCGCCTGTACGACTACCAGAATGGCAGCATCACACTCGACAACCAGGAATTGACGGAACTGGCCCGAAAGTACGTCCGACAGAATATCGGCATGGTCATGCAGGAACCATTCCTGTACTCCCGTTCCATTGGAGGCAACCTGCGCATCGGCAAACAGGATGCGACCGACGACGAGATCGAGCAGGTCATCCATGAAGCGGCGATCGACACCAGTATCCGCAGGTTCAGCAAGGGGCTTGCGGCGATGGTTGGCGAACGTGGCGTGACATTGTCCGGTGGTCAGCGTCAAAGACTGGCCCTGGCACGCGCCCTGATCAGGGACCCTTCAATACTGATACTCGACGACTCGCTGTCTGCGGTTGATACGCAGACCGAACGTCATATCCTGGCTGCACTACGCGAACGCAAAGGTCGAGCGACCACCATCATGATTGCGCACCGGTTGTCGACGGTCGCGGACGCGGATCGGATCGTCCTGATGGAAGCCGGTCGTATCGTTCAGCAGGGAACCCACGATGAACTGAGGACCGTGGATGGCCCGTATCGTGATCTCTGTGATCTGCAAACCTCGTTTGAGACAAGTCTCGCCGCTGACCTTGCGTCAGCAACACCGGAGGACGTAACCGATGTCTGATGGCAACTATAGTGACGTACTGTTCGAAGACGGTATTCAGGAAGAAGAGTACGCGAGTGGCGTTCAGCTTCAATTGTGGAAGCGACTGTTCGAGTTCGCGAAAGTGTATAAGGGAAGCCTGATCATCCTGGTCAGCTGTGGCATCGGTACCGCCATGGCAGAAGCCGCATTTCCGCTCATCACCCGGGAACTGATCGATACGGCCGCCGCCCAGGGGACCGACACAGACCTCGCAGCATTCGGAGTCATGTATGCCGGTCTCGTATGTGTAGTGGTCACGTCGACTTTCGGTTTCTTCTACATGGCCGGCAGACTACAGACGTTCATCGGCCATGATATTCGCCAGGCCGGCTTCGATAACCTGCAGCGGCTGTCGTTTTCATATTATGACAAGCGCCCCGTCGGCTGGCTGATGGCCCGGCTGACATCGGACTGTGAACGGCTGACCGACATACTGGCGTGGGGAGTACTCGATCTGTTCTGGAGTACCAGCCTCATGTTGAGTATTACCGTTGCCATGTTGATCATGGAGCCCTTGCTTGCGCTTCTGGTACTGATCGCGGTCCCACTGCTCTGGTGGGTTTCCAAGTATTTCCAGCGAATCATCCTGCTCTCTGCGCGCGATGTCACAAAGAGCAATTCACTGCTCACCGGCGCATACAACGAATCCATCATGGGGGTCAGGACGACCAAAGCTTTTGTCCGTGAACATGACAACCACGTGGAATTCCAGGGACATTCTGGCCGCCTGTATGAACACTCCATGAGGAACGCGCTTCAGAACGCCGTCTACCTTCCCCTGGTGATGACGATTGGAAGCCTCGCAACGGCTGCGGCACTCGTGCACGGCGGAATGGAACTGGTCGCGGGAGCCCTGACCGCCGGGACGTTGGTGGCGTTTATCACCTATACGAGACAGTTTTTCGAACCGGTACAGATCCTGGCGATGTGGCTCGCTGAACTGCAGATGGCACAGGCATCAGCCGAACGGGTCATCTCGCTGGTGGACGCTGAACCTCAGATCCGCGACAACGAAAACGTTCAGGCTGCCATATCCCACGCAGAACCATTCGCCAAGGAAAGCGAACTGGCGATTGACGGCCACTATCGACATATCCACCGCATCGAACTACGGAACGTCAGTTTCCACTATCTCCCGGAAGAACCCGTCCTCCAGGACATCAACCTCACAGTCAACCAGGGCGAAACGATCGCGATCGTGGGTGCCACCGGAGGTGGCAAGAGTACGCTCGTGAACATTGTCTGCCGGTTCTATGAGCCCAGCAGTGGTCAGGTTCTGATCAACGACCAGGACTATACGCAGCGAAGCCTGCACTGGTTGCAGTCAAATCTCGGTATGGTGCTGCAGACCTCCCATATTTTCAGTGGAACGATCGCCGACAACATCCGTTACGGCGATCTCTCGGCGACCGACGAGAAACTGGAGCAGGCTGCTCGCCTGTCAGGTGCGTGGGATCTGATCATGGAGAAGGAAGAAGGGTTTCAAACGCCATTGGGCGAAGGTGGCCATCAGCTCTCGGCCGGAGAAAAGCAGTTAATCTCGTTTGCCCGCGCCATCCTTGCCGACCCGGAAATCCTCATCATGGACGAGGCGACTTCCTCAGTAGACACAGTCACGGAGCAACGAATCCAGCAGGGTCTGACCGAGGTCATGCGGGGCCGAATTGCATTTGTGATTGCTCACCGTCTCTCCACAACACGTTCGGCCGACAGGATCATCGTGATCGACGAGGGAAGGATCACTGAACAGGGGACACACCAGTCACTGTTGACACTGGGTGGCCACTACGCCGACCTTTACAAGAGGCAGCGGTTGTCTTCTGCCCATCAGGAACTGTTGGTCTGATCCGAGGGATTGGTCATAGGCAGTTCGGGATCGGCGCCCCACTCCATCAGACTGCCGTCGTAGACTGACGCCTTCCGGTGACCCAGCATGTGCAATGCGAACGCATCCACAGTCGCAGCAATCGCGCCACCGCAGTAGCTGATCACTCTAGGTGAATCAGCAATTCCGGAGAGAATCTCGCGGAGTTCCGCGACCGGCCGAAAGGCAGCTGTCTCACAAGTGACGAGCCTCATGAACGGTACGTTCACGGCGGAGATGATATGCCCTGGTCGGCCACCGTATCCAGCTCCCTCCCCATTGAAGCTGGATTCTGGCAGCGAATCCAGCAAACACGTGGCATCCTCGGTAATCCCGGACTTCACATCTGCTTGGGTCGCCAGGCCTCGTTTGTAGTCCGGGTCTGCATGGAACGGATCCGCTGATCGTACTGTGGAAACCTCTGTCACAAGCGACCTGCCTTCCTGTATCCAACGCTCGACACCACCTTCTAGGATGGCGCAATTCACACCAAAGTGATGCAAGGTCCACCAGGCACGCGTGCACCACATCGTCCCTGAGTCCAGCCCTTCCCGGGACGATTGCGCGCAGATCACCACCTGCGTGTTAGCGTCGATACCGAAAACCGACATCGTTGCCTCGAACTGTGCGGGTGACGGCCATGTCCAGGGTAAGGAGGCGTCCGGATCCGAAATCACACCCTTTCCTGACGACACGTCAAAGAACAGGGCGCCAGGTATGTGGCCCTCGTCATAACATGCGGTTCTCGCCGTATTGGTCAGGTCCGACGTCAGTCTGGCTGTGACATCCAGCACGACCAGATTGTCGTCACTTAGATGTGCGGCCAGCCACTCCGTCGATACGAGATAGCGTTCGAAAGCCATAGAAACCTCCGCTTCAACACTAAACCACTATATCAGGCAACAACCACCGATCGCTTACCTGCCTGCATGTGGGATAATCGCCCCGTGAAAAGAATACATCATGACTGAATCCGACTTCGCAGCCATCACACTGACCATCACGCTGGCCACCACCGTGACGGTTTTGTTGATGCTGGGCGGAACACCACTGGCTCTATGGCTGGCAAGAAGTCGTTCACGCTGGGTCAGCCTCGTGAACGCACTCGTGACGCTACCCCTCGTGCTTCCCCCCACTGTGATCGGCTTCTACGTGCTGATCGCCATGGGACCGGACGGGCCTATCGGACACGTCACCTCATGGCTTGGTCTCACGACGTTGGCCTTCTCTTTTCCAGGTCTCGTTCTGGCATCACTCATCTATTCACTACCGTTCGTCGTCCAGCCCATCACCAACGCCATCGCTTCTGTGGGTGATCGCCCGTTAGAAGTTGCCCGTACACTCGGTGCGGGTCCCGTGGACCGGTTCTTTACTGTCGTCGTACCACTGGCGTGGCGAGGATTCCTGACCGCTGCCGTGCTAGGTTTCGCTCACACGGTCGGAGAATTCGGCATCGTGCTCATGATCGGTGGCAACATTCCGGGCGAAACCCAGGTGATTTCGGTGTTGATCTTCGAGCACGTCGAAGCCCTCGACTACGCCTCTGCCCACCTGTTGTCGGGCCTGATGATCGTGTTTTCGCTGATCGTATTGGTGCCTCTCTACTGGCGTGCGTCACCCGGACGATTGCTGCCATGAAGCCCACCGATATTCAGATCAGTTTCCAGAGCCAGATATCGAACGCGTTCGCTCTGTCCGTTGATGCGCGCGTCCCGGGCACTGGCATCACCGGTATCTTTGGCCATTCCGGGTCAGGAAAAACCACCCTCCTGCGCTGCATAGCAGGGCTGCATCGCGCTGCAGGCTCCCTCATCGTGGCGGGCATTCCCTGGCAGGATGCTGCGACCTTCGTGCCTACACACAAGCGTTCACTCGGGTATGTTTTCCAGGAACAGAGTCTGCTGCTGCACCTATCCGTCGACGGTAATCTCGACTACGTGGTCAGACGATCTTCACAACCCATCGATCAGTCATCACGAGACAGTATCGTGCATCAACTGGGTATCGGGGGCCTGCTCTCTCGCTCCCCAGCCAACCTGTCAGGTGGCGAGCGACAACGCGTGGCCATCGCGCGCGCTCTGATGCGGCAGCCAGAACTACTGCTAATGGATGAACCGCTGGCCTCCCTCGACGTGGCCCACCGGGAGGAAATCCTGCCTTACCTCGAAACGCTGCACGAATCCCTCGCGATCCCCATGCTCTATGTGAGCCATGCCAGTGATGAGATTGCACGCATTGCTGATCATATGCTGGTCATGGAACAAGGCCGGATCGTCGACAGTGGCGACGTGGCAAGCGTGCTGAATGCATCAGCGTTCACACGGGCGACGCAGGACGATATCGGCGTTCTGATTACCGGCGAGATCAACGAAAGAGATGCACACTGGCATCTCGATCAGGTCCGTTTTAAGGGTGGCCAGATCTGGGTACGCTCGCACCCGGAACGAAATGTCGGCGATGAACTCCGTATCAGAATACTGGCCCGTGACATATCGCTGTCACTCAGTAAACACGATGATTCAAGTTTCCTGAACCGGCTGATGGCAACCATCATAGACATTACCACTGAAGAGCACCCCGCGATGCAACGGGTCATCCTGGATGTGGGAGGTAGCACACTGCTGGCCCGTCTTACGTCTCGGTCCGTCGATCACCTAAAACTTGAGATTGGGACCGCGGTAGTTGCCCAGATCAAGTCCGTGGCTGTCGTGAACTGATCTTTATTCATGTTCCAAAAGGGCGCATAGTGCTACCGCGTCATTTTCGGGGGGATATACGATGCTCAACGATCACAGCCACGTTCTTCATGTAGATCACGTAGGTCATGCAGGTGGCGCAAACGTTGCAGATGGTGTGGGCGTTGGTGTACGCGTAGCTGTTGGAATTCACCAACAGATGGTTCGATGGATCGCGATCCCTTTGCTTGTGTTGACAGGCTTCCCGTCTTTTGCCGGTGAAGCTACCACCGAAGCGGTTGAAGAAGCGACGGAGTATGTCTCAGGGCGATTGACCCTAGGTCCGCTCGCGATGCCCGACGATATTATAGAGGGGGTTCCTTTCACCGCTGCCAAACGAAAAGCCCTGTTTGGCGACATGCATGTCCACACCACCTATTCCTTTGATGCATACGCCTTCGGCACATTAGCCACACCCTATGACGCCTATCGCTACGCAAGAGGCAAAGCCATCCAGCATCCGACCGGCATGACGATGAAGCTACGTCAACCGCTGGACTTTTATGCTGTGACTGATCACGCCATGTTCCTCGGTATCTCCAGGATTGCCGCTGATCCCAATTCATTCCTGGGACGTTCGGGAAAATTCGACTACATGCATGGGCTGAATGACCCCGATAACCAGGTCGCCGGTGGCGGCGGCAACCGGACCCCGGCATTTGGTCAGATACTGGGCGATCTGCTCCTGGCCGTTGCCGATGGCTCTGTCGATCAGACCATGCTGGATGACATCACACGCTCTGCGTGGGCCGACACCATCGCAGCGGCGGACATGTTCTATCAGCCAGGGCGCTTTACGACGTTCGTTGCTTACGAGTACACCACCTCATCCAACGACCGCGGCAATCTCCATCGCAATGTCTTATTCCGCGATACCCATCGACTGCCAGCCGTTCCGTTTTCACGATTCCACAGCCAGAACCCTGAAAGATTGTGGGACTGGATGGATGGATTGCGGGCCCAGGGAATCGAAGCAATGGCCATTCCTCATAACATGAATGGTTCCAATGGACAGATGTTCAAACGGGTCGACTGGGCCAATAACCCGATTGACGACGCCTACGCCAAGCAACGCATCCGCAATGAACCGCTCATTGAACTCACGCAGATCAAAGGAACGTCCGAAACCCACCCGCTCCTATCCAGTGAAGACGAGTGGGCCGACTTCGAGATCATGCCGTATCGGATCGCGACAAGGCTCGCGAGTGAACCCAACGGATCCTACGTCCGCCAGGCGCTGTTGACCGGCCTCGCATTCGAAGATGCCGGTGTCGCCAACCCCTACAAGTTCGGCTTTACCGGTGCTTCTGATACACATACCGGTGCCATCGCCGATGACGAAGCTGAATTCTACGGCAAGATCGGATTACTCGACGCCAACGGACGACTCAAAGGTTCCGTTCCGGTCGCGGCGGAAATAGCGAAGACCATGGAGCAGAACAACGCGCCGCGCAAGACGTTCGGCGATCGGATGTTTCGTGATGGCGCCCCGATCACCTGGGGCGCTTCGGGACTAACGGGGGTCTGGGCGGAAAAAAACAACCGGGGTGCCATCTATGATGCGCTCCGTCGTAAGGAATCATTTGCCACAACCGGCCCCAGGATTCGCGTGAGACTCTTTGGGGGATATGGCTGGACCGACGACCTGCTGGAAGACCGCGATTACGTTGAGACCTCGTATCGCGACGGTGTCCCGATGGGTGCCGAACTGATCCCCGGTGACGGTGCACCCACTTTGATCGCGACCGCTGTGCGCGACGCGAAATCAGCACCGCTTCAGCGCCTTCAGATCATAAAGGGCTGGACGGAAGACGGCGAACATCACGAGCAGGTGTTTGACGTTGCCTGTGCCGATGGCGGCACGGTAGATCCCGTAACCCAACGTTGTCCGGACAATGGCGCCACCGTCGATCTGAGCGACTGTTCCATCAGCGGCGACACGGGTGATGGCGAACTGGCTGCAGTCTGGCAGGACCCGCAGTTTGAACCAGCTCACCGGGCGTTCTATTACGTCCGAGCGCTTGAAAACCCGACGTGTCGCTGGTCGACCTGGGATGCGTTACGCGCTGGTGAGGCGCCGAGGGAAGATACCCAGTTCACCATTCAGGAACGCGCCTGGTCGTCACCGATCTGGTACAACCCTGATCTCAGCGACTAGGGGTTTCGTTTCAGGTCACTCTGTATCAGGTCACTCTGTATCAGGTCACCCCGCTTCAGGTTACTCGTTTGAGGTCTTTTATTTCACTTCAAGAGCCCCTGGAATTTGTCGAGCATCGGCAACACCACGTCCTTGTCTGCTGACGGCAGTCCCAACAACGCGCGTTCTATGCCTGCTTCCTGGTAGCTTGCCAGCGTCGCCCGATCTCCCGGCGCACCAAACACCGTTACGCAGAGTGTCTCCATCGAGCGCCCGACACTGTCTGCTATTTCACGGAGCCGAGTCATATTTTCGGCTGCATCAAAGCCATGCCGGGCACGTGGCAACCAGCCGTCACAATAGTTGACGACGCGCCGCAGTGTGTAGTCCGTTTCGCCCCCCAGTAGAATAGGTGGGTTGGGCGTCTGGACTGGTTTGGGATGCGCCCAGCTGGGCGTGAACTTCACATGGTCTCCCTCGTAACCGAATTCCTCTTCCTGCCAGAGTCCTTTCATCGCAGCGATCTGTTCTTCCATACGAGCAAAACGCTGGTTGTAGGCGACACCGTGATGACCCATCTCTTCTTTGTTCCAGCCGCCACCGATACCAAACAGGAAACGTCCACCGGACATTCGGTCGAGACTCGCCACCAGTTTGGCGGCAACAATGGTGTCACGCTGCGGTAACAGGCAGATGCCCGTACCCACCTTGAGTTTAGTGGTCGCCGCTGCGGCGAATGACAAGGACACAAACGGATCGAACGTGTGCCAATAGTCTCTCGGGAGATCGGCACCCCCTGGCCATGCACTCTCGCGACTCGCCGGAATGTGCGTATGTTCAGGGACAAACAGGGATTCAAAACCCCGTTCTTCCAAAGCAACTGCCAGCTCGTTCACAGGCATTGAATAATCAGTGTCGAAAATCATCACGCCAACGTGCATCAGCGATCTCCTTTGTGTCGTCAGTGGTCTATGAAAGGTCTCTGGATGGTCTTTTATTCGGATTCTGAATACGGGTTCGTGGGACGTCCCTGATACCGTGCATTCGGCGGCTCAAGAATCGCCAACTTCCGGGCATCCATGTCCTCATACCCACGATAGTCATCCGGATTGAAAAAATTGGCAGCCCAAGTGTGATCGGGTGGAGAGAATTTGTAGAACACTGTGCTGCGTGTCGCCTCAGACGTCCAGGGCAGCGTTCCATGCGTCAACGCCTCGGTGAAGATGATAGCGTCCCCCGCGTTTGCAGGGACCCTTGTGACGCAGGGATGAATACCTTTCGACAGATCTCGCCAGTGGGGCGGAAATGGCACGTTGCTCTTGTGCGAGCCACGCACACAGGCAAAGCCACCGTCGTTGGGATGGGTGTCATAGAGCTCAAATGACACACTGAGGAGGCGACTGTGAAATCGCCCATCGTGATAAGCAAAACCTGCCAATGGGCCACCCCCACCATGCAAGTGACCGCCTGGAAAACCCTGACTTATATGAGTATGTACGTTGATGTGGTCAATACGATAGTTCGGCCTTTCCGAGCGTCCGCCAGTACCAACCATGTCATCGAGGATCGGTGCCAACGTCGGCAAGTCCAGCAAGTCACGCCAGATTGAGTGCCAGTGTAATGGTGCATCGTGTTTGTGATCCGGATCCCACTGCTCCGTGGCGTGGCCAATCGTGCTGCACAATAGATCAACCTGTTCTTGCGTCAGCACCCCGGGCACCACAATGTACCCGAACATATCATAAAGAAATCGTTGCTCCTCATTCATCCCGATGACCGATGTTCAAACCATTCGATGGAACACGAGTATAGGCAATTTCGGTCAGCCACACCGCACCATCTGGGGCTTTTCTTTTCGAGAGTCCGCATGTGCTATGTTCACCTATTAAAGGAGATCACGTTTGTCAGAAGAAAAAAGCATCTTTACGCAAATCATGGATGGTGAGATTCCATCAGAGATGTTGTACGAGGATGACCGATGTGTGGTCATCAAAGACATCAATCCACAGGCGCCGACACATGTGTTGGTGATTCCGCGCAAAAAGATTCCGCGACTGGTGGAAGCTGTGGCGGACGATGAATCACTGCTGGGACATTTATTGCTGGTAGCAGGCAAGATGGCTGGCCAATTGGGCGTCGATGAGGCCTTTCGACTGGTGATCAACAACGGCGCTGACGCCGGTCAGACTGTCTTCCATCTTCATATGCACATCCTTGCTAACAAAACGTTTGCTGAGGGTAGCCTAAGCAAGGAGTTTGGGTAGTTTGATAGCCGCAGAATGCCCCATTAACTAGCTAATTCTAAACTGCGCCATTATGTCGACCGACGCTTCTAAGTAATGGGTAACCATTACTTCTTCGTCGATTACACTTTTTACGCATATTGGTGTTGCTGCCAAGACTATCGTGTCTTGTCGGTAGTGCTTAGCCGCTCACACTTAGGATTTATCGTGCACCATCTACCGCCCAACTAACTTTCGGCCACACAACAATACCGATAAGGGTATTCAGGTATCGCCTGATCTGTAATTCTGCAGGTACTCGATCAACGAGGCTACGTGGATTGTCCTATGTATTGCTGTACGGGCGGGTGCCTTGGCGACGCCAAGTGTCACACGCTGTTGTGGATGATTTGTTCGCGAACTTCAGGCAAGGGTGAAAAAGCACAGAAGGGGATGGGTTTTGGATACACGGTCGCAGTCACGCTCGATCCCATCGCGGCAGGAAATGGACGCGGGACAGGTGCGTTCGGATGGGATGGTGCCGCCCTGGTCAGAACCTGAAAACAAGCTGGCGGGTGTCCTGATGCTGCAACAGCCCAGGGGCGGTGGAGACTTCGCAAGCATCGTCAGCGAGGCGATCATTGAATGACACAATGATACTAGGTTCTGACGCCTTGTCCCTGAGACAAGGCAATGTGACTGCGCGGCCTTATTGTCATGATCATGTGCAGGTACATTGATCTGCGGAAAGTGTTTCGCCAGTTTTTTCATCATCCTGTTGTAGAGTTGTGCCCGCCGGGCTTGTGGCTGTCCAGTTGTGAATTTCAACGATCCGGCGTCCGTTATGGGGGCAGCTATTGCATGGGCGACGCTGACACATCAGCTCCCCATCCGGTATCTCAGTTTCACTACGAGTCGATCAACGATTCGGTCGGACCAGGCATCACGAAGCAAATTGGAGAACTCCTGTGCGGGGTCGCTGGGGAGGTTTGAACCACGGGTATAGACCACAAAAAGATCGGACAAGGGTGCGATCTCCCATCGGTAACGAGCCTGGAATGACAGTCGTGAGAGAGAGAAGTCACGGGACCAAGTAGGTGCTTCAGGGTCCGGGATCAGATATCCGTCGGCTTCTGCAATGAGCCATCGATCCTGCTCGAACGCTTTGATTCCTGCCCACTG